>Ga0213824_1001574_pt1 | contig 12829 bp, 2 predicted proteins | sample MC6MC0906MG_FD_179892 | JGI IMG/M metagenome (GOLD analysis project Ga0213824, IMG submission 179892) | Enriched soil aggregate microbial communities from Iowa State University, Ames, United States - MC6-MC0906-MG | ecosystem: Environmental > Terrestrial > Soil > Unclassified | place: USA: Iowa...
CCGTTCCTACATAAGTATATGCAGATGGATTCTGAACACGATAGATGAGGCCAAAACGGTTCATGGCGCTAGTACCTGGAGTAATATCAGCTTCAAAAATACCATTCTTAATTGGTTTCATTTTATTGTAGACAATTCGATTCTTTTGGGTAGATGTAACACGGAAAGTTGCTGACCCATCTTCATTATAGGTAACGTTTCCGTCACCTGAGATAACTTTAAAGTCTCCTTCTTCTAGTTGGTTATCCGTAATGTCGACAAGTTCTTGATCTCCAGGCTCTGTTCCTCCATTACCTGGATCGGTGCCTCCATCGCCAGGAGCATCTCCTAATTCAAGGAGTACTTGGCTGTTTTTACCTCCAAAAGCACCAAGTTTAACCGCTTCCTTACCTGTAAGAAGGTTATTTACATCATTTGATAAAGTAACCGCTCCAAATAAATCTTTTCCATCTAATGTAACCTTCAAAGCGGTTCCGTTATAATCAATTTTAATGGAATGTTCGGTCCCTGCTTCTGGGAGAGGAACGCTTGGTCTAGTTTGTAACCAGGTTCCGCTGCCTTGATATTTGTATTCATAGAACCACCCTATGGAGTCATAGCCTACAAATACAAAGTTGTTCTGATCAATATAATGAGGATAGAAACCAAATCTGGTATCTTCCGCTTTCAATTCTGGAATAAAGGTATATTCCATCGTTCCTGATATGTGAGCTGCTGCACCTTTTTCTTGAAAAATAGCAGCTTTGGCTCCATTGTCATTTCCCGCTCCTGCTCCAAGCCTTACATATGCCTTCCCATTCTGGTTGACAATTTCATTTACTTCATTTCCTCCAGATGATATAGTAGCCCAGGGATTCGTCACTACTGCTTCTGCACGTAACGGTGGAATAAAACCCGTCAAAAACGTTGGCAAAAATAATATAAAGGCAATCAGGGCATTGGTAACCCTTTTGTAATACTTACTGCGCAAATCCTCTCCTCCTTTAAATATGCTATTTTGATAGAAGGCGATACCTGTAAGCTGTTAAAAATATAGCAAAATCACAGCAAATACCGCCACCTACTGTAATCAAGCTTACTTTTGTTAAAGCGCTTACACAATAAAGATATTGTCCAAATTTTTAGTAATATTGTTTTTTTAGTGAATTGCGTAGAGTTAGGTATCCAAGCAGTTATTAGGTGTAAGAAACTATATTACGGGAAGAAAAAAGCGTACATCGTTTCGGACAATCATCTAACCAGGAATTTCCTAGCTTCAAAACCGAACGAAAAATGGTTAACCGACATTACCTACTTAATTTTCAATGGCTAAAAACGCTTTACTTTTTCCGTACAGCTGAAGAAGTATAAAACAATATAGAAAATTCTATAATCACAAACGGTTCCAGAAAAAATAAAACAACCTGAGTCCTATTGAATTTAGAAGACTCAGGCTGCTTAATTCGCTTTTTTTACTGTCTACTTGGCAGTGGTCACATCATTAAATTATTCTCTTTCTTTTTTTAGCAAGATATAGCTGTATCTTTTAAAATAGTTTTTGCTTTTTTAATTAACGCTTATATCTCCGTGGCATTAACCTTATCGCCTGATTGTACTTTTTCTGTAAACCATTAATGGCTTTCTGCAATTCTGTCAGGTTTCTTGTCTACCTCAGTTTGTGTAGCATTTGCATTGGCAGCAACTGCTTTTGCAGCAGCAAGCTTTATTGACTCAGCTTTTGCAATTACAGCTTCTAAGGTTTTTTATTGACTCTTTGCTTTTAACCTCGATAAAATATCCTCAAAGTTTTGAGTGAAATCAGAAACAGCTTCATCTATTTCAAGTTGTGATGAATTTGGATTTTTATACACATTTACTATTTTTTCCTTTAAAGCATTAAACCCTGAGCTTTCCAAACTTTTCTTTGAATAGAGCTTATCATCAAAAAGACTAATTTCTTCGTAAGCAACCGTTAATTTAGAAAAATCAGAAACGCCTTCCATTTTCTTATACAATTTTATTTCAGCAGCTGATGCAAATGTATTAGCTGGATTACCATAAGTTTCAGTGATGAACAGCCTGTAAAACTTGGCTTCAACCGCTTCATCGAACTCAATCAAAGTGGTTCCGCCATTCTCCATTTCTCCAGATTTCACTGTTTTCCAGCTGTCATCCTCATTCGTATTAGACACTTGTAATTCGTACTTTTTCACGTTGCCGTTCCCGTTTCTGCTTACATACTCAAAAGCTCCAACAGGTTCAACCTCCGGCATTTCAATTGTTAACCAATGAGGTGCTGTAGGCATTGCTCCATTATATTGCGTGTGCCACCATGTAGAACTCTTTCCGTCTAATACATTCTCTGCTGGTCCTTCATTTGCCCCTGCTTGTTTTTCTTCTGAATCTGCATATGCCTTATATCCTGTTCTGTCTAATTCCTTATATCCTGGTCTTAAATTCAGATCTTCATAGGATTTTTCTGCCTCGTCATATGCTACTGCTTCATTTTTAATTTCTACGTCTGCAACCTGCAGATTCGTTTTTTTACTACCGATCGTGATTTTTCCTTTTGGCAATGCAAATATATCTTTTACGTATTTTGATGACAAGAGTTCTCCATCTAAATAGAGCTTAATCATCCCATTTGCTTCTCTAACGGCCTTCACATCGTGCAGGTTTCCATCGTTAACTTTCCCTTTAACCTTTTCAATAGTAGTGGTTGGTTTGTATTTCTTTGTTCCAAAAGTTCCAGTTGCCTTTTCAGCAACAGTCGTTACAGTCTTCTTTGAATTGACAACATCGTCTCCAACAGTAAAGTTGAGATATCCATTTTCGTCAATCGAGATGGAATATGCACCTTCCTGGTTTAAAATTAACTGGTTATTACCTGTAGATCTAAACTTAAATGAAATGGAAAAGTCTTCTGTTCCAACTAATGGTATTTGGTTAGTAAATTTATATTCTTTATTTTCTATACTGTACAAGTCAATATTTGGCTCCTTAAAATGCACAGCCTTTAATTTTTCTCCATCAACATCAGTATTCTTAAACAGCTTTGCCGCATATCCATTTGTATATCCAAGGAATTCCCTTTTTGTGATAGTAGGAGTGCCCCAGATGTTTTCAACGTTGATTTCTACTTTGTTTTTCTTTGCAATCTTTTTAGAAGTGGTAAGCTCAACTGTTCTATAATCCTCTAAAATAGTAGCATCTGCCGGCTCCCCATTTACTGTAATGTTTGGATTTTGAATTCTCTGATCAAATTTTACTTTTACAGTATTCTCTTCTGTGTTTTTCACAGAAATCACCTTTGCAGGCGCCTTCTCCTTGCTAGTAAACTGGTAAATTCTTGACTCATGAGGGGCTAATGTCACCGTCAACGTATCCCCATAGCTCATATCCTTCACTTTTGATTCATCAACTCTTGGTAATATCTGGGCCATTTTTGCATTTTTTAAGTCAGTTGGAACGCCTACTGTGTTATCTAATGTTAGCGTATAGCTTTGTTCTTTATTGCCGGCATTTCGAAATGAAACAATTCCTTCGCCATTGTTCCAAGCTGAATAGCCATAAACTCCACCTTGATCTGGCCGCTTCCCAAATAGTTTTGCTTTTTCAAGAGTCTTCGAATTGCTCTCAGCCCACTCCAATACATCAGCAGTAATTCTCCACTTGGCATCATTCATCATACTCGGTGAAAAATACAATTCCCAGAATGCCGTTCCTCTTGTCGCATTGATCATCAGATAATTTCTAAAATCATCATCTGTAAATTCAATCCCTGCGGAAACCCCGTAAATCGGATCATGATTATATACATTTTTCAATGGGAACTGCAGATCATTTTTCTTGAAAATGTTAAAGTAAACGTTGTCTCTGTATGACATCATTTGTTCTGCCTGAGTACCGCCGTAGGTACTCAAAAATCCATTGTCCCCAGAGTCTTGAATCCAAATCGTATTTGCCCACTGCAGCAGCCACGGACTTGGGTTTACATAGCAGGTAAGGTTTAAAAATAGACCTCTGCCTTTATCTTCCCTTTCCTGTCTCATAGCTTCAAATGTATCAACCCATGTTTCCCAAAGGTCTGATGTATAATACATATTGCGGTCTCCGCCAACCATGTGACCATTGTCTTGGTCGGTTGAAGGTCTCACTGCAAATCCATCCAGCTTCCAATATTCAATATCAAATCTGTTTTGATAATCAAGGAAGAGCTTTGTAAGATTGTTTACATATGTCTTGGAGCCCACGTCTACGCTTTTCCAATAATCATTGGTCACATGGCCTGTGCCATTCTTTTCAAGAAATTCGGCAAACCCGCCAAAGTAATTGTAGCCGCCTTGAGGGCCAAGCCACAGTCCAAACGTTGAACCAAAATTCTTTGCCATATCACTGGCCGGATATAATTCATTAGGGAATTTGTTGTTGAATTCCCAGAATCCTGTTTTGTTATCATATGGCGCTTTCGTTTCCTGTCCAGCGGAGTTAACAGTTTCATAGGCATTCCAGCCATCATCCACAACATAGGAATCCAAAGGCTCTACTCCATTTTTGCTCAGCTCTTTTTCCGTTCCATAGAACGAATTGGCAATACTCTCATCCGTAATATCCATCATGTTGTCATACCAGGAATTGTACTGCTTTCTGAATTCTGTCTTTGTAGCGATATCATCAATATAGGCAAATAAATCCGTTTGAACGACGTCTTTATCCGTACCGGCGGCTGCACCCATAACGCTGTTCCAAGTAGTAAAACTTCCATCCGAATTGAGCTGTTTATCTTCTGCCAGCTTATTGAAATCTTTGCCTGAGTAATACCTCACTTGCATCGTGTTATTTACTACATCAGTGTCAGATGCAGGAAATTCCGATCCAAAGAACATACCATTTGCAAAAATTGGCTGTCCCAAAACCAGTTCATTTTTACCAATCCACATGGAGGAAATATCCTTTAGCGGCGGGTGATGGAAAAGTCCTTCAACCTGATCAGGCAATACGAAATTATCCACATCGATATAGTCGATAGCAACATCTTTATTTGACGATAATATTTCCATATTACTTCTTAAATATGGAGCATCATTCTCCACAAATACATTGTACTTAATGGTCCATACGGAGTTATATTTTTTATAATCCTCAAACACAAATTGAACCCGTTTCCCGGTTTTGTATTCTTCTTCCTTTACTTGTTTAATTGTTAAATCACTTGCTTTAATTGCTCTTTTTTCAATGTCATCCTGTGGATTGCTTTTTAATGTATCCTCAAATAAGTATATTTCAGCTCCAGCAAATGATGTATCATCAGATAATGCACCACTTAATTGAACAATCTTAACATATCTTGCTGTTTTGGCCTCTATTAAATTTCCATAGACCATATCTCCAATATTGTAGAGATTATCTACTTTATGTAAGTTATAGTCTTTGGATGAAAATTCTCCAATGCCTGCATCTGTCCAATTTTCTCCGTCGCTGCTAACCTTAATTTCATATTTTCCTATTGTTCCATTGATCCCATATTTTTGGTCCTGGTATCCTGGTCTTTTTTGATAACCAAAAGATCCTATAGTTTTTTCTTCCTTTAAGTCAATAACTACTTCATAAGGCCATGCCTTATTTCCATCCCAAAAGTCCACAAAAGTGCTGTCATTGCCATCAAGCATTTTTGTTCCGTCTATAGATTTTCCAGCAGAATCGTAAACAGTTGCTGTCCAATTCTGTCTATCAATCTGAATTTTAGGTTTCTGTGCATCAGAAATTCCCGCATTTATATCTTTTGCGGGCTCTTCAGGTGTTTGACTCTCTGAGACCAAATTGATAGCGAAATCCTCCGAACCTTCTTTGGGAACTAAGTCCTTTCCAATTCTATTGTTAGAGACTACTTTTGTTTTCAACTTAGAATCGGATACATCAATAACTCTTTTGATAGAATTATTCCCAATTTCCACTTTGTCCTTCGCTATGTTTACAAAGCTTGACCCAGCCGCAGAAACTTTTGTTGAATTTGAGTTAATTACGGTTGGGAGCATAATGTTAACCATAAGTGCCATAGTTAAGAACATGGATAGCACCTTTTTCATATATTCTCCTCCAGTCAAAAGTAAGGTTGAACTTAATAAAGGTTTGGTGTTAGGGTTGATGGGTCAATCCTGACACCACGGTTTTAATAGGATTTTCCTGAGCATCCCTTAATACCTACTTACACTTACTATTAATCTCTTAAACTTTCTTTGTGGTAATACGCCTGAACCTGAAGGTACGAGAAAAATTTTATTCCGTTATTCTCTTTCTTTTATTAGAAAGATATGCCACAACTAACCCCAAACTAGAAAAAAGCAGGCCGAGAAAAATCCAGTTAAACATAGATGTAGCGCCCTTGTAAAGCGTTTACATTTGTTGCAACGGCTTGGGCAGCTGAGATCTTTTCTTTCAATGCTATTACACTTTCATCCGTATATTCATCCGGATTGATTACCTCTGCTTCCGCAATTTTTGCTTCTAATTCTGACTTATCCACTAAAACACCTAAATTCCTCCTTGTTCAATTGCATGGATTTCATCTCTAGAGCTGCCGACAACGACCTACACCTTTATCTAGAAATCAAATGGACTCACCTCCCCAAATATTCTATTTTCATCTCTCTTTATTATTGGGAATATTTTTTATTTCAATATTTTCTAAAAATAATTTTTATACTTTTCCTAAGTTCAAAATAGTTCTGTCAATACTACGTCTCACTTGTCTAAAGGTCCACGTGTCCTTATTTAAAGCAGCATTCTACTTTGGACATGTCCTTACTGAATTGTATATCCACTTAGACATCCGGAGCTGCCTCTACATATACTTCCATGGTCATTTAGATGACAAACTGTTGTAATTCGATATTCAATTTTGATCTAGAGCCAGATATTAACGAAGTTAGCATGATGTTGAAACTTAATCGAAGTGACTTTTTATAAGAAGGAACAGAGATGTAACAAAGCGGCTTTTCTTTTGCTGTATATTTCCCCTTTTGGGAATAACCAATCAGTAAAAATTATGTAATAATTTAAATATAAACTAGATGGATTGATGGGTCAACCCAATGTATTCTTTGATTGGAAAAGAAGAAGAGATTCACTCTAACTTCAGACAAGTAAACATTATACGACTATCATAATCTTAGGAATTATAATGCATAGGGAACGTGACAAAGCATCGGGACTGTTTTTAGACGGTCGATAGCTTTTTGCACCCGGTAGAGGTTTAGAAAGCTATAGAATGTTTTTTTGTTTTAAAATTCATTATTTAAATTTCTTGCTCAAAAGAAGAAGATGGCCTTCACCATCTTCTCCTGCATGATTATTTGATTTTAAATTGTGCATCTGCCCAATCAGCATGATCGTATGAGTTGTCATCACCGGCATCGGTGACAATCAGCTTAAGCTCTTGTTTCCCTGTTACATCTAGGTTTATTAGCTTTGCAGCATTGGATGCTGTCATTTTTCCACTATCAAATACTTTCACACCATCCAGTAGCACCTGGAATAAAATAGTTCCATATCCATCAGTTTCCTGATCTAGCCCTACATAGGTCGAGAATGCTGTAAATCCTTTACCGGCCAGGTCATACACGATTTCGGAATTGGCGTGGGTGCCGATCCCTTTATCAAAGGTCTTCACTCCAGAATCAGTTGCTAATGTTAACCCATTTTCATCAACCGACTTATCCTTTTGAATGGACCCCCAGCCTGTAGTTGCGCTCTTCCATTCTATATCACTTAAATAAACCTGATCCGTAACGGTAAATTGAATAGTATAGGTTTTCGATAACAAGCCGTCCTTTGTAGTAGCTTTTATGACTGCTGTACCAGGCAGCCCACTGGCCTGAGTGATTTCAATATTCACATTCGAATTCACTCCTGCTGCCTCTACCTGAGGGATTACAGAATCATTTCCTTTTAAAATGGAATAAGTATAGTCAGTAATCTCAGGAATGAAGCCATCCAGCGATTTTCCGCCAACTTTAATATCCTTTACTAATTCTGCCGAAACCACTTGCTTGCTTATATCCATTGGGCTGCCCATCTTCTTAGAAATTGGACGTAGCCGGTAGCTGAAAGAGTACGGCTTATTGGAAGAAAGAATAAACTCAGGATGCGGTCTTGCCCCCCAGCTGGTATCTCCGCCGACACCCATTTGTCTTGAATTTAATGTCAGGATGACATCATCAACCCTGGTAAGTTCATATGGATGGGCTACACTATCAAGGTCTTTTTCGGCATAATGGAGGGCATTCACTTCCATAAACGGATATCCTGTTGCCATTAATCCAAAACCATCTTTATTCGTTAAGGTCACCCAGCGAACATCGGTTTTGTTACCTGTTTCAGATGGTTCTCCATATGGAATAAATTGGCCATCAACCGTACCGCTATACAGACCTACATCTGCACCCGTTTGGCGGTCCCAATAATTCTCCTGAGGTCCGCGGCCATACCAGGTAATATTTTCAAATTCTTTAGGAAGCCTCATTTCCATACCGACAGCTGGAATTTCTGGAAGCCCTTTACCTGGATTCAACGTACTCTTTACCTCTACATCTCCGCTGCCATAAATCATATAAGAAGCTTTATATTGGGACTCGCTCGTTGTTGGCAGAGTTGCATTTACATCAACCTTAACAGCCTTTGTTCCAACCTTATTAACGGTAACATTGGTAATTTTCCGGTTTTCTCCCGCTTTGCGCCATGTTGCGGTACGGGAAGGCATGCCATTCCCCTTATCGTTATCGTTCGGTGCTCTCCAGAAGTCAGGAGCAGGACTGCTTGTTAACAAATCTTCACCTTGGTATTTAAAGGAGGAAAGAGTCCCTTTTTCTTTATCAAAATTGACTTCAAAATCTTCCCCTTTAACGGTAAGAGACTTATCATTTTCAGTTACCCCTAAATCCTTCATATCTTTTAGACTTACTGGTGTAACAGCCGGAGTGTCAAAAGGAACCTTAAATTGTTCCTTGGCAATCTCATGGCCTTTTTCAGCCCATGAAGTGGCTTCAGGCAGAGTAAAGCTCAGATTAAGCCAATATTCTTTCCCTGCTTCGAGCTTCGGTTTCTCAATCGGAAGCTTAATCGTTTTGCTTACTAGAGGAGCGATATTTAGATTCTTGATTTCTCCTTTTTGAATAACCTTATCATCCGCCTTTAACTCCCAAGTTCCATTATAGGATGATAGATTAGTAAATAAGTATTGGTTTGTAATTTTTACCTCGCCATTTACTAAATCGACTGGTGCCACTTTAATGTTTTGATAGACCTTCTTCACTTCATAAAGCTCTGGCTGAACCGTTCTGTCAGGGAACACAAGACCATCCATCGAGGAGTTTCCATCATTCGGAACATCGCCCCAGTCACCGCCGTAGGCAAAATACTCTTTATCGGCATAGCTTTCTTCTTGATATTTTTCAAAGTCCACCCATAGAACAGTATTTTCATCAGGCTGGCGGTTCGGATTATTTATCTCTTCCGCAGATAATGCTCGGTTGTAAATGCGAACATTATCCAGTTCTGCATTTGTTACCCGATTGGTTTTTTCACTATCTCTGCCGATATTCACGTCAAACTGATTTTCTGTAATTTCTCCTGTAAAGGCTTTTTCTGCAAGGACCTTTCCATCTACATAGAGCTTAAGCGTGCTTCCATCATAAACACCTGCTACATGATGCCATTTATCGTTCCAATCTGAAGGAATTGGTGCGCTTGCTGTTACCCAAGGGTTGCTTAACGTTTTGTTATAAACAAAAAACTCGAGGTAATTGCCATTTTGTTTAATCGCAAACTGGGTGTCTCCTTTTGTAATGAACGGGCTGTGGTTATTAGTCGGCTGCGGCTTCACCCAGGTTTCTAATGTTAATGCTTTCCTAGTAACATTAAGCTTTGGATTGCTTGGGAAGGTCACATACCCTTTTAAAACCTTTCCTCCGTTCCCTTCAAGGATTTGGCCTTTGACTTGCCCTGTTAACCCTGTCGAGCTCTGGTCTGTAACGGAAATTTTTTTCGGTGTAGACGCTCGTAAACCTTGGTCAACCCAATCCCAAATAAAGGCGCCCTGTAAATTCGGATATTTATCAATTACATCCCAGTATTTATAAAGGTTCCCAATGCTATTTCCCATTCCGTGCGCATATTCACATAGAATGTACGGTTTTTTATTTCCCGATTTTCCATAAGCTTCGACCGATTCAACGGATGGGTACATATGGCTTTGAACATCGGTCCAACGATTATCCCCTTCATAATGTACTAAACGGGTGGAATCATTTTCATGAACCCATTCAGCCATTTTTTTGAAGGTGTCCCCATATCCTGCTTCATTCCCAAGAGACCAAAGCATAACTGAAGGATGGTTTTTGTCCCGTTCCACTACGCTTTTAATTCTGTCTAAGGAAGCCGGCAGCCATTTCGGATCACTTTTCGGCAGAATTTCGGTGGCACCATGTGATTCTAAGTTTGCTTCATCAATCAGATAAAGACCGTATTGATCAGCTAAGTCCAGCCATCTTGGATCATTAGGATAATGCGATGTCCGGACAGCATTAATATTATATTGTTTCATTAATTTTATATCCTGAATCATTCGCTCAAGTGAAACGGTATTTCCCGTATCCGGGTCGATCTCGTGACGATTGACACCTTTAAAAACAATCGCCTGCCCATTAATCAGCATTTGTCCGTTCTTTAATTCAAATTCCCGAAACCCAACATTTGAACTCTCTGTTTCTATTACCTTACCATCCTTATCTTTTAAACTTAAGACTAGTTTATAGAGATTAGGGTGTTCAGCAGACCATTTTAACGGATTTTCGATGAGTTGTTCGAGAGTTACCTCTGTTTCATCGTTCCCATTAAATTGAACTTCTTTTGAAATAGGAGTATCGAGCACCGGTTTATTATCCTTATCATAAAGCATGGCTTCTACAGTTGCAGATTCAGATTTATTTTTCGTATAGTTACGGATTTTTGATTTTACCTTCAGCTGGGCATTCTTATATTGGTCATCAAGATCTGTTTCCACTTTAAAATCTCTTACATGCACCAATGGTGTTGAATATAAGTAAACATCACGGAAAATACCGCTTAACCGGACCATATCTTGGTCTTCCATCCAGCTTCCGTCTGACCAGCGGAACACTTGAACTGAGATGGAATTCTCTCCTTTTTTCAAGTAGTCGGTAATATCAAAGTCTTCCGGGGCAAAACTGTCCTCACTATAACCGACTTTCTTTCCGTTAATCCAGACATAAAAAGCTGAATTTACCCCTTGAAACGAAACAAATATTCTATCACCCTTCCAGTTACCTGGTACATTAAATGTTCGTTTATAGGAACCAACAGGATTATAAATCGTTGGAGCGGCAGGCGGCGCCGGATTTTCCACTCCTGTCCAAGGATAGGTGATGTTAGTGAAAATCGTGCGATCATATCCCTTCATCTGCCAATTACTTGGAACCTCAATCTTGTCCCATGAAGTAACGTCATAATCATCCCTGTAAAAATCAGCGGGTCTTTCAGCGGGATTTTTGGCAAGCTGGAAGCGCCATTTTCCGTTTAATGTTTTATACCGTTCTGACTTTTCTATATCTCCTTCAATGGCTGACTTTACATCATTGTAAGGAATAAGGGTGTTATGTGCCGGCTCTCGGTTGACTTGGAAGATCTCAGGGTTATTGTTCCATTCTGCATCTGTAAAACTTGTCTCTGCAAACCCTTTCAAATTTGTTAAGCTTAATAACATGACAGATGACGCTGCTATGGACGTCCATTTTTTCCTTCTTAACCTCTTTTTCCTCATAAAACCCCTCCGTCTACTAAGTTACAATAGAAATGATCGTTGATGAATAATAAGTGGTTGTGTAGTCATTACCAGTTTATTAATTAGTTACCCTTTTTATTTTTAATATTAGTTCCATCCCCTCTTCCCTTTCAGTCTTAATTTGAGAATTTTCTAACAATTTAAATATATAATGAATTGAGTTGACGGGTCAACCCAATTACATAAATTCCTACTAAAGTAATATTCTACCTCTATCTTCTCCTTTCTATTAGGCTTACAATAATTATTTCGCCCATGGAAAGAAATGCCCTTGGTGCGAATTCCCTATTTTAGTAAAATCGGTAAAAATGACCTAATCTACTGCATTGCACAAGAAAGGACCTCATCCAGAGGTCCAATATATTTTCTATTCCTTTATGCCAATTTACTTATATTCATAGATGGTGACGCCTTTTACCACACGGTTAACTGTTCCTGTCGGTGAAGGGGTATCCGGTGTATTACCAACTTTTACAGAAGCCAGCAGTGAGACCGTTTGGCCAATCATGACATATGGTAATACCAAGTAGGCATCCGGTACAGCATGGGCATCACAGTCGAATAAGAACGTGTTACCATCGTAGTTCGTTTCTCCGTCCACTGAGATCGCACATATACCGTTTGCGATTCTATCTTGCTGCAATTCTTTTAATATATCCAAATCATATTGACGTGTATAAGATTGGTTTGAAACAAACACAAACACCAACGATTTTTCATTTACAAATGATTTAGGACCGTGCCGGAATCCCAACGATGAATCAAAAGCAGTAACAATTTTACCAGCGGTTAGCTCTAAAACCTTTAACTGCGCTTCTCTCGCCAAGCCTTCTAAGCTTCCTGAGCCAAGATAAATGATCCGTTCAAAATCGCAATCGATGATAGTTTGGATATCCTCTTCACGAAGAATGACACTTTCACCCATTTGGCGAATCGTTTGGACAATCGCCCATTTTTCTTCCACTAACAGAGGATCAAAAACAAGTAATGCCA
>Ga0213824_1001576_pt1 | contig 12808 bp, 10 predicted proteins | sample MC6MC0906MG_FD_179892 | JGI IMG/M metagenome (GOLD analysis project Ga0213824, IMG submission 179892) | Enriched soil aggregate microbial communities from Iowa State University, Ames, United States - MC6-MC0906-MG | ecosystem: Environmental > Terrestrial > Soil > Unclassified | place: USA: Iowa...
GACTTACAGTTGATTGAAGGTATACAAGCAACAACTTTAAACGAGTGTGTTGTTAGTATGCAACCAGGTTTTTTACAGCATTATGCAGGTGAGGCATTACCGCCTGTTGAACGTGATCGTGTAAGAGCTGAAATGCTTCGTGAAGCATTATCTCAAACACACGCGAATAAGCCTATTAATGGGGATAAAGGAGAGGATTTATATGATGTTTAATCGTTTTACACAACGCGCGCAAAAAGTATTACAGCTTGCTCAGGAAGAGGCTATTCGTTGGAAGCACGAATCTATTGGTACAGAGCATATACTATTAGGACTTATACGTGAAGGCGGCGGTATTGCTGCGAAAGCGTTAGAAGCTATTGATATTAGTCCTCAAATGATTGAAGCAGGTATTGAAGAATTAGTTGGTAAAGGTAAAGAAGATGTTGGCCCAATCGTTCACTATACGCCACGAGCTAAGAAAGTAATTGAATTATCGGTTGACGAATCACGTAAATTAGGGCATTCGTATATCGGTACTGAACATTTATTATTAGCACTTATACGTGAAGGAGAAGGTGTGGCAGCACGCGTCTTAAACAATGCGGGTGTGGGCTTAAATAAAGCACGTCAGCAAGTTTTATTGTTATTAGGGAATAATGATAACGCACAATCTGGTCAACAAGCGGCTCAAGCTGCGAATACACCAACATTAGATAGCCTAGCACGTGATTTAACTCAAATCGCTCGTGAAGGTACATTAGACCCTGTTATTGGTCGAAGCAAAGAAATCACACGTGTTATCGAAGTATTGTCGCGTCGTACAAAAAATAACCCTGTCCTAGTTGGTGAGCCAGGTGTTGGTAAAACAGCTATTGCTGAAGGGCTAGCACAGCAAATTATTAATAATGAAGTACCAGAAATTCTTCGAGACAAACGAGTTATGACACTGGATATGGGAACTGTCGTTGCAGGTACAAAATATCGTGGTGAGTTTGAGGACCGTTTGAAAAAAGTGATGGATGAAATTCGCCAAGCTGGCAATATCATTTTATTTATTGATGAATTGCATACTTTAATCGGTGCAGGTGGTGCGGAAGGTGCGATTGATGCATCAAATATTTTAAAACCGTCCTTAGCGCGTGGTGAGCTTCAATGTATCGGTGCCACAACGCTTGATGAATATCGTAAATATATTGAAAAAGATGCGGCATTAGAGCGTCGTTTCCAACCGATCCAAGTGGATGAACCAACAGTAGAAGAAGCTATTCAAATTATTCAAGGTTTACGTGATCGCTATGAAGCACATCACCGTGTGAAAATTACAGATGAAGCGATTGAAGCAGCGGCAAAAATGGGAGATCGATATATCTCAGACCGTTTCTTACCTGATAAAGCAATTGATTTAATCGATGAGGCGGGATCAAAAGTACGCTTACGTTCATTCGCAGTACCACCAAACTTAAAGGCTCTTGAAGATAAGCTTGAAAATGTTCGCTCTGAAAAGAATGCCGCTGTATCAGGCCAAGAGTTTGAAAAGGCTGCAGCACTAAGAGATACTGAGCAAAAGCTAAAAGATGAGATTGAAGCTACACGAAAAAATTGGAAAGAAGAGCAAGGCAAAGCCGAGTCCAAAGTAACTGTAGATGATGTTGCAGCAGTTGTATCGATGTGGACAGGAATTCCTGTAGCTAAAATTGCTTCAGAAGAATCTTCGAAATTATTACAACTTGAGGAAGAGCTACACAAACGTGTTGTAGGGCAAGGTGAAGCAGTAGAAGCCATTTCTCGTGCAATCCGTCGTGCAAGAGCAGGCTTAAAAGATCCAAAACGACCAATCGGTTCATTTATTTTCTTAGGACCTACAGGTGTTGGTAAAACAGAGCTTGCAAGAGCGCTTGCTGAAGTAATGTTTGGTGATGAAGATGCTATGATTCGTGTCGATATGTCTGAGTACATGGAGAAACATTCGACTTCTCGTTTAGTAGGTTCACCTCCTGGCTATGTAGGCTTCGATGATGGTGGTCAATTGACTGAAAAGGTTCGTCGTAAACCATATTCTGTCGTATTACTAGATGAAATTGAAAAAGCACACCCTGATGTTTTCAATATTCTACTGCAAGTTCTTGAAGATGGTCGTTTGACGGACTCTAAGGGTCGTGTAGTAGACTTCCGTAACACAGTAGTCATTATGACTTCCAATGTTGGTGCGGATGCTCTTAAATACCAAAAAAGCCTTGGTTTCAATGTAGGCGGTGCAGATTCTAAACATAAAGATATGAAGGGTACGATGCTAGAAGAATTGAAAAAAGCATTCCGCCCAGAATTCTTAAACCGTATCGATGAAATGATTGTCTTCCATTCATTGGAAAAAGAGCATTTGAAAGAAATTATTGCAATGATGGGGAACGCTCTAACAAAACGTTTAAAAGAGCAAGATATTTCATTGGAATTAACAGAGGCAGCGCTTGAAAAGATTGCACAGGAGGGCTATGACCCACAATATGGTGCTCGCCCACTACGTCGAGCATTACAAAAACAAGTAGAAGACCGATTATCAGAAGAATTACTTAAAGGTAATGTGGAGAAGGGTAATCATGTTGTCATTGATTATGTGAACGATGAATTTATCGTGCAGAAAAAAGAGGGAGTTTCTATCTCTAAATAATTTCATATAAAAGACAGTGAGGCTTTAAGTGCCAAGCTGTCTTTTTTTTTGTACAATTAATATAAGAACAAATATTCGAGGTGAAAGAAAATTGGCAAAGAAAAAAACGAAATTTGTCTGTTCAGGCTGTGGCTATGAATCTGCAAAATGGATGGGAAGATGTCCAGGCTGTGGGGAATGGAATAAGATGGTGGAGGAAGTAGAGATCGTTGCGAAAGGACCACGTGGGGCATTCCAACATTCTGCTACAGTTACCCAAAAGGCAATCCCTATTATTCAGGTGGAAGCTAGTGAAGAGTCTCGTGTAGCGACAGAAATGGGCGAGCTGAACCGCGTATTAGGCGGTGGTATCGTACCTGGCTCTCTAGTATTAATAGGTGGTGATCCTGGGATTGGGAAATCAACACTATTATTACAAGTTTCAGCCTTGCTCTCGAATAAAGGCCATCGTGTGCTCTATATTTCTGGTGAGGAATCCATTCGTCAAACGAAACTACGTGCCGAGCGTTTAGGGGTAATCTCTCAAGAGCTATACATCTATTCCGAAACGAATCTAGAATTTTTAAACCAAACGATTGAGGAAGTACAGCCGAAATTTGTTATCGTCGATTCCATACAAACAGTCTTTCATCCAGAGGTTACAAGTGCCCCAGGTAGTGTCTCACAAGTCCGTGAGTGTACAGCTGAGCTTATGCGAATTGCTAAGACAAAAGGAATTGCTATCTTTTTGGTTGGACATGTTACGAAAGAGGGGCAAATTGCAGGGCCTCGTATTTTAGAGCATATGGTGGATACAGTGCTGTATTTTGAAGGGGAAAGACATCATAATCATCGTATTTTACGAAGTCAAAAAAACCGCTTCGGGTCTACAAATGAAATTGCCATATTTGAAATGCTACAGGGTGGGTTAAAAGAAGTTCTGAACCCGTCTGAGCTATTTTTGCAGGAGCGTTCACAAGGAGCGGCGGGTTCGACGATTGTTGCTTCAATGGAAGGAACAAGACCAATCCTTGTTGAAATTCAGTCCCTAGTAACGCCTACAAGCTTTAATTACCCTAAACGCATGGCAACGGGGGTTGATCAAAATCGAGTGCAACTGCTGATGGCAGTACTTGAAAAGCGTATGGGTCTCATGCTACAAGCTCAGGACGCATATATTAAAGTTGCTGGTGGTGTGAAATTAGACGAACCTGCCATAGATTTAGCTGTTCTGACAAGCATTGTGTCTAGCTTTAAGGATCAGGCTGTGCGGGCAACAGATTGCTTTATTGGTGAAGTGGGTCTGACAGGAGAGGTACGTCGAGTATCTCGTATTGAACAGCGTGTCATTGAAGCAGCAAAGCTTGGATTTAAAAGAGTCTTTATTCCGACATCGAATATTGGTGGTTGGGATTTTCCTCAAGGAATTGAAATTGTCGGTGTAGAAACTATAAAAGATGCATTAAATTCCTGTTTTAGAGAGTTATAGGGAAAACCATGCATGTTAGATATAATCTGACATGCATTTCCTTCATTTTTGACGTTAAAAGTGGAAACTCAAGTAAAGGGATAGGCGTCCTAGTTAATGTAGAATGGAAATATGATTTGAAAGAGAAATTGAGGGAAATCAATCAAGATATTTCACCCTTGTCATGACATCAAAAATAATGATAATTTGATGGGCTGATAAAAGATTTTCTACAGTAAAATATGTATAATCTTAACTAACAATAGGAGGTGACAGCTTGTGAAAAAATTTGTTCAAATTGCTTTTTTACTGATTGGAGGAGCATTGGGCCTTGTTTTCTTACCGCCATTATACGAATTGCTTCATTTATCATCTAATCCTTGGCTTGATAACCCTTACGTATCAGTAGCATTAGGCGCGCTTTTACTGTTTACATTATCATTTGCATTTTCTGATTATTTTGTGAAGCTCATTAGCTGGATGGAAGAGGTCCTGTTTAAGGTTCCAGTCGGAGATTTATTATTTGGTACGCTAGGCTTAATAATTGGGCTAATTGTAGCCTATTTCTTAGGTTTCGCTATCGATAGTGTGAAATTCCCTGTTATTACAGAGGTACTCCCAATTGTCTTGTCATTTGTATTAGGGTATCTAGGTTTCCGTCTAGGTTATAGAAAAAGGGATGAATTAATACAGCTTTTTACCTTACGAAGCAACCATACGAAGAAAAAAGCTACTGAGGGTGCAGAAGTTACTGAAGTGCGAGGAAGTTACAAACTGTTAGATACAAGTGTCATTATTGATGGTCGTATTGCAGATATTTCTGAAACAGGATTCATTGAAGGGATCCTAATTGTGCCTCAGTTTGTCCTCACAGAGCTTCAGCATATTGCTGATTCCTCAGATACTTTAAAGCGCACGAGAGGTCGTCGAGGTTTAGACATTTTAAGAAAATTACAAGATGAACGTAAGACGAATGTTGAGATTACAGATGAGGATTTTGAGGATGTGCAAGAGGTAGATTTAAAACTTGTACGACTGGCAAAGAAAATGGGTAGCGACACTCAGATTGTCACAAATGATTTTAACCTTAATAAAGTCTGTGAGCTACATCATGTAAAAGTATTAAATATTAATGACTTAGCGAATGCTGTAAAGCCTGTCGTGATTCCAGGCGAAGATATGCAGGTTGTAGTCATTAAGGATGGCAAAGAGCATAATCAAGGTGTAGCCTATTTAGACGATGGTACGATGATTGTTGTAGAGGGCGGTCGCAGCTATATAGGACAGGCAATCACAGTAACAGTAACGAGTGTACTGCAGACATCAGCCGGACGAATGATATTTGCGAAGCCGAAGGACGATTAGGATGTGAAAAAATGCAATATGAAGTAGTTTTACCTGCCGCAGGAAGCGGTAAGCGTATGGGGGCAGGACAAAATAAATTATTTTTAAAACTTTTAGAGAAGCCTATACTGATACACACGTTAGAAGTGTTTCAGCAAGATCCTTTTTGCACAGGTATTTGGCTAGCGGTAAAACCAGAGGAGCGTGTCTATATTCAAGCACTGCTCGATGAATATGGTATTACTAAAGTCAAAGGTTTACCTGATGGTGGTGCTGAACGACAGCATTCTGTACATTCGTGTATGAAGGAAATGCAACATGTAGACATTGTGCTTGTTCATGATGCGGCACGGCCTTTTATTACACATGACATTATTGCTAATCTTGTCCAAAGTGCACAAGACTTTGGTGCAGCTATTGCAGGTGTTCGAGCGAAAGATACAATGAAAAAAGTTCGTAATGGTGTCATTGAAGAAACAGTAGATCGTGATAGCTTATGGATGATTCAAACGCCACAAGCCTTCCAATTTGATTTAATTGTTGAGGCAGAGAATGTTGCGGATAAAGTTGGTTTTCTTGGCACCGATGAAGCAATGCTAGTTGAACGCCTTGGACATACAGTGCATATTGTAGAAAGCAGCTATGAAAATGTTAAAATAACGACGCAAGAGGATTTAATATTTGGAGAAGCTATTTTACGAAAACGAGCATTGCAATTAAACGAATAGTAGTTAGTCTAAAAATCTCATTAGCGATGGTTGCTAATGAGATTTTATCTTGATGTAGTAAAATATTTTCGTAAATATTAGAGAAAAAACTAGACGCAATCATGCAGAGGTGTAATGGGTCTGTAGGCACAAGAAAATGCTCACTATTTGCTATCAGCTCAATTTCCTAGGAAATATGTTAAAATGTGAGGGTATAATAGTGAATAAATATATAAAAGTGAAAGAAGGTGAATGAGACTGCGTTTTAGGCAGACAAGGAGCTAATTAAGTTCATATGTATTGCAAAAGTGGTCTCTCTATCATATGTTTCGAATTGGACAAGGTTTTGATGTACATGCATTTGAAGAAGGTCGTCCATTAATTATCGGTGGCATTACCATTCCGCATGAAAAAGGGCTAGTCGGACATTCAGATGCAGATGTTTTATTACACACTGTTACGGATGCAGCGTTAGGAGCAATTGGCGAAGGCGATATTGGTCGCCATTTTCCAGATACAGATCCAGCATTTAAGGATGCAGATTCCGCAAAATTATTAGAATATATTTGGAAGATTGTTGAGGATAAAGGGTATATTTTAGGTAATGTCGATTGTACAATTATGGCACAACGACCAAAAATGGCTCCATATATTGAACAAATGCAAAATCGTATCGCTGAATTGTTGCATGCAGATCCATCACAAGTAAATGTCAAAGCGACAACAACCGAACGTCTAGGTTTTACTGGTCGTGAGGAAGGTATAGCAGCGATGGCAACGATTCTTTTAATTAAGAAATAAATGTGAGTTAACTCCGCTTTTATTTCCAGTTACAGAGTGGTAAAATGAACAAAGTCAATTTTTTGATCGAAAATTTAGGAGGCTTTTAATATGACGAAAGAAGTTCGCGTTCGTTACGCGCCATCTCCAACAGGTTTTTTACATATCGGTGGAGCGCGTACAGCATTATTCAATTATTTATATGCAAAACATCATAACGGTAAATTCATTGTACGTATTGAAGATACGGATATTGAACGTAATGTAGAGGGTGGAGAAGCATCTCAGCTAGATAACCTAAAATGGTTAGGTATTGAATATGATGAGTCCATTGATATTGGTGGACCTTATGCGCCTTATCGTCAAATGGAGCGTCTTGATATTTATAAAGAGCACGCTGAAAAACTATTAGAGCAAGGTGTAGCCTACAAATGCTTCTGTTCATCAGAAAAACTGGAAGCATCTCGTGAAGAACAAAAAGCAAGAGGTGTAGCAGCTCCTACTTATGATGGTACATGCCGCCATCTTTCTGCAGAGGAAGTTGCAGCTAAAGAAGCTGCTGGTGAGTCATACACAATCCGTATGCGTGTACCTGAAAATGTAACATATGATTTTGAAGATTTAGTTCGTGGACAAGTTACATTTGAATCTAAAGACATTGGTGACTGGGTACTTGTAAAAGCTAACGGTATTCCAACATATAACTATGCTGTAGTTTTAGACGATCACTTTATGGAAATTTCTCATGTTTTCCGTGGTGAAGAACATTTATCTAATACACCTAAACAAATGATGATTTTTGATGCATTTGGTTGGGAGTACCCACGCTTTGGACATATGACATTAATTATTAATGAAAACCGCAAAAAACTATCAAAACGTGATGAGTCCATTATTCAGTTTGTCACTCAATATAAGGATTTAGGGTATCTTCCTGATGCGATGTTCAACTTCTTTGCTTTACTTGGTTGGTCTCCAGAAGGGGAAGAAGAGATTTTCTCTAAAGAAGAATTTATTAAAATCTTTGATGAAAAACGTCTTTCTAAATCACCATCTATGTTCGATAAACAAAAATTGACATGGATGAATAATCAATATATTAAAAAACTATCTTTAGAAGAAGTGGTAGCATTAACTTTACCTCACTTGCAAAAAGCTGGCCTATTACCAGAGGAACTTACAACAGAGCAACATGCATGGGCAACAGATTTAATTGGGCTTTACCATGACCAAATGAGCTTTGGCGCAGAGATAGTTGAATTATCTAGCCTATTCTTTAAGGATCATATTGAATATGATGAAGAAGCAAAAGCTGTTTTAGCAGGAGAGCAAGTACCTGAGGTAATGGCAGCATTTAAGGCACAGCTTGAAGAGTTAGAAGAATTTACACCAGATGCCGTAAAAGCAGCTATTAAAGCTGTGCAAAAAGCTACAGGTCATAAAGGTAAAAATTTATTTATGCCAATCCGTGTTGTCATAACGGGTGAAACACACGGTCCTGAGCTCCCAAATGCCATCTGCTTAATTGGTAAAGAGACAGCGATTGATCGTGTAGAAAAATTTGCGCAATAAATAGAAATTCATTGACAATTGATTCGTTCGTTGTAAAATGTATTTACATTGAAAAAGCGTTGATAAGGAGAAGTAAGTGGCGCATGCTCTAAAGAGAGGACCATCACCGGCTGAAAGTGGTCTGAGCCTAGGCAAAACTGAAATGCACCTTTGAGCATAAAGCTGAACTATAGTAGGCTTTATCGATTCGTTCCCGTTAAAGAACGTTCAGAGTGGGAGGCTTTTTGCCTTCAATCAGAGTGGAACCACGCAAATTCAGCGTCTCTGTCATTCCTTTTGGGGATGATAGGGGCGCTTTTTATTTTATCTACATTCATTGATGGAGCGTGAGGCATATCAAACGCAAATACCACTTCATCCTAGGCGGAGAATTCTAAAGAAAATTGACTACAGTGATAGTTCTGCGTGAAGTATTTCGAGGAAATTGAGCAAGACCAACATAAAAAGGGGGGGTTTTGTGTTTAAAAGAATGAAAGAAGATGTGGAAACAATTTTTGAGAATGACCCTGCAGCGCGTAGTGTATTTGAAGTGGTGTTGACATACTCCGGTCTGCATGCCACATGGGCGCATCGAGTGGCTCATTGGTTCTTTAAAAAGCGTTTTTATTTTATTGCTCGTGCTATATCACAAATTAGTCGCTTCTTTACTGGTATCGAAATTCATCCGGGTGCCAAAATTGGCCGCCGATTCTTTATAGACCATGGTATGGGTGTTGTCATCGGTGAAACATGTGAAATCGGTGATAATGTTACTTTGTATCAAGGTGTAACTTTAGGTGGTACAGGGAAAGAAAAAGGAAAACGTCATCCTACGTTAGAGGACAATGTCCTTGTTGCAACAGGCGCTAAAGTATTAGGTTCTATCACAATTGGCGAAAATAGTAAAATTGGTGCGGGGTCAGTTGTTTTAAAAGAGGTACCACCAAATGCAACAGTGGTTGGTATTCCTGGTAAAATAGTAATTAAGGATGGAGTTCGTCTAGAGAAAAAACTTGATCACCAAAATATACCGGATCCTGTAGAAGAACGCTGTCAAGCTTTCGAAAAGCAGATCGTCGTATTAAAGCAGGAAATCGAACGCTTACAAAAGGAGAGAGAGACACAATGAGTATTCAAATTTTCAACTCATTATCACGACAGAAAGAAACCTTCGTACCGCTAGAAGAAGGCAAAGTGAAAATGTATGTCTGCGGCCCTACAGTTTATAACTATATCCATATCGGGAATTCACGTCCTGTTATTGTTTATGATACAGTCCGTCGCTATTTCCAATATAAAGGTTATGATGTGAAGTTTGTATCAAATTTTACGGATGTAGACGATAAAATTATTAAGGCAGCAAATGAATTAGGCGAAGAAGTACATGAATTAACAGAGCGCTTTATTGCTGCGTACTTCGAAGACGTTACAGCATTAGGGTGCAAAAAAGCAGATGTTCATCCACGTGTAACTGAGCATATGGATGATATCATTCAATTTATTCAAGTATTAATTGATAAAGGCTATGCGTATGAGTCAGCTGGTGATGTGTATTACCGCACACGCAAATTTAATGGTTATGGTAAATTATCACACCAATCAGTGGATGATTTGAAAATTGGTGCACGTATTGAAGCTGGCGAGAAAAAAGATGATGCATTAGATTTTGCTCTATGGAAAGCAGCGAAGCCGGGTGAAATTTTCTGGGAAAGTCCTTGGGGCGATGGTCGTCCTGGTTGGCACATTGAATGTTCTGTAATGGCTCGTGAACATTTAGGCGATACTATTGATATTCACGCTGGTGGGCAGGATTTAACTTTCCCACACCACGAAAATGAAATTGCTCAATCAGAAGCACACAATGATAAAACGTTTGCACGTTATTGGATGCATAATGGGTATATTAATATTGATAATGAAAAGATGTCCAAATCTCTTGGGAATTTCATTCTAGTGAATGATATTCGCAAGCAAATTGACCCACAAATATTACGTTTCTTTATGTTATCTGTACATTATCGTCATCCAATTAATTTTGCGAAGGATTTGGTAGAAGCTGCTGCAGCTGGCTTAGAGCGCATTCGTACAGCCTACAACAATGTAAAGCATCGCCTTACTACCACTGTAAGTTTAGGGGATCACTCAGAAGAATGGCTTAGTAAAATTGCTGAACAAAAAGCACAATTTGAAGAAGCGATGGATGATGACTTTAATACCGCTAACGCGATTTCTGTATTGTTTGAGTTAGCTCGTATCGCCAATATCTATTTAAATGAAACGAATACTTGCAAGAAAGTATTAGAAACCTTTATTGAAACTTTTGAAGTACTAGGTGACGTCTTAGGTATTGAATTTGCAAAAGAAGAAGAATTATTAGACGAAGAAATTGAAGCACTACTACAAGAGCGCGTTGATGCACGTAAGAATCGTGACTTTGCACGTTCCGATGAGATTCGTGACCATTTGCAAGCCCAAGGTATCATTTTAGAAGATACACGACAAGGAACTAGATGGAAACGAGGGTAATTAAGTTGGATAAACTTCGCAATGAAGATGTTAAGCAATTAAAAGCGTTGGCGTTAGCCTATATGGGTGACGCCGTATTGGAACAAAAAATACGAGAACATTTGCTACGTTCAGGTCGAGTTAAACCGAATACACTTCATCGAGAGGCAACACGTTATGTTTCGGCAAAAGCACAATCTATGATTGTTCATCGTATGATGGATGAAAATTATTTAACAGAGGAGGAGTTGGCAGTGTTCCGTCGTGGACGCAATGCCAAATCCGGCTCTGTACCAAAAAATACAGATGTTCAAACCTATCGAAATAGCTCAGGCTTTGAGGCGGTACTTGGTAGTTTATATTTATTAAATGAACTTGAACGCGTTTATGAAATCATTGCATATGCTATTCAAATAATCGAGGAATCGAAAGGAGTGTCGAAATAATGGTAGAACAAAATGGTGAAATTATTGCTGGTAAAAACCCAGTGTTAGAAGCACTTCGTTCAGGCCGCGATATGAATAAAGTATGGATCGCAGAGGGTGTAAAAAAATCCGGTGTTAATGAACTGCTAGATCTAGCTCGAGAACGTGGAGTGATAGTTCAATTTGTCCCAAAAAAGAAAGTCGACCAATTATCAAGTGCAAATCACCAAGGAATTGTTGCCTCTGTTGCAGCATATAAATATGCTGAGCTTGAGGATTTATTTGCTGCTGCAGCAAATAAACAAGAAGATCCTTTTTTCTTAATCTTAGATGAGCTAGAAGATCCACATAACCTAGGATCCATTATGAGAACGGCTGACGCAATAGGGGCACATGGTATTATTATTCCAAAGCGTCGTTCAGTGAGTTTAACAGCAGTCGTGGCAAAGTCTTCAACAGGCGCTATTGAACACGTTCCTGTTGTACGTGTAAATAATCTTGCCCAAACAATAGATGAATTAAAAGAACGAGGTATATGGATTGCTGGTACAGATGCAAAGGGCTCTGTAGACTATCGAAAAATGGATGCAACATTACCATTAGCTATCATTATCGGTAGTGAAGGTAAGGGAATGGGACGCTTATTAAAGGAGAAATGTGATTTCTTGTATCATTTACCGATGGTAGGACATGTGACATCACTGAACGCATCAGTAGCTGCAGCGCTTTTAATGTACGAAGTGTATCGTAAGCGTCAAGAAGCGAATACTTAACAATGAAAAGCATTTTGCTAGTTGATGGCTATAATATGATTGGGTCCTGGAAGGAGCTTCGGCCATTGCGGGATACAAATTTTGAGGATGCCCGCAAAAGGTTGATAGAACTTATGGCTGAATATAAAGCAGCTATGGGTTGGCGCGTAATTATTGTCTTTGACGCACACCTTGTACCAGGGGTTGAACAATCTTATTTAGAAAGTGATGTTGAAGTCATTTATACTCGGAAAAATGAAACTGCAGATGAACGTATTGAAAAAATGACGCATGAACTAAAGGCTAGAAATGTACAAATACACGTAGCAACATCCGATATGGCTGAGCAAAGTGTTATCTTTGGTAATGGAGCCTTGAGAAAATCAGCTAGAGAACTAGAAATAGATACAAGCATTATTCAGCATAAAATTTCACATGATGTGAAAAGAAAACAAGAAAGTAAACCGCCTTCACGTATAGAATTAAAGCCAGATGTAGCTCTAGCTTTTGAAAAATGGAGACGAGGATTAAAATGATTGATTGACGCATATTTTCCAATTCCGTTATACTGTTCCTAATTATCTGTTGTGGCTGAGGTGATACCATGTTTAAAAATAGCATTGTACAAGTGACACAAGATTTTGAACGAT
>Ga0213824_1001577_pt1 | contig 12807 bp, 12 predicted proteins | sample MC6MC0906MG_FD_179892 | JGI IMG/M metagenome (GOLD analysis project Ga0213824, IMG submission 179892) | Enriched soil aggregate microbial communities from Iowa State University, Ames, United States - MC6-MC0906-MG | ecosystem: Environmental > Terrestrial > Soil > Unclassified | place: USA: Iowa...
CAAAACCAGAGGATTGGTGGAACGATGTTGTGGAAGGTTATAACTTCCTGCAAAGTAAAGGCTATGAAGAAATTGCGGTAGTAGGAATTTCACTTGGCGGTGTATTCTCGTTAAAAGTAGCCGAGAATTTTCCAGTAAAAGCATGTGTTGCCATGTGTGCACCAATTACACGTGATAACTCAAAAGGCTTATTTACTCGTTTATACCATTATGCTCGTTTATATAAACACTTTGAAAATAAATCAAAGGATCAAATTATTTCAGAATTACATGAACTTCGTATTACACCTAAGGATTCATTAGATGGTGTGACACGTTTAACTACTGAAACCCGAGAAGAATTATCGACAATTCAGGCACCAACATTAGTCATGCAAGGTTCTTTAGATGATGATCTCTATCAAGAGAGTGCACCTTTTATCTTAAATACAGTAAAAACAGATGATAAAGAGATTATCTGGTATGAAAATTCTGGTCATATTATTACGCTAGATAAAGAGCGTGATAAAGTGTATGAGGATGTATATAAATTTTTAGATCATGTAGAGTGGTCTGTAGCAAACTAAGAGTTGTCTGTTGACAGCTCTTTTCTTTTTGCACTAGAAATGGAGTAATAATGCATAGGGACCTTTGATTGTACTTTTACGAGTAGTATTTTACTTCGATTTTTGCGTCCTCTCCACCTTGAAGTAAGCTCCTTTATGCCCGTTTATGCGGGATGAATAAATATAAATGAAAAAACTATTGTTTTTATAATAAATGCCTGATACTATGATTGAATTGTAGTGAAAAATCATTTGATTAAAATAATTTGCTATCGTCAATTACATCTAAGGAGTACATCAAAAATGCAACAGAAAATACCTTTCTCAACCTATGCAGTCATCGGTACAATGCTTTTCGGACTGTATTTTGGAGCAGGGAATCTTATTTTTCCAATCCAGCTTGGGCAATTAGCAGGCACTAACTTTTGGTTTGGATTAATAGGCTTTTTAGTAACAGCTATCGGTTTACCGTTTCTCGGTATACTAGCTATTGGTTTATCAGGCAGTAATGGATTACGTGATTTAGCGAGTCGTGTTCATCCTTTATTTGGGGTGATTTTTTCATTAGCGCTATATTTAACGATTGGTCCATTTTTTGCAATACCTCGTACAGCAACAGTACCGTTTGTTGTTGGCTTTGAACCATATATTCAAGCACAGCATACAACACTTCTACTTGCATTATTTAGCTTTGTATTTTTTGCCATCGTGTATTACTTCTCATTAAATCCGGCAAAAATTATGGATTATATCGGTAAATATTTAACACCAGCTTTTTTAATTGTGTTATTTATTTTAATTATTACAAGTATTATAAAGCCGATGGGGCATTTTCAGCAGCCAATGGGTGACTATATAGATGCAGCATTTATGACAGGCTTTAAAGAAGGCTACAACACAATGGATGTCTTAGCGTCCTTAGCCTTTGGGATTGTTGTTATTAATGCCATCAAAAGTGCAGGAATTTCGGATCGAAAGGAAATTGCGAAGGCCACATGGACATCAGGAATCTTTGCGATGGCATTAATGATGCTTATATACGGTCTTATCACGTATATGGGGACATCTAGTATGGAAGCGGTTGGTCCATACGAGAATGGTGGTTTAATTTTTGCAGCAGTTGCCGATCACTATTTTGGCTCATTTGGGGCTATTTTATTGGCAATCATTATTGTCCTTGCTTGCTTAAAAACAAGTATCGGCTTAATTACATCCTGTAGTGAGTTTTTCCACGATGTCTTCCCGAAAATCAGTTATAAATGGTTTGTGTTCATACTGTGCTTAGTATCTTTTACAATCGCTAACTTTGGTTTAACGAATATTATTCAATACGCAGTCCCCGTGCTGATGTTCTTATATCCACTTGCGATTGTGTTAGTTTTACTAGCACTTAGCTCTTCGTTATTTAAAATTAAGCAGGAAGTCTATTTAACCGCCATGTTCTTCACTTTTTTCATTAGTCTTATCGATGGTTATCGAGCATTAGCAACAAGTATACCAGCAGTAAAACTCGGTCTATTTGAAGCAGTAGAACAGCTATATTCAGATTTTTTACCTTTCTATGATATTGGCTTAGGATGGATGTTGCCGGCTCTGCTAGGTGCCTTCATAGGCTATATATTCCCTTCAAAAAAAGTTAAAAGTATTAACTAATGTATAGTAAGACACATTCAGGATGAATTATTTATTCTAGCGTGTGTCTTTTTCTTATTCGGCCCCATACAAGCAGTAATGCAAAATGTTTTTTCGATTTATTTTAATGGTAACTGTCTAAGTAGTAAGAATGAAATCAAAAAATAAGCAGAATTTTATTTTATCTTCATTCAGCAGAAGACTCCCACCTCTACAGGTGGTGAGATGAAAGCGGTTTTGGTTCCTTTTCAGTGGGTGTCCCAACACCTACTGAATGAAGATAAAGCCTCCGTACGCAATTACGCCAAGGCGAAATTGATTCATCATACAAAAAGACACAACTCAACCTATTTAGGATTGAGTTGTGTCTTTCTACATTTTTTAATAAGCTGTCCAGCCGCCATCAACAGCGATGACTTGTCCGTTAACAAAGCTTGCTTCATCTGAACCAAGGAAAATAGCAAGCTGTGCAATCTCCTCTGGTTGTCCAGCACGTGGATTAATAGCCAAACCAAGTCCTTGGCGAGCAGCACCAACTTCACTCATATTCACCATAGTAGAGGCAATATTGGTCATTACTGCGCCTGGCGCAATACCGTTACAACGAATGTTTTTATCTGCATACATAAACGCTGTGTTTTTTGTTAAACCAACGACAGCATGTTTAGATGCAGTATAAGCAGCACCTGCACGAGCCCCATAGAGACCGCCAGCAGAAATATTGTTGACAAATACACCATGTCCCTGTGCTAGGAAAATCTCTGTTGCCATACGCATGGAACGCATAACGGCTGTAGTGTTCACAGCAAATACTTTATCCCAGCGTTCGTCAGATATTTCGCCCACAGGCTCCATACCATCCATAATACCAGCATTATTTACTAAAATATCTAATTGTCCATAAGCCTTTTTTGTTTCATCAAATAAACGTTTTAAGTCATCTGTTGATGCAACATTTGTTTGTACAGCAATCGCGGATCCACCAACTGCTTGAATACCATCAACTACGGCTTGTGCCCCTTCTAAATTTAAGTCAGAAACAACAACTTTTGCACCTTCTTTAGCATAACCTTCTGCAATTGCTTTCCCCATACCTGATGCGGCACCTGTTACGATAGCTACTTTACCTTCCAATCTCATCTTAAGGACCTCCTATATATGTGGTTTTTCTAGAGAATGTCCAAGCATTTATGAACTTTTCTCTAATATATGAAGTTAGATATTGAACATGTGTTCATTAAAATAATATAATATTTTTGTAAGCGATTTCAATAAGCAAAATCCAAAGAACTGTCTAGTAATGAACACATATAAAAAATTTGTTGAATAAGGGGGAGAAAATTTGAAAGCAAATGATTTAAGAGTTGTCAAAACAAAGCAAGCGTTGCACAATGCCTTAATGACTTTATTGAGTGAAAAGCCACTCGAAAACATTTCAATTGCTGAACTTTGCCGAGTTGCAAACGTGAATAGGGGAACCTTCTATTTGCACTATGAGCAAAAGGAAAGATTATTCGAGGAATACTTTCACGAAATTATGGAGGATTTGTATAATTCCTATGAGGAGCCATACCGTGCAGTAACGACATTAGATAAGAATCAATTAGACCCAAATACTATACGAATTTTTCATCATATTGAGCGCTTTAAAATGTTTTACCGCATTGTTTTTTCAAAAAATGTTCCGCTAACCTACTATTACATGCTGTTTGACGGAATTTATTCTCTATTAAAGAGAGACATTACAACTCAGCATAAGTTACCTGATGAAATAGCTATTGATTATTACAGTGCATACCAGGCAAATGCAATCATAGGTCTTATCATTCAATGGTATCGTCAGGATTTTACAGAAAGTGTGAGCACATTAAATAAACAACTAGCAGCTATTTTACGATTTGGCCATTAAGAAATGTCAATATGCTCAGCCTGTTGTCCCTGTTAGACGGCAGGCGTTTTTAGTTTGAGAGTTTTTTGAGATAATGCCCTTGTATAATAAATCAAGATAGACCCCTGGCGGATGTCACGGATTTTGAAGAGGAGCTTTTCGAGCGAGGTCGAAAAAATCCAGACGCAATTACGCTGGGGCGTAATTGATTAAGAAGGGAGTAGAAGTATGAGAACCATGAATCAATACCTAAAGAGGATACTTATTTGGAATGTAGTTGTGTTACTGTCTTCATTTACAATGTTCTCAAGTCAAGTACTAGCAGCCAATGAATGGATTCAGCTTGGAAAAGAAGGAAGCGAACTAGGAGAATTTGGTTATCCCAATAGTGTTACAGCAGATACACAGGGGAATATTTTTGTTGCTGATTCTGATAATAATCATATACAAAAGCTAGATATTGCAACAGGTGTATGGAGCTACTGGGGTAAGAGTGATAGTAAAGAGGGGAGTGCTCTCGGTGAATTTAATTACCCAGCTGATGTAGCTGTTGATAGCCAAGGAAATATTTATGTGGCAGATAAATTAAATCATCGCATTCAAAAGCTAGATGTAGTGACAGGTGTATGGAGTAAGTGGGGGAAAGAATATCAAGGCCCAAACGTATTGGATAATGCCTCAGGAATTAATCCAGGTGAATTTCATAATCCTAGTGGTGTTGCAGTAGATCGTCAAGGTAATGTTTATGTAGCTGATACAACAAATCAACGTATTCAAAAATTAGATATTCTTACGGGTCAATGGACAGTATGGGGGAAAGTCAATGCTAAAAACCTACCTTTAACTGGAAATAGTTTGGGTGAATTTAATCAACCAGCTGGAATAGCAGTTGATCACGAGGGAAATATTTATGTGGCAGATACTGAAAATCACCGTATTCAAAAAGTAAAGATTATAAAAAATAGTAGTGAAAATGGAGCAGGGTCTGATACATATGAATGGAGTGAGTGGAAAAAAACAAGCGGAGGTTCGGGTGGCGAACTTGGGGAATTTAATGAACCATTTAACCTGGAGATTGATGCCCAAGGAAATGTCTATGTAGCAGATAGTAATAATAACCGTATTCAAAAACTAACTATCTCGACGAATGAATGGAGAATGTGGGGGAAAGAGGATGATAGTGAAGGAAGTGAGCTAGGAGAGTTTAGTTACCCAACAGGAGTTACAGTTGATAGCATGGGAAATGTCTATGTTGCTGATTATGGGAATAGTAGAATTCAAAAATTTACGGCTCTTTTTTTTACGGTTAAATTCGATTCACAGGGTGGCAGTCAAGTAGTAGATAATGAGAATATCCCAAATAACACAAAGATTCATAGACCTAGCTCTCCAACAAGGAATGGTTATATTTTCGATGGTTGGTATAAGGATAGTTTATTGCAAGAAACATGGAATTTTGACACAGATATAGTTTCTGAAAATCGAACATTATATGCAAAATGGGTAGAAGAGCCAACTTTCTCAATTGAATTTATTGATAATCAAATATTAAGTGAGCTTTTATCTGGTTATAGAAGTGGCACACAGGAGGTAAAAACTATCTCCATTAAACGTTCTGGTACAGCAGATTTAGAAAATTTAAGCGTAGTGCTTAGTGGGAAAAATGCGGATAGCTTTGAATTAACGGAGCCTCTATTAACAAAGCTAGATAAAGACCATCTAGCCACAACATTTTCAATTAAGGCAAAGGATGGATTACCTGTAGGCAATTATTATGCAACAATTACCATCAAAGCGAAGAATATGGTGGATATGACCTTTACTGTAACACAAGTAGTGAAGGCTTCATCTAATCCATCATCAGGGTACTATCCATCATCAACTATAGAACCGCCAACGACCTCAGTAAAAAAGGAAATCTTTATAGATGTATTTGCAAAACAGGGAAAAAGGATTTCTAATATTGTCATTTCTAGAACTACCGAATCCAACGGTCAAGTGAAGGATAAAATAACGGTTACTCCAGAAAGTGCTAAGGAAGTGTCAGAAAAAATAACAGAGATGCCAAATAACTTTGCCTATATTATTATTCCCGATGAAAAAGATGAGGTTGCTGAAACAATGATTGAAATTCCAAGCTTATCACTTGCTTCATTAAATTCAGGTATTTCAATCCGTACAGTAAATGGGACTGTAATGATACCACATGCATCATTAAGTTCTGTTACAGATAATTTATACTTCCGTTTGGTACCTAATAAAACTGCTAAAGAAAAAAGTGATATTGAAAATCGTATTACGCAGGAAGAAAAGATTAGACAAATAGTTGCAGCGAAAAATACAGCTATTGAAGTGTTGGGACGTCCACTTACCATTGAAACCAATATGCAAAGTCGTCCGGTGACAATCGTGCTACCACTGCCAGCTAATCTAACACAAGCACAGATGAATCATTTAGCTATTTTTATTGAGCATAGTAATGGTACGAAAGAGCTTGTTCGTGGTCGTATTACACAATTTGATGAAACATTGAAAGGGATTGAATTCGATGTTAATCATTTCTCTACGTTTACCATTCTTTATATAGAAGAAGCAGAGAAAAATATTGATGTTGTTGAAGAAGATACGTCTAAAGAGGAGATAGTTGTACATTATCCATATATACAAGGATATAGTGATGGCACTTTCCGTCCTAACCTTGCAATTTCACGTCAGCAAATGGCAGCCATGTTAGCACGCCATCTAACTCAAAATAAAGTTCCTGTGTCGCATACAATCAGTTATCGAGATATTCAGCAAGCATGGGCATATGATGAAATTGAATATGTTCGAGATTTAGGGCTAATGACAGGCACTACTGACAATACATTTACACCTAATGGGACTACAAATGGCGGTCATTGCAATGCGCTGGATAGATAAACATTGTCTAAATAGTTTGGAACAAGCTAACTACTGCAAGTCTATGAATGAAGCAAAGGTGTTTACTGATGTCTCAGAAAAGGATTGGGCTGCTGATTCTATTAGACGCATCTCTCAAATAGGGATTATGACTGGTATGGGCGATGGAACATTTCGTCCTGAACAAAAATTAACACGAGCTCAGGCTGTTAAGGTATTAAATCATCTATTTGAAAGAGGCCCCATTCAAATGACGATAGAGAACAAATTTAAAGATATAACATCAGGGCACTGGGCTTTCTATGAAATTCAAGAAGCAGCAATGGAGCATGAAGGAATTGATTATTGATTAAAAGGTAAAAATCCGCGAAGGCTTTTAAAGCGGATTTTTACCATTTTTTATTGAACAGTAGAAGATGTTATTTCCTCTTTATTTTTTGTTTTTTTAAGAGCAACAGCTATAGAGGAAATGACCAATGTGACAGCAATAATAATTCCTAATGCACTACTGTTCTGCTGAAGATTTTCAGCACTTCCGCCAAAAATAATCGTGTAATAGCCATCTGCTCCATAAGTGGCTGGAAGAATGGATGCAAGCTTGTTATAAAAATCAGAAAGCATGGTTTTTGGCACAAGCACACCTGATGTTACAAGCTGTAGTGAAAGGGCACAAATATTAAAGACCATACCTAAATTGCCAAAAATCATGACAAAAACTTGTGCGAGACATAGGAATGCCCAAAACATTAATGCCTGAAAGAGATAAATAGTTAAAAAACTTTCCTCACTTGAAATAGTAAAGAGATGCATTAATCCTATTGTTAACAGGGGTAAGACAAAAGCTACACCAATATTTATGATTTGCCTTGCTAGGAACAATTGCCATTTTGAAACGAGAGTTTGTACTAGTTGTGCTGCCTGCTGATGCTGCATAATCATTACCATCGCCCCAACGAATGATGAGATGATGACCATTAGTGGTACAAAGTTTGCCGCAAATCCTTCTGCGTTATTTGTTTTAATGATTGTGCCATCAATTGAACGATCTTTTACTTGCATAATTGTAGCTTCAACCGCATTTGTAATTTGTAGTGCCATGTTTTGTTCTAACGGAAGTTGGGTGAATTTTTGGGAAAACATTTCAATCGACTTTTCCTGCTTTAGTGGAAAAATATTGTGATTGATTTCCTCTGTTAGCTGTTTGGCAGTGCTCTCCATCATACTTTTCACCATACTTGCGCTGGCTTGATTGATGGAATAAGTAATTTCTGCTTCATTTCCCGCTTGAATTTGTGCAGTAAAGTTTTTTGGTATATGCATTATCATTTGAATCTGTCGTTTATTCAGCGCTTCTTCAGCCCGCTTTATTGAAGTAAATTCTTCGAGGGCAAACGGAAGTAATGTTTTTAGTCCATTTGCTACCTCTTGACCCATCTCATGATCCTCACTAATAATGCCAATTTTTAAATTTTCAGCTCTCTCATTTATACCATCATAGGCAGTCATCCAAACTGAAAAAAAGATAAGTTGAAAAGCGATAGTAGCAGCTATACCAATATATGTTTCATTTATACGAAATAAAGCTTGTAAACCTTTCATCCATAGTCCTCCTATATAAGTAAGTACTTACTTGCATTGAATAGAAAAATTTTTTCTAGGAAACGAGTCCCCTAGAAAAAATGGAAATACTTGTCTGGAGTAATTCTTCCGTTGGCATCTCTGAAACAATGGTTCCTAATCGTGCGCGTGACATAAAATGTCCAAAATTCATAGCGATTAGTGATAGTGCAGCTGCTTCAAAGTTGATTTCTCTAATCTTCTCTCTTTGATGCATCTCCTTCAAATAATGAACAAGTTCATTTTTAATAAGGAGTGGGATATTCGCAATTTCTTCATTAATTTCTGGAAATTGCATGCCTTCCTTAAAGCCAATCATGACAAAGTCTTTGATGGACATTAAAAAATGAAAGTGCTTAAGGGAAAAATTCAATAAATCACTTTCCAAATCCCACGTCACATTTGTAGTGAGCTCTTGCTGCATCAGAGGATAGTAGGAAAACTTATCAATGATGGCTTTTAAAATCCCTTGTTTGCTACCAAAATGGCGGAAAATAGTTACCTCATTGACCTCAGCTAATTCAGCTATAGCTTTTGTAGTTGCTGCGGTATAACCTTTTTCACTGACAAGATGTAATGCAGCTTCAATAATTCGATCAGCGGTCCCTTTTGTTGACAAAAAATTACTTCCTTTCATGCAAGTGATTACTTACATGCTAGCATAGTGTGATTTTGTATGCAATAAAATATAGAAATAAAAGTACTCGGTGATGGTGAAAACCGCTCAAGTAGACTCAGAAAGTGCTTGGGTAACGAAGAGAACCGCTCAGGTAGAACCAAAAAGTGCACGGGTGACGGCGAGAACGCTCAGGTAGAACCAAAAAGTGCTCAGGTTACGAAGAGAACCGCTCAGGTAGACTCAAAAAGTGCTCGGTTGACAGCGAGAACCGCTCAGGTAGAACCAGAAAGTGCTCGGGTGACGGTGAGAACCGCTCAGGTAGAACCAAAAAGTGCTCAGGTAACAAAGAGAACTGCTCAGGTGACAGGAAGTAGTGTTCAGGTAGAATCGAAATCTACTCAAGCCAAAAGAAACGCTCAAATTAACATAAATAACCTAGAAATTATTATGAAGCTGAACCAGGCTTTCACGCAGACCCTAATAACTGCTTTTAAAATGAATGAAATAACATTGACAACTATATCGTCTGCTGATATATTTTATTATATCGTAGGTCGATATATTGTTGTGCGATATAGGGGGGATTTGTATGACACAAGAGCATCCGCCATTAACAGAGGGCGTTTATTATATTTTATTAGCTTTATTTGACGCGAGGCATGGTTATGGGATTATGCAATTGGTAGAGGAAATGAGCAATGGCCGTGTTCGGCTTGGAGCTGGAACGATTTATGGTGCGATAAAAACCTTATTGGAACGAGGATGGATTGAAGCGTTAGAAGATGATGGACGAAAAAAGGAATACGTAATAACTGAGAGTGGAAAAGAAGTTGTGCACTATGAAATTTTAAGATTAAGGGAACTTTTTGACAATGGTATCCGTATAACGAAAGAGGATGGGAACTTTGCATAAGTATTGGTTAGTGATGAATCCGTATGTTATTGAAAAAAGAGTTAATGAGATGGCTAGTCAAGGCTGGCATTTGAAAAAATTTACTTGGATTCGTTTTACATTTGAGCAAGATGAACCAGGTAGCTACATTTATCGCCATGATGAATTGGAGCGATTTGGTACTTCCTATGAAGATGAGTACCTAGACTTTCTCAAATCATCTGGAATAGAACAAGTAGACCGTTCTGGAAACTTTGTTTTCTTTAGAAAGCCTGCTCATGAAGGGCCCTTTGAACTTTATTCTGATAAAAAAACTAAAATCAGTAATTTGTCCAAAAAAATTGCGTTGCTGTTATTGATTCTCCTACTGAATTTGATTGTTGGTTTAACAGGGCTTATTAGTATTTTCGGAGGACAGCATACAGATATGCTGAAATTACTATTGAATAGTACTAATATTCTCATCGTTATGTTATTAGTGGGACCAATCTTTAAGCTTATGCGAGTGCGTAAAAATTTGAAGAAGGAACTGGATGTGTTTACAGATTAGAGAGGAGGATAACTCTGTGAAAATTTTTAAATTTCGTTTTTTTATTGATCATGAACGAGAAGAACAATGGGTTAATAACATGGCAGAACAAGGCTGGCACTTAAAAAAGTTTTGACCATTCGTTTTTCTATTTGAATATGGCACATCTGACGAATATATTTATCGCAATGAAATAGTGTTAAAACGAAAAAAAGATTACGATGATTTTTTAGATACAATGAATATTGAACATGTATATTCATTTGGGGTATGGGCGTATTTTAGAAAGAGGAAAGAAGAGGGACCATTCGAAATATTTTCCGGGAAATCAGAAAAGATAAAATATTTATCTCGTATTAATACATTGTTTATCTGGGTTTGTCTAATAAATGCATTTGCAGTGATGCTAAACATTGTACCATTCATGTTTATACATTAATTTAACCAAGCATTCCCATGGATTTTCTTATTTAATGTCTTTTTGATGTCTTTATTAACGATCGAGATTTATAGAAATTATAAACGTAAAAAGAAATTAATATTGCTTACTCATATTTATGAGGATTAGAGGAAGACGGACTGCCACAAGAATTACATAGACTAATAGGGAGGAAAAAGAATGACATTACAATTACAGCATGTCACAAAGAAATATAAGGATTTTACAGCGGTAGATGATCTTAATTTCACGATTGAAAAAGGAGAGATTTTTGGGTTAATTGGACAAAATGGTGCTGGTAAAACAACGACTTTCCGTATGATTTTGGATTTGCAGGAAACAACGGAAGGGACGATTACATGGGATGGTAAACCAGTGAATGCCATCAACCGTGATGTTCTAGGTTATTTACCAGAAGAACGAGGCATATTCCCAACGATGAAGGTTGAGGATCAATTATACTTTTTCGGTGAGCTTCGTGGAATGAAGAAAGAGGAGTTAAAGAGGGATATTGATTTTTGGATTAGCCGATTTGAGCTTGAGGAAAAACGGAAAGATAAGGCAGAAACATTATCGAAGGGGAATCAGCAAAAAGTACAGCTGATTGCGAGCTTTATTCATAAGCCACAATTCTTAATATTAGATGAACCATTCAGCGGTCTTGACCCAGTCAATAAAGATTTACTGAAGGACGCCATATTACTTTTAAAAGAACAGGGCACAACGATTTTGTTCTCTAGTCACCAAATGGATAATGTAGAGGAGCTGTGTGATCACCTTTGTTTATTAAAACGTGGGGTCTCTCTTTTTTCAGGTAGCTTGCTAGATTTGAAGAAACAATACGGGAAAACTAAATTGGCTGTACGTACAGATTGGTCTACCACTCAATTGCTGGCACTTGAAGGCGTTAAAGATGTTCGCGTTGAGAAAGAGCAAACAGTGCTAACTTTGAAGGACGAGAGCTTTGCACAAAGCATTTTCCAACAGCTTTCAAATGGCAAATATATTGAGAAATTTAGCTTAGATTACTTATCGTTAGATGAAATCTTTAAAGATAAGGTAGGTGGCAACATTGTCGAAGTTTAATTTATTAATGAAACAACTGTATAGATCAAAATTAAAATCAAAGTCTTTTATTTTAATGACATGTCTTTATATACTCGGTATGTCCGTTGCAATTTTTTGGTCGGATATAAAAGAATTATTTACAGGTAATGATCAAGCAAAACAAATAGCAATTGTGAATGAAACAACTGCCGATTTAAGTGGACTGTTCGTTTCCAATGGTGATATGGAATTTATACAGAATGAAAACAATCTATCGAAGCTGGAGAAAAAGGTCAAGGATGAAAAGCTTGATGCAATCGTTAAAATAACAGCTCAGAATGGTCAACTGCATGCTGAAATTGCTACGTATACACCATTAAAACTTAATGATCAAACAACTATATCTTCGTTACTGCAATATGCGGGTCAGCATTATGCTGTTCAACAGTTATCATTAACTTCTGAGCAAGCAGCACAAATTATGAGTGCCCAAACAATTATCTCCAATAAAAACTTAAATGAAGAATCTACTGGTGGTAAGAGTGAAGAGGAAAAGCAATCAGGTCTATGGGTGTCCTATGCAGTTGGTATATTAATTTATTTCTTTATTTCCACATTCTTATCTATGATTACAACAGAGATTGCCTCCGAAAAAGGTTCTCGTGCAATGGAGATGCTTTTAGTAAGTGTCAAACCAG
>Ga0213824_1001581_pt1 | contig 12791 bp, 10 predicted proteins | sample MC6MC0906MG_FD_179892 | JGI IMG/M metagenome (GOLD analysis project Ga0213824, IMG submission 179892) | Enriched soil aggregate microbial communities from Iowa State University, Ames, United States - MC6-MC0906-MG | ecosystem: Environmental > Terrestrial > Soil > Unclassified | place: USA: Iowa...
GAAACCAATATGGAAGCAACGATCGGTGCCGGGGCTGCCCTTCTGCCAATTTACGAATGCTTATGGAATAGTGGTGTTACGATTCCGGGAGGAACATGTCCAACGGTTGGCATTGCCGGACTTACACTAGGAGGGGGATTTGGAATGCTGACTAGGGAGATGGGCCTGCTTTGTGATAACTTAATAGCCGTCCAGATGGTCAATGCAAAGGGAGAAGTAGTATGCGCCGACCGATGTACGAATCCCGATCTCTTTTGGGCCTTACGTGGAGGTGGGGGCGGAAACTTTGGGATAGTAACATCATTTACCTTTAAAGTTCACCCGATTTCAGATGTTGCCGTTTATAATATTACCTGGAATTGGTCGGATTCCAGAGAAGTCATCAAGGCATGGCAGGCATGGGCTCCGTTTGTTGATGAACGTTTGACATCAATTATAGACCTGTTTACCAAAAAAGATGGCCGTATTTCTTCAGCCGGTGAATTTTTAGGTAATGAAGACCAACTGAAATGCTTACTTAAACCATTAATTTCCGCAGGCAATCCAATTCAGATAGATATTCAGACAATACCATATATTGAAGCAGTAATAAGATTTGATGGGGGGCTGGGACCTCATAAGTTTAAAAACACAGGAGCTTTCGTTTATCATAGTTTACCTGATGAGGCAATAGATACCCTGCTTTGCTTTATGGAAACTTCCCCCAATAAAGATAACTCAGTTCAATTTCAGAGTCTGGCGGGGGCAGTCAGGGAGATTCCTCCAGATGGAACGGCCTATTTCCATCGTGATGCAAACTATATCATGCAGTATATAACACGCTGGAAAGCTGATAAAGAAAAAGAGCCAAACATACATTGGGTAGAAAGTCTGAGAAGAGCCATGTTAAAATATGTAAATGGAACCTACGTCAATTGGCCTGATGTTTTTATCAAAGACTGGCCCAAGGCATATTATGGTACCAATTATCAGGAACTTATGCAAATTAAATGCAAATACGACCCGGAAAATATATTCCACTTTAAGCAGAGTATATGTCCGGACTAACAGTGACTTAAAAATATAATAATGTTTCTTTGATTACTGATATGGAGCAAAGAGATACAATGGAATAAAATTAAAAGCTATGAGATACCGTAAAAACGGTATCTCATTTTTTACCTGGATAATTTAAAGGTAATTGACAATCTCGTATATACCAACAAAAAGATAATTTAGTAACAGTATTGACAAATTCATTTTCCAATCCTATAATAAAATAGACATATATGTCTATTTTAAGAAAAAGGATGATTTTAATGCCGCAGGTAAGCGAAAAATATCTGGAAGCACGAAAAAATAAAATAGCGATAGCAGCGGTTAATGTTTTTGCTAAGAAAGGTTATTCCAAAGCCACGATGAAAGATATTATGGATGAAGTCCAAATATCGCGGGGGGGTTTATATGCTCATTTTGAAAACATTGACACTGTTTTTCTGGCCGCGTTAAAATATGATGATTTTTTAAACATCGAATCAGCTATAAGTCCTGATCCCAAGGAACCCTTATTTCCGCAATTAAAAGATTGGATTCAAAAAACAGTATTGTCAGTACAAGATTCAGATAGGAATTTAGTACGTGCAAAGTCAGAATTTTTCCTTTCCCATAATGCTTCTGAATTTCCATATTTAAAAGAAAGGCATGAAAAGCTAGCAAATGTGATTCAATTATTCATTCATATGGGAATCGAAGCGGGAGAATTTAGAGATACAATTGATGTAAACACTTTTTCTGAATTACTTATTGCAATGATTGATGGAATCATGTTGCAGCAATATAATCAATTTTGCTCCGGTATTAATCTTTCTAAAAGGATTGATTTACTGAATACGATGATTGAGCGCATTCTATCTTAAGGAGGATCTTTCAATGTTTGAAAACGAAATCATAAAACTAAGAAAATTATCACTTGATGATTACAATATTTATCATAGTTGGCGAAATGACGTAGAAGTCATGTATACCACCAGCCCCCTGCTAGACATTTACACATTAAAGGATACAGAAGAATTCATCACATCAATAATTTCTCAGCCTAATGCAAAAAGCTATATCATTGAGCATAAGGAGACGAATCAAGCGGTAGGCATTGTCTCTCTAAGTAATATTGATTATAAAAACCGCTCTGCTGAATGTATTATTGATATTGGAGCAAAAGATATGTGGGGAAAAGGCATTGGTAAAGCGGCTCTTTCTCTGATACTTGAGTATGCTTTTAGCGAACTTAACTTACATCGGGTATTCTTAAACGTGTTCTCGTTTAATAAAAGAGCAATTAAACTCTACGAGAAAATGGGATTTATGCATGAAGGAGTATTACGTCAGGCGTTCTATCGTGCCGGAGATTGGCATGACATTGTTATAATGAGCATCTTAAAAAACGAATATTTATCTGTTAGTTAAACATAGGCCCCCGCAGGAAGTCGCAGACAAAATCGACTTTATAAGCGGAGGCTTTTTGCTTGGAAAATACTATTAAGCATGATATCTCCATTTTATTGATAATCTTACAATATTGCTTGACAAATACGTTAGGAAACTTTATAGTTAATGTAACTTAAATAAAGGAAGGGGTAAAGCTTTGGTTCCGAAAACAGATCATCAGAATGAAAATGAATTGTTCCATTTGGTTACAGAAATTAATGAGATAACTTATTCCATGAATGCTCGTTTGATGAAAGAGCGTCAATCCTTATTTAATGAGGATCTGTCATCCAAACAAATGATAATAATGGATTTGGTGAAGAAAGAATCTCAATTATCTATAAGCCAACTGGCTGATGCAATGAATGTTACTTCAAGTGCTGTTAGCCAGATTGTCTCCAAATTAGAAAAAGAGAAATATCTATTAAGGACAATTAATCCTGATAATAGAAGAGAGATAATTGTGCAGTTAGATGAGAGAGGGCACCAATACTATTCAAAAGAAGAAGATATTAACAGGGAAATCGTGAATCGCTTTTATTCTCGCATGAAAATGGAGGATATGATACAATTACGAGACATTTTAGCAAAACTCAATTTAATAGTTGAAGAAGAATTATCAAGATAAGTGTTAAAAGGAAAATTATATCATGAATGAAAAAAGAGAAATACTAAATAAATTATTTACAGAAATTCAAACAAAACGATTGATGAATGGTACTGTCTTAGTGGCTCAAGACGGCGAACTATTATATAAGGGAGCTTTTGGCGAGGCTGAACTCGATTCAAAACGAAAGTTAAAAATAAATTCAATATTTAACTTAGCATCAGTATCAAAGCCCGTGACTGCTTTGGGTATATTGTTATTGGTACAGGATCATAAACTTTCTCTTGATGACCCTATAGAAAAGTGGTTACCTAATATACCTTATAAAGGGGCTACAGTAAGACAATTATTGAATCACACTTCCGGACTGCCCGATTATTTAGAGTTATTTGAACATCACTGGGATAAATCACAAATAGCGGTGAATCGGGATTTGTTAGAGCTACTCATTAAGTATCAGCCGGAACGGCTATTTGAGCCGAATGATCATATGGAATACAGCAATACAGGTTATGTAATGCTTGCTCTCATCATTGAAAAAGTTTCGGGGCATTCGTTTGCAGATTATATGAAAACAAATATATTTTTACCTGTCGGAATGCAGGACACAGAAGTATTCTGTCAAAGATTAACTGGAAAGGTTTTGGATAATTATGCCTATGGTTATGTGTTTGATGTGTACAAAGGTAAATATGTTTTGCCAGATGAATTTACTGAAACAGAATTTGTTGTTTATCTTGATGGAATCGTGGGAGATGGTGCGCTTCATTCCACCGTTGACGATCTATATCTCCTAGACCGGGCATTGAGGGATGAGACACTGATTGATGACACTTTATTGAAGGAAGCCTATTCTCCATCTTCCCCGAGACTTGATAGTCAATTTAAATATGGACTGGGATGGATTTTAGAGAATGATAAGAAAAGGGGAAGATCTGTATGGCATAGTGGTGGTTGGCCAGGTTATACCACATACTTTAAAAGATACATTGATCATGATTCTACGGTTATATTTTTAAGAAACAAAGAACAGGACTTTGACTTTGAACAATCTATTTTACATGCAATTGAGAATATACTATTTGATGAACCATATGAGATCGCAAAAGTGCCAGAATTTCAAATGGCAAAAACATTAGACTCTGAGTTTTTAAACAAATATGTTGGCGAGTACCGGCTGGAAGATAATCCGGAAATGTCTGCAAAGGTTCTGATGAAAAATCAGCGGTTATTCCTTGAACTTCCAGGATCAATGAAACTTGAAATGTATGCGGTTTCCGATACTGAATTTTTCCTTCGCAGCTTATCTGTGACAGTTAAATTTGCAAATGATGGCATTTATCATCATTTGACTATTCATGATGGCAGTACCACTCAGACTGCCAGGCGTATATAAAAATGAGGTTATGAACAGGTTTTTATAGAGAGGAGAAAAAATAACTTGTATAAAAATTATTTTATCAGCCAAAATGATCAAAGTTTTTATCCAGAATCTGCATGTGGAATTGCCTGCCTTTCTATGTTATTAAAATATCACCAGATCGCTGGTTACGATAATTTTGAGAAGCTTGCTATAGAATTAAACTTTAATGTTTCACCAGAAGAAAAAGGATATGATAATGATGATATGAAATGTGGGACTTACCCTGAAGATATATTTAAGTATTTTACTAAAAATAATATCAACTTCAGAATGTCTTTCTATGATGATGAATGGAAGGATTCTCTGAAAAAGTCCCCCATTATGGTAATGATGACTGGTAATGAAGAAGAGTTTGGTCTTAGGAATAGTCACTGGGTCTTATTAGTGAAAAGAGATAAAGATTTTTTTACGTATCTTGATCCATATGAAACAATGATATCTAATAATTATGTGAAACATATCTGGTCAGGTGATTTTAGAAAATATTATACAGGTATCGCATGTCAGGTAATCAAATGTAATTGGAACCAATGTTTATCAACAAAGCCTGACAGAACTGCCATCGGAGGTAATTATGAATAAAAAGATGCTGTTTACAATTATAACAACCTGTCTCCTTCTTGCAGGTTGTGGGAAAAATGCTTCTACCAATAATCTGCAACAAAATGATAATACGTCCTTGGAAACTTCTGCAGAAAATAGTGTTTCGTCAGAATCCCAAGAAGAGAGTATGCCTATAACGACAACTACAGCGGATACAACGGCTGCAGCAATAAATAATATTGACTATAAACAATATCTTAAAAAGACATGGGTTAGAACTACTGATTCCGGTTTCCCTGATAATGGTGGCGTATCTATTTTAATTTCGGAAATTGGAGATGGAAAAATCCAAGGGGAGATCAGTGCAGTAGGCAGTGCCCCGGCATATAATATGGACAACGCAGAATTTGAAGGAACTGTTATAAATGATACAGCAGAGTGCCAGCTTGTAAATGATTCGAGGGAAAACAAGGGAACTGTTGAACTTTTATTGAAACCTGATAATACCATCGAGGCAACGATTACAATAACAGAGAAATCCGAAGATACAGTTATGCGCCTTCCCGAAGGTACGTTTGAATTTACTCCATATAATCTTAAAAATATGAATGGTTTTGAACTTACCAAAGATCAAACTTTTATGGTAGATTTAAATTCATGGGGCAATGTTAAATTCGTATCAGGAAAATTAACCGGTGGAAACCATATACCTGTAGAGTTTTATTTAACCAATGGAGAAGGAGATATTCTTTATAATTTCAATGCAGTTCTTCCTTATAGCGTAGATGTAAAAGCAGTTTCATTTCAGGATGTAAATAAGGATGGATTAAAGGATATAATCATAATTGTTGAAGACAACTATAACGGGGCGTCTGGAGAACCATTGGCCGCCGTTTACTTGCAAGAGTCAGATGGATCGTTTACAAATGACAATGAGCTGAACCAGGAAATAAATGATTCCGGAAACAATAAAGATATAAGTACAATAGCCAGTTACCTTTTAAGTAAATTCTAAAGATAGCAGCGTCTAAAGGGTTCAGTGATATCAAATAATATAATCAAAATAAAAACTAAGAGAACTGTAAAAAGGTTCTCTTTTTTATGCCAAAATTTAAAGAGGATAAAAGGTAACGTTTGAGTTACGAGAGCAGGTGCAAAAGGACGGGGCTGTCACCATTAAAAGCTTGGCAGAATATTATAGTATTACAGAATTCATATAAAGGAGTGATAATATGGCAACAGTATCAGGTCGAATTATATTTGATAGAAATAGAAGTGCTACTATAGATGCTGGAGATTCTGGAATAGCGAATGTACCTGTTGTATTACAGAATATAACAACAGGTGTCAGGCTTGTAGTTCTTACAGATGCTGCAGGAAATTATGCATTTATTAATGTTCCAAATGGCAGCTATAGAATCGTAGAGGCGTTTGGTACTGCGGGGGGAGTACCAACACCAGGTAATTTTACCCTGGCAGTAGCAGGACCAGTTCCTACAGCTGCAACGCCCCCCATTAGTTTCGTAGCGAATCCCCCTGCAGGGTCAACGAACTTGGATTGTTTAACGCCTAACACAATATTAATTACAGTAACAGGAGCAGATGTAACCAATCAAAATATACTAAATGGACCAGTGATTTATACACCGATTGCAACGATATTAGACCCGTGCACAACTGTATCTAAAGTTAATATTATTACAGATGCAGATAACGGAACGTTTGGATTCTTTCCACCAGGTACACCGGCTAATACAGGACCTGCGGTCGCACCTTATCCCAATGTTACACCAGATTTTACCTATGTAGTACCTGATCCAACAAAGTTTACACCAATCGATGGGGAATATACGGTGCAAAATCTTATGACAGATGCAATGAGCAATGTTATAGGGGCTTGGTGGCGTATCGCTGACCATACGACAGGAAATGAAACCGGAAGAATGATGGTAGTAAATGGGTTTAACCCAGGAGCCGTATTCTTTAGGTCTACAGTACCGGTTATACCTAATACTAATTATTTATTCAGCACATGGATTCTTAATCTTTTTAAAGTAACAGGTTTTCCGCCGGCACAGTTAGGTGTCAGAATCCTGGATCAAAACGGTAATGTACTGTTTCAGCAAGCATTAGGAGTTGAAATTCCAGTTAATATAAACGCACCAGAGTGGAAACAAATAGGAACTGTCATTAATTCTATGAATAACACTCAAATTACAGTAGAATTCTTCAGTGAAGGAGAAGCTGTTGTAGGAAACGATTATGCGATTGATGATGTTGCTTTACAGGAAATCTTAGTACCAACATTTGTTCCAGTTAAATCAAGCAGCACATTTACTGCAAATGTGGGCGATATCGTAACGTATACAGTTAAATTAACAAATACGTGTACCAGTCCTCTGACTAATGTATTTTTTAAGGATAATGTACCAGATGGTTTATTATTCATACCTGGAAGTGTAACGGTTAATGGAGTTCCTGAGCTGGGAGTTGATCCTAATATAGGTTTTCCGCTGCCGGATATTCCAGGTGGATCCGTCACGGAAGTGATGTTTCAGGTAAGAGTTGAAGGCATTCCGAATCCGAATCCTGCTATAAATACAGCAACAATTGATTACTCATATACACCTGTTGAGGGTGGCATACCAGGTAACTTCTCAGAAGAATCCAACCCAGTTCCTCTTATGGTTGAAGAATTACCAGGCGAAGCAGATATTGCTGTTGTAAAGCAAAGTGATAATCAGACTGCAGTCCCAGGGCAGTTGTTCACCTATACGATTATAATTTCAAACTTTGGCCCAGCCGATGCAGAAAGTGTCCTTCTAACGGATAGTATTCCAACTAATATACTCAATCCACAGTTTTCAATAGATGACGGAGTGACTTTCCACCCATGGATCGGAAGCCTTAACTTAGGTACAATAGAGGCAGGAGGGGTAAGAATTGTTCTTATTAGGGGAACTGTGAGCCCAACAGCAACAGGCGTTATTACGAACACAGCAACGGTTAGCTCACCTACACCAGATCCAAATCCAGAGAATAACACTTCAACCCTAGAAACTCCGGTAGCAGTTGTCGAAGCAGATGTTGCGGTAGTAAAGCAAGGTAATCAGGCAGTTGCAGTACCAGGAGAGCCATTTAGCTATACGATAACAGTTAATAATTTTGGCCCAAGTGCAGCAGAAAATGTTCTTTTAATGGATAGCATCCCAAGTTCTATTCTTAATCCAATGTACTCAATTGATGGAGGGGTAACATTTAATCCATGGCCGGGATTTCTTGGCTTAGGAACTTTACCGGCAGGAGCAGAAAGAATTATCATAATAAGAGGAACTGTAAGTCCTGACGCAACAGGCGTGATTTCCAATACAGCAATCGTTAGCTCTACGACACCGGATCCAAATCCAGAGAATAACACTTCAACGTTAGAAACTCCAGTATCAGCTGTCGAAGCAGATGTTGCTGTAGTAAAGCAAAGTAATCAGGTAATTGCCGTACCGGGAGAGCTGTTTAGTTATACAATTGTAGTTAATAACTTTGGTCCCAATGCTGCAGAGAATGTTCTTCTAATGGATAGTATACCAAGTTCTATTCTTAATCCAATGTACTCAATCGATGGAGGAGTAACATTTAATCCATGGCCGGGATTCCTAAATTTAGGAACTTTACCGGAAGGAGCAGAGAGAATTATCATAATAAGAGGAACTGTAAGCCCTGACGCAACAGGCGTGATTTCCAATACAGCAATCGTTAGCTCCACGACACCGGATCCAAATCCGGAGAATAACACTTCAACGATAGAAACTCCAGTATCAGCTCTCGAAGCAGATATTGCTGTAGTAAAACAAAGTAATCAGGCAATTGCTATACCGGGAGAGCCGCTTAGCTATACAATTGTAGTTAATAACTTTGGTCCAAATGCAGCAGAGAATGTTCTTCTGATGGATAGTATACCAGGTTCTATTCTTAATCCAGAGTATTCAATCGATGGAGGAGTAACATTTAATCCATGGCTGGGATTTCTTAATTTAGGAACCTTACCGGCAGGAGCGGAAAGATTTATCATAATAAGAGGAACAGTAAGCCCAACAGCAGCAGGCATTATTATAAATACAGCTACAGTCAGCTCTCCTACACCAGACCCAAATCCGGAGAACAACACTTCAACGACAGAGACACCAATTTTAGCCCCTGCACAAGCAGATGTATCAATTACAAAAACTGCAAGCCCCAATCCAGTGGCTCCAGGTGAAGTAATAACGTTCACTCTTGTAGTATCCAATGCGGGACCTAATATTGCGGAAAATGTAATTGTAAATGATAATATTTCGTCCAGCATCACAGGTCCGGAATATTCAATCGACGGAGGAGTAACATTCAATCCATGGCTGGGATCTCTTAATATCGGGGCATTACAGGCTGGAGCATCAAGAACGATTATCATAAGAGGAACAGTATCAGAAACAGCAGCTTCCGGCTGTATTAATAATACGGCAATTGCAATCTCAGCAACTCCGGATCCTAATCTTTTTAACAACGTATCATCGATATGTGTAGAGGTAAGAGCTGCTGCGGAAGAAGAGGCAGACGTTTCTGTGAAGAAATTTGCAAACAAGAAAGTGGCATGCTGCGGAGAACTGGTGGTGTTTACAATCGTGGTTTCAAATGCAGGCCCGGCAGATGCTCATAATGTTGTTTTAACAGATAGCCTGGCAAACATTCTTAAAAAACCGATGTATTCACTGGACGATGGTTTTGCTTTCCAGCCATGGCCGGGAAGTATTAACTTAGGCACAATACCAGCAGGCACATCAAGAGTTGTTATTATAAAAGGATGTATCCGGCAAACATGTTCTTGTAAAATAATTAATACAGCACAAGTCAGTTCAACAACACCAGATCCAAATCTTGACAATAATGTTGCGACAGCTTGTATCCAAATTAAATGTTGTGACGACTGATCTCGTTGCTCTTCCTGTTAAGATGCAAAGGATAAGATAAGTTTATACCGCCAACTGTACAATGGTTGGCGGTATTTTTATGCTCAATATTTAAGCCATATTAAACTTGCTCTGATTCACAGAGGGAGGTTAACAAATCATACAATTCCGGCAGAGATTTCTTTAAAGAAACCGGACGCTTTTTATTAGAGTCATAATAACAATGCGTACTTTCGCCGATTGTTCTTAATTTGCCTGTGGCTGCATCCGTAATTTGATACTGGACAGTCATTTTAGAAATAGATATGGCTGAAATGGAGGCCAGAATGTTAACCGTTTCCCCAAACCGCACCATAGATTTGTATTCACAGGAAATACTTAATAGTGCAAAATCGATTCCAGTGCTGACTGCACGATCATAGCTGAAACCAATTTGATCCATAAAATCGACCCGTGCTTCTTCCATCCAGTGAATATAATTGGCATGGTGTATAATTCCCATTTGATCGGTTTCATAATAATGAGTTTTTCTGGAATATGGTTTGATAATCATAAGTATATCTCCTTCTTATTAGTATTTGATATTCATGGAATAATTTCAAAAACAGTACCTTGGTAATGATCAGCTACTTTCACAGACCCATAGACCCCTAAATATAGTCTGGTTTGATTTAAATTTGTTCCCAAGCTAACAAAATAAGCTGATTTGGAACCAAAATCATAATCAATTTCAATTATACTAAAATCCTGGAGTTTACAATCGGCATTTACCCTGGTATAAGCGAAGGCTCCTCGGACAGGCGGCGGAGCCCCTTCATTCCTGGCAAGATCAGTAAATACAACGCTTCCCGTTAAATCTGGGATTTCTTTTCCCCTGTATGGCTGAACTCCTGTAAGCGCAGTTGCCCCAAATTTATCGGGCCGGGGATCTTGATGAAAATAACTGATAAGAGGCGGTAAACGCTTTACCGATGTTGCTATTGTTTCATCGTAATAAGCCATTACTTTTTCATTTAAAGCCGGATTTGCAGAGCAGTTACTTATTATTGAAGTAGGCAGAGCACCCTCCCATCCACGCCAGCCAAAGTTAATAAATCCTTCTTGCTCCGGCTCGGCATTCATCATAGAAGATTGAATTAGCTTAGTGACAGGTATGGGTTTATAATCAACGAATGAAAAAATCGACTCTACCAGATCCTGTCCCACATTCCCAACGTATTTGACAAATTGATTGTTAAATTTTTGAAATGAAATGCCTGTTATATTACGGACTCCTTTGGCAATAACCGTAAGCGTTTCCTGAAAGGGTACGGGAAGCTCCTGAAAGCGTGTAATTACGGGAGGATTATCATTAGATGTATTTACCGTCACATCAATTTCAATAATTTTACCGGCAATTTCCATATCATCCTGGCTTAAATTAAATGGATCGTAGCCAGCGCCGCCATCTCCGGTTGTTAATACAAGCTTTCCTGTTTCTGGTGAAAAATTTAAGCTGTTGACACCATTATGATTTAGATATGGTCGTCTTATACTAAGTAATGTGCGGCGTTTTTGAGTTTGGGCATTGGATTGAAAGAACCATTCTTCAACTGTATCAATGTGATTATATTGCGTTTCCCTATTTGTCCACTTTAAGTTTAAGGTTGCAGGATCACATGGGTCAGGCTTAAAAGATGATGGAAGAGCACCTGGACCTTGCGTTCCGGCAACTGAGTAATGAAGGTAAAACAGGCCATTCTTATTAAAGTCAGGATGAAATGCTAATCCTAGTAGTCCACGTTCATCATATCCGCCGGAAGAACTTCCCAGTTCCAGGATCCTCGGGCGAATATCTAAAAAAGTTTCTATAACTCCGTCTCCTATGTAAAAGATTTCTCCGACCTGGGTTGCAATAAATAATCGTTCCGTCTTGTCACCCGGAAGTATAGCTGTTTTTAAAACAGTGGGTAAATTTATATTACCTACTAATGGCTGTAAATGAACCTTAACTTTTACCAATATCCTAACCCCATTCTAATTATTTTTTAATAAAATATGAATAGGGTTATTATATTAGTACAAGAACGCAAGCGAAGTGTCCGGTATGGCATATTGTTAAGATTAACCTTGAGCGCCTAAAATTCAAATTCATCATCCGTATATTCGCAGCAGGTTGGAATTGGAGAGTTCGTATCATAGGCCTGGCAGGCATCATGGTAATAATCCAGCTTTCTGTCAATCAAACGAAGATGTTTTTTTAGATCTTCAATTTGCGTCAAAATATCTTCTTTATGATTTTCTAACATATCGTTACGGGGATGAAGGGTTTGGTTACCTTCATTTTGCCAGTCCGTAAATTGCTTTATTTTCTTAATCGGCATTCCGGTATTCTTGAGACAGCATATAAGGGAAAGCATCTCCATATCATCCTTTGTAAAAATACGGTTGCCTGATTTATCCCTTTTCACGTTAGTCAGCAACCCTTCACGGTCATAGTATCGTAATGTATATATTGTTAAATTCATTTTTTTAGCGGCTTGTGCTATGGTATAGTTCACGTTTATCACCTCAATTAATTTTTTATTCATATTATACAGCTTACACTTAGCTCTAGGTCAAGGATAATTATGAAAAATATAGAATCGGTCATATTACAATTATTTTTTCAATAATTGCTATTGACCTTCAGTTAGGTGTAGGGTCTAAACTCTGTGTATAGCAGCGTATTATTAATTATAAGGAGAGATGAAATGAAATATACGAACCCTGTCTATCCCTGTCTATCGTCCCCCGTTTGAAGCCGATAGCCATAATAAGTGCACCTTTTGTACCA
>Ga0213824_1001585_pt1 | contig 12743 bp, 10 predicted proteins | sample MC6MC0906MG_FD_179892 | JGI IMG/M metagenome (GOLD analysis project Ga0213824, IMG submission 179892) | Enriched soil aggregate microbial communities from Iowa State University, Ames, United States - MC6-MC0906-MG | ecosystem: Environmental > Terrestrial > Soil > Unclassified | place: USA: Iowa...
GCTACCGTTTTCCGTTGTCACGATGATCCTTTACGGACACTGAGTAATTTTTTTCAGCTTATGCCATCCTTGTTGTTTTTTCTGCTTTCGCACCGTTACGTCTGCCGTTTCCAGCTCCGCTTTGGTCACAAGGCTTTAGGAGTTAAAAGCAATTAACGTGGAGTTCGCACCAATCGCTTGATACGAAGGGTATTCTGTTATCAATCTATACTTCTATACAGATTTGTATAGCTTTGTCTAAATTTGTTGTAACAGTTTAGTTACCCATCATCTTCACCTATTTCCTAAATGTATGTTGTCATAATGCTTTCCGAAACAAAGCTAGTATCAATCTCATTCATTACTTTATCTGTCCATTCGTTTGTAGATAGTATACGATCCCCATCACGCGCAAGATCTGCCGTGAAATAGCCATCATCAAATACTGCACTGACAGCACGTTCGATTTCTGCAGCCTCTTCTTTTAAGCCAAATGAATACTGTAGCATCATGGCAACTGAAAGAATGGTTGCTGCTGGATTTGCTACGCCTTGGCCTGCAATTTCTGGTGCTGAGCCATGTACTGGTTCATATAAACCAAAATTATCTCCACGAATGGATGCAGATGGTAGTACGCCTAAAGAGCCTGTAATAACAGATGCTTCATCACTTAAAATATCTCCAAACATATTTTCAGTAACTACTACATCATAATGACAAGGATTTGTAATTAATTTCATCGCAACTGAGTCTACTAAATTGTGCTCCACTTGCACATCTGGATAATCTTTTTTCTTCGCTTCTACAACTTCGCGCCATAAACGACTTGTTTCAAGTACATTTGCTTTATCAACAGAGCATAATTTGCCTCCACGTAAACGTGCTAATTCAAAGGCATTTTCAACAATACGCTCAACTTCTGCAGTTGAGTAAACAGTTGTATCAATCGCGCCATTCTCAGTACGCATACGTGGTTCCCCGAAGTATACGCCGCCTGTTAGTTCACGTACAATCATTAAATCGACGTTTTCGGCTACTTCACGTTTTAATGGTGAAGCATCTAGTAAACTCGGGAACGCCTTTACTGGACGTAAATTTGCGAATAAGTCAAAGTGCTTGCGAATACGTAATAATCCTTTTTCTGGACGTAATTCAGGTGGGTTATGATCCCATTTCGGCCCACCAACAGCTCCAAGTAAAATAGCGTCACTATTTTCACACATCTCGATTGTTTCATCTGGCAGTGGATTATTGTGTTGGTCGATGGCAGCGCCCCCGATTGTTGCATAACCTAAATGGAATGTATGGTTGAATCGCTTACCAATCACTTGTAATACACGAACAGCAGAAGCAACAACCTCTGGTCCTATTCCGTCACCAGGAAGTACTGTAATTTTTTTCTCCATCGTCAAAACACCTTTCTTTGTATAGCGTTGATTCCGCTATTTTAGTAAAGACTCTCACCTATATTTATAGATGAGAGTCATCAACTACGTCTTTGCGTAATTGGAATGCTTAAAATACACAACGGCCTAATTGCGTCTGGAATGTGAAGTACGCTAATACCATTCACTACCATCTAAATCTGTGACATTTACCAGTTGCCTACTAATCAATTAACTCACAGGCTGTGCACGAAGGCTTGCTTGAATTAAATGACGGTTAATAGCATTTAAATACGCTTTTACTGATGCTTCTAATACATCTGGCGCCCCAGTTGCTTGGCGATTTCAATTTTCTCTGCTGTGTTTAGGTTCATACCAGCAGATTGTTCGCCGTCGCGAAGTGTTGTATCGAAAAGATCAATTTTTCACACTTGTAGCTACTTCTCTCACAACTTTTTCCTTACCTTCGTTGATGAATGGCATCATAGCACGTAATTTAGCACCAACTTCTTCGATTTGGTGATTTGCACCCGCTTCTTTGAATTTTGTATATTCTGGACGACCGTTTTCATTTTCTTGAATCCAACGGCGAGCGAATGTACCATCTTGAATATCTGTTAATACATCTTTCATTCGAGCTTTTACAGAGTCATCGATGATACGTGGTCCTGCAACATAGTCACCCCACTCAGCTGTATCTGATACTGAGTAACGCATTGTTGCCATACCACCTTCAAACATTAGATCAACGATTAATTTTAATTCGTGAAGTGTTTCAAAGTATGCTAACTCTGGTTGGTAACCTGCTTCTACTAATGTTTCGAAACCTGCTTTTACTAATTGTGTAGCACCACCACAAAGTACTGCTTGCTCACCGAATAGATCAGTTTCCGTTTCTTCTTTGAACGTTGTTTCAAGTAATCCACCACGCGCAGCACCGATTCCTTTACCGTATGCAAGAGCTATATCTTTTGCTTGACCAGTTGCATCATGGTGAATTGCGAATAAGCCTGGTACACCAGCACCTTCTTGGAACTGACGACGCACTAAGTGTCCTGGACCTTTCGGTGCAACTAAGAATACGTCAACATCTGCTGGTGGTGTAATTTGACCGAAGTGAATGTTGAAGCCATGTGCAAACATAAGTGCTTTACCTGCTTCAAGATGAGGAGCGATTTCAGCCTCATATACAGCTTTTTGACGCTCATCAGGAAGTAAAATTTGGATCACATCTGCTTCTTGTGCTGCTTCAGCAACAGTTTTTACATCTAATCCATCCGCTTTTGCTGCATCAAAAGATCCGCCTGGACGAACTCCTACTACTACATCGAATCCTGATTCTTTAAGGTTTAATGCATGTGCATGACCTTGTGAGCCATAACCGATGATTGCGATTTTTTTTCCTTTTAATACTTCCTCGTTGATGTTTTGATCATAGTACATTGTAGCCATAGTTTGTTTCCTCCTAAATTTGGGTTTATTTTTTTCAACTCTAGATGCACGGTACCAAAAAGTGCTATGCATCTAAAGCGATCCATTTTATATGCAAACTATTTTAAAATAGAGAGCTGCGTATTTGAGATTTTTTGTGTTTCACGTACTGATGCAGTAGCTCCTGTACGCGTTAATTCTTTAATACCATAAGGTCGAATTAGTTCAATGAAGGCATCAATTTTTTCTGGATGTCCTACTACTTGATATGTGACAACGTTTTTCGCTGTATCAATAATTTGTGGACGGAATGGTTCGACAATTGAATTCATTTCCAGTCGTAAGTTTGGTGGTGAAATTACTTTCACAAGTGCTAACTCGCGTAATACGATCGATTTATCTGTAATGTCATTGACCTTCAGCACATCAATTTGCTTTGATAATTGCTTCACTAGCTGTTCAATTTTACACTCATCCTCTACGTGTACAACGAAAGTCATTTTCGAAAAGTTTGGCTGTTCAGTATGACCAACTGTGATCGATTCAATATTGAATTGACGCTTCATAAGTAAACCTGTTACACGGTTTAACACACCGCTCTGGTTAATCACTGTTACTGTAATTACTCGTTTCACTTCTTTTTCACCCCAATCATTTCATGTAAGCCTTTGCCTGGTGCTACCATTGGGTAAACACATTCCAGCTGTTTCACACGACAATCAATTAACGCTGGTTCATCAGAAAGTAGTGCTTCACGGAAAATACTTTCCGCCTCGTCGATTGTGTCAATTCGATAGCCTTTAATGCCATATGCATCAGCTAATTTAACAAAATCTGGTTGAATCGGCATTAGCGATGATGAATAACGCTCCTCATAGAACGTCTCTTGCCATTGGCGTACCATTCCAAGACAGCTATTATTTAAAATCACCACTTTTACTGGTAAGTTGAATTCTTGTAGCAGAGAAAGTTCTTGTGCAGTCATTTGGAACCCTGCATCCCCTACAATGGATACAACTTTTTTGTCTGGCTTCGCAAACTGGGCGCCAATTGCAGCTGGGAAACCGAAGCCCATCGTACCAAGTCCACCAGACGTTACCCATCCATGATCATTGTTTAAGCGATAATACTGTGCAGCCCACATTTGATGCTGCCCAACATCTGTAGTGACAATCGCGTCACCTTCTGTAATTTTATGCACAAGCTCTAATGCTTCCTGCGGTAAAACTTCTTTATCGCCCGGTTTCTTGCTATACCATAATGGATATTCGTTTGCATGATTATTTAAGAATGTTAGCCATTCTGTTGTATCCGGACCCTTGAAGTCTTTTTTCAATAATGCTTTTAATGCTTCTTTGGCATCTGCAACAATTGGAATATCGGTTGGAACATTTTTTCCAATTTCTGCCGGATCAATATCAATGTGTACGATCGTTGCATTCGGAGCAAATGTTGCTAAATCACCAGTTAAACGGTCATCAAAACGCGCACCGATATTCAACAATAAATCTGATTTTGTAATAGCTGTATTCGCTGTTACAGTTCCATGCATTCCAGCCATTCCGATGAATAATTCATGTTCTCCATGAATTGAACCAAGCCCTAATAAAGTGTTCGTTACTGGGATACGATATTTCTCAGCCAATGCTGTTAGTTCCTCACGTGCATCTGCAAAGAGTACACCAGCTCCAGCTAAAATTAGTGGATTTTTAGCCAATGAAATTGCTTGAATAGCCTTTTGAATTTGTAAATAGTTGGGTTTGTATGTTGGCTGATAACCCGGTAAATATATTTCTTCAGGTGCTTGAGGTGGATTCTCCACATCAAATAACATTTGGGAAACGTTTTTCGGGAAATCCACAACAACAGGGCCCTTTCGACCAGTGCTTGCAATATGGAAAGCTTCTTTTACAATACGTGGGATATCATTGACATCCTGCACCTGATAGTTGTGCTTTGTGATTGGTGTTGTAATTCCCATAATGTCTGCTTCTTGGAAAGCATCTGTACCAATTACGGACGTTGCTACTTGGCCTGTGAAAATAACTAATGGGATGGAATCAATCATCGCATCAGCAATACCAGTTACTAGGTTTGTTGCCCCCGGACCACTCGTTGCAATTACAACACCAGGTTTATTGGAAACACGTGCATATCCTTCCGCTGCATGGATTGCACCTTGTTCATGTCTAGTTAAAATATGGCGAACCGGATTTTTATACATTGCATCATAGATTGGTAGTACCGCTCCACCTGGGTAACCAAAAACAATTTCAACGCCTTGTTCATGCAATGCTTGCACTAATACGTCCGCACCATCTTTCGCTTGATAGGTTTGTTCAACTTTTGCTGTTGTTGCTAATTCTTCTTTTTCATTGATAGAAACATTCGCACTCATCAAATCTGCCTCCTTCTTATCATTCAATTTCACATTAGCGATGCGCATCATTGAAGTGTCACTAGCTGGATGTCTCCTTGAAAAGGGACTCTTGCTAACATCGTCAAAAATAATAAAAAGCCTTTTTCTCCACACGCAAAGAACTACCTTACGTAGGGATGAAAAAGACTTTCCATGGTACCACCCTTTTTTATAGCAAATAATTGCTACCTCGTGAATAAATGTAAGCATTTATGCACCCATACGAGAAAATTCCCATTCAATACCGTGTCATAAATCATTTATTCATTAATAACGAGCACTTCGATTATGCCCGGAGCTATCTAATGGCGAAAACGCGTTTAATAGCTCGCTCCGAGGGGATGTCAGATCTAGTTGTATTGCCGGCTTCCAGCACGACCGGCTCTCTGGTAAATACAAGGCTCTAGAACCTTTAACCTCATCAACGCTTTAACTTATTAAATTTTCATAACGCCACCTGTAGAAGCGTTTGTTACTAATTTTGAATATCTTGCTAGCCAACCGCGTTTAATTTTCGGTTCAAATACCGGTAGTTTTGCACGACGTTCAGCTAATACTTCATCTGAAACTTCTAAATTGATTGTTCGATTTGGTAGATCAATTGTGATCGTATCACCATTTTCTACTAAAGCGATTGGACCGCCTTCTGCTGCTTCTGGTGAAATATGACCGATTGAAATACCGCGAGATGCACCTGAGAAACGACCGTCAGTAATTAATGCAACTTTTGTTCCGAGACCACGCCCTTGAATTGCAGAAGTTGGTGCAAGCATTTCTGGCATCCCTGGGCCACCTTTAGGTCCTTCGTAGCGAATGACGACTACATGACCCTCTTTAACTGTCCCATTATCGATATTTTCCTGTGCTGCTTCCTGCGAATCAAAGACAATTGCTTCTCCTCTGAATACTTTAATAGAAGGGTCTACAGCTCCTACTTTAATAACAGATCCTTGCGGAGCGATATTGCCAAATAACACCGATAAACCACCAACCGGGCTATAAGGATTGTCTTTCGTACGAATAACTTGATCATTTATAATTTGATAATCCTTTACAAGCTCAGCCATTGTCACTCCTGCAACTGTTGGACGATCAGGATGAATAGCACCTGGAATAGATGTCAATTCATTAATGATGGCACTAACGCCACCTGCTTTATTAATATCATCCATTGAAATATCTGAAGCAGGCATAATTTTTGCTAGATATGGAACACGCTCTGCAACTTTATTAATATCTTCAATGTTATAATCGATTTCAGCTTCATTGGCGATTGCTAATGTATGGAGGACTGTGTTTGTCGAACCACCCATCGCCATATCGAGTGCAAATGCATCATCAATTGCTTCTTTTGTAATAATGTCACGTGGCTTGATGTCCTCTTTAATCATACGGACTAATTGTTTAGCAGCTTCTTTAATAAGCTGATGACGTTCTTCAGAAGTAGCTACGATTGTGCCATTACCTGGTAATGCTACTCCTAGCATCTCCATTAAGCAGTTCATAGAGTTTGCTGTAAACATTCCTGAACATGAACCACATGTAGGGCATGCATTGTTTTCAATATCTAACAGCTCTTCAGCTGACATTTTTCCTGATTTAAGAGCCCCTACACCTTCAAAAACCGAAGTTAATGAAAGTTGCTTGCCTGTAGCAGAAGTACCAGCCTCCATTGGACCACCAGAAACGAAGATTGATGGTACGTTAGTACGAACTGCTGCCATTAACATTCCAGGTGTAATCTTGTCACAGTTTGGGATATAGAATACACCATCAAACCAGTGTGCATTAATAACTGTCTCTGCAGAGTCTGCGATAATTTCACGACTTGGTAATGAATAACGCATACCTATATGACCCATTGCTATACCATCATCTACACCGATTGTATTAAATTCGAATGGAATACCACCCGCTTCAATAATGGCCTCTTTGACAACATCAGCAAATGTACGTAAATGAACGTGACCTGGAATAATGTCGATATAAGAATTACAAACCCCAATAAATGGCTTGCCTAAATCTTTTGCTTTTACTTTGCCTGTTGCATATAAAAGACTTCGATGTGGCGCACGATCTACGCCTACTTTAATCATGTCACTTCTCATTTTAAACGCCCCTCATTTATTGCTATGTTCGTTGCTTTATACAAAATGTTCTGTCTATTTTGTATTTGTGTATATGTTAATTGCCTTAAAGACAACTAACTGCTGTAACGAACGTGTTAAATTGTTGTAATCATAGTACGAAAAAAAGGTCTCGTCAACACTATTTTTCGAATTATTTAAACAATTCAAACAATCCGATAAATTTTGAAATCGTTTTCATGCTGACTAAGCATCACTTTTATCTCGATTTGATAAATATTTTGACATTTCGTTCAAATTTAAATTTTTTCAATAATCTTTTAAATTCTTCGAAAGCAATTGGTTAGCTAGATCATAAGATTACACTTACAATGTGAATAATTTTCTTAAGTAGCCTGTAAAAAACACATGATCAGGATCATATTGACTGCGAATTTCTAAAAATTTTTCGATATCTGGATATAACTCATACACGTATTTAGCCGTTAAATGATTTTGTTTGCCCCAATGTGGTCGTCCTTTATATTTTTTCATCATCGTATGGACCCATTCAAAATAAGGCTCTTCCGGCAGTCCTTTATACATGTGAAAGGCAATAAATGCTGATTCTTGTCCTTGGGTAGGACTTAAATAACCTGCTTCTCCTGCCGTTGTCCGACATTCTAACGGAAAATGTACATTAAAAACTCCTTTTTTAAAGGTTGCGTGTATCTCTTCCATGCACGCCTCAAATTGCGCTAATGGAATAGCATATTCACTTTCTTGGAATTTTACGCTACGTGGAGACGGATAAATTTCATAACTGATCCCGGTTTTCTCACCTTCAACAACATTGGCTGCCGCTAATTTACTCATTGCGCCACTTAATGAAGGCCTCCATTTACAAAGCTCTGAAATAGCATAAAAAGCACCGTTTTCTACTATCTGAAGTTTCAATGTTTCCATTCTCTTACTCCAATCACTCTGATAAACAGGTGCTACAGCATTCATGCGCTTCACTTGAATGGTTTCACTACCAGGGAAATAAAACCACTCAACATGTCGATGTTGTCGAATATCTTCAGAAAATATTGTCAGTCCATTTGCTAAAGTATCTCTGGTGCCCACATAATGTAAGCTGTATAGCGGCATCACCCTAATCGTTACTTGCACAAGCACACCAAGCATGCCAAGTGAAACATGTAAAGCTTCCGATAAATCATCCATTCCTCTAGTATGCTCTCTATAAGTACCTGTACCATCTACAAAACCCCATTTTGTTACAGTTGAGGATAACGAACCTAGTGTTACACCTGTTCCATGGGTACCTGTTGACACCGCTCCAGCAATCGTTTGCTCCTGAATATCTCCCATATTTATAAGAGCAAAGCCAAACTGCGCAAGTAATGGTCCTATTTCATATAAATACGTGCCAGCCCAAAGTGTCGCTTCTTGCTTCTCCTTATTCACAGCTATGAGCCCACGCATATTATGTAAAGAAAGTGCTATATGCTCAGGCATTGCAACAGCGCTAAAGGAATGAGCTGCACCTGTTACACGAATCGTTTTTCCTGATTCACGTGCATGCTTCACGATTTTTGTAACTTCTTCAGTGGATTGAGGTAAGTACATCTCGGACGGATATGAGATGACATTATTAGCCCAGTTCGTCCACTTCTCTCCATTTTTCCACTTATCTATAGAAAACATTGTCCATCCCCCCTATAGGTTGTATAAGTTCCTATATACTTGTCCCCTCTAATTCCATGTAACACTTGAAATCTTTCACACAATTCACCAGCCTTCGCATGTCGAAAATACAGCGTGTCGCCCACAGTAACTTTTTTACGATTAACTTTCACGGGTGTCTGAACTTCTCCTACTCCTTCTAAACTGAGATACGAAAAAAAGGTTGGTTCATAGAATACAGGTAATCGATCAGTACTGATTGCACCCGACGCTGTATAACCTCCACCATGACAAACAACAATATTTTTTTCTGGTTTTCTTGTTACCCTTAAAGCAAATCCAGCTGCTTTTTCAAGCTGTAAATGCGTAAATTGGTCAAATAAAGCTGGTGCATAAAACGCGGAACCCACCGTAATTTCTGTTACCTCCTTCTGTTGTGCCGTGTAGGCCATACTTCCTGAGCCACCACCATTTACAAAACGTAAGTTTGGAAAATACGCTTTTACATGAGCAATTGCTAATCTACGAAACTGGGTCACTTGCTTTTTTGCTTGCAATTGCATGACTTCTATAATTCTTCCTTTAACTGTATTTGCCGGACGATTACCGACTCCTGCAATTTGAGCCTCGTAGCCCATCGCACCCACTACTTCAATAAATGGTTGATTTTTAATATATTCGAGAAATGGTGTTAGTAGCTCAAGTGAATGAAGTGAAGAGCGTTTTGTACCAAAATAAAGGAGCTTAAAATCATTGGATACATTAATATCAATGCATACACGCGTACGAACGCCAAGCTCTTGCCCTAGCTCAGCCAAAAATTCGACATGTTCCTGCTTATCCACCATAAAAGTGACAGTTTTCCCCTCTTTTACAAAGTGCAATAACTGACGAACAGCAGCTTCTTCCATCACTGGGTATCCTAGTAGTAAATCATCTAAATGCTGTTGAAGTAGAAATATTGTTTCTGCCGCAGTAAACGTCATAAATCCCGTCACATTTGGGAGATTTTTTTGTAAATAGCGTAATATTTCTACAGAACGAACTGATTTCGTAGCAAGGCGAATATTTTTCTCCCCACAAGCGTTGTGTACAGTTGTAATGTTGTTATCTAGTGCATCAAAGTCCAACCAAGCAAATGGACGCTCTAGTTCACGGAACACGCAATCAAATCTAGTTGTCATCCTATCACTCCTCTTTTTGTACTATATATCTGATATTCGTTAGAGACATTCCTTTTATTAGGTGCTATTTAGTGTCCTCTATGCAAATTCTGGTTCATTATCATAACGTTTGGTTTATTTCCGTTCCGACTGGGGCCTCCAACCTACACTCCAATTAACTTATATACAAGGTATATGTCTTAACAAATGTCATCCATAATTTTGGGTGATGAGCACAAATTCTCTCAAGACAATAAAAAACAACCGTGGACATAATCTAATTTGTCTTCACGGTTGTTTTAGAATTGGACAAGCATTTAACTCACCTTTCTATTTTATTTAAGAGATTACGAGGCTAATAAAAAATCTGCTGCTATATTTAACATCACTAACAAATGTAAGCCTGCAATAAGAAATCCTTGTCGATTTAAACGTTTCATAGCTGTCATATTCATATAAAACACTCTCCTTTTTTCACATTATACTCTCAGAAAAATCAATTTTCAAACTATTCTTAATATTAAAATAGAATCATTTTTCTGACAAACAGGCCCAAATATGGCATAAAAAAAGTGAAATTATACCTATTAGGAGAGTGAAAAAGTTGAAAAAGGCTCTATTAGTTGTTGATTATACGTATGATTTTGTAGCTACTGATGAAAAACTAACATGTAGTGAGCCCGGTCAAGCATTAGATCCATTTCGCCTTGGCGTAATTGCCGCTGTCGCTTCGCTTTCGCTACAGAAAACATTTGCGGCTGACGCTTCTTTCGCGCAGATAAACAATGCGGCCGGATTTTGAATTGTGCCCAGGTCCGCACGAGGGCCAACACGATGTCGGTCAATTTCGGTAATGCCACAGGATGTTACGCTCTTAGACTTGGTTCCTCTATTTCAGTAAGTGTTTGGACACCACTGAAAAGGAACCACATTCGCATTCATCTCACACCTTTAGAGGCGGGAGTTTTAAGCTGAATGAAGATAAAACTTATCGATTTTATTAAATGAAAGAGGTATCAAAGAAATTCATTTAGTTGGCGTTTGTACTAATATTTGTATTTTACATACAGCAGTTGATGTTTATAATTTGGGCATTTCAACGGTTGTTTATGCAGATGATGTTGCAAGTTTTGATGCTGCAGGTCATGAATGGGCATTACGTCATTTTGAGCATACGTTAGGCGCAACAGTTGTTAAGTCATAAAAACCATTTCGCGAAATTGTAATGATTACCAAAGAAGCTAGCCGCGTTTAATCTGTTCCTTTCAGGGCATAACTAAGCAATCGCCATTATATCTTAATTTTAAGGAGATGAAAAAAATGATTAGCTTCATTTGGTATTTAATCATTGGCGGGCTTTTAGGTTGGTTAGCAGGCGTCATTATAGGTAAAGATGTACCTGGCGGCATCGTTGGAAATATTGTTGCAGGGATTGTCGGTTCTTGGATCGGTAGTATGGTTCTTGGGAACTGGGGTTGGCAAGTTAGTGATTTTTACGTATTCCCAGCATTAATTGGTGCTATCGTGCTGATTTTCATTGTAAGCATTATTTTAAAAAGTATGCACAAAGCAACCTAAATATGAATAAAGAGCCATCTTTTTTGATGGCTCTTTATTTGTTTTTGACAAACCTGGTTCAAGGAAATGATGAGAATAATTAACTCGCTTTCTTATGGGTGTCGAGTCCTGAAATGGAACGTAAACCTACTTATGTATCTTTTTGATGGCACTTTACTTTTTTTTATTTAAAACGACTGCTTCCTTTAGCTCATCATGATAATCATTATATAAATTGAAATAATATAACACATTTTCAACATATTCATCACTGTGATTGTACTGAAAAACGGCTTGCTTCACATCACCATCTGCCGCACCATTTTTCGCTAAATAATTCGCTGCACTAAATATAGCGTCCTCAATATCATAAGGATCCGCAACGCCATCCCCGTTAGCATCTACACCAAAACCACCATATTTTTTTATCGTTACTGGATTCATTAATTCAGCTTTCGGTATATCTCCTTTTCCGAGTCCAGAGCATGAAGGATGTTGCCAGCCAACAAATGTACAGGGCATAAATTGTAAATGACCTTCTGCCCCGGCTGGTGAAACAAGTGACTTCATCGTGGAAAAGCGTGTTTCAATTCGATGATGGGCGGCAAGTAAAGTCCATGGTACACCGTATTTCTCTTCCGCCTCTACATAAATGGGAATATACTGCTCAGGAATTTCCATATCGAAATTTTGTTGAATTTCTTCTATTGCCTTTTGTTGCGCTAAATCTTCAAATATCGGTAATGTTTGTAGCTCCTTCCATGCAAAAAAAGCGAATACATAAACAGTTATCGCTATTGGTATTAATAATGCTATCATTCCCAATTGGGCGGAAGACGATAGCATCGGTTTTTTCTTCTTTTTTTTCGCCATATGTCACACCTAATCTTGTATTCTATCAGGCGTGTTGATTAACCATTTTTATACATTCAAATTAATTCGAAGAGGCTGATTTCCGCTACGGGCTACTCGCTTTGTTGCTGCCGCTTCGCTTTCGCACAGATAAAACATTTGTTGCTGCCGCTTCGCTTTCGCACAGATAAAACATTTGTCG
>Ga0213824_1001587_pt1 | contig 12739 bp, 9 predicted proteins | sample MC6MC0906MG_FD_179892 | JGI IMG/M metagenome (GOLD analysis project Ga0213824, IMG submission 179892) | Enriched soil aggregate microbial communities from Iowa State University, Ames, United States - MC6-MC0906-MG | ecosystem: Environmental > Terrestrial > Soil > Unclassified | place: USA: Iowa...
GTTCCTTGGATATCCACTACCATTTAAACGTTCATGATGTTGGAAGATCGCTTCTTTCATCGTTTCTTTTAAAATGGTCAAATCTTTCACCATATTATGGCTATAAATCGGGTGTTTATATATCTCATCATATTCTTGCTCTGTTAATGGTGTCTTCTTATCCCTGATACGAGGATGTACTTTAGCCATACCACAATCAGCCAATAAACCACCGATGGCTACTTGAATAGTGGTTCCTCTATCATAACCAAGTTTTTGAGCAATAACTGAGGCAATCAGACCAGTTGCTACACAATGATGATACAGGTAGTCTTTTGGATTTGAATACTCATTTAAATCAAAAATAATAGTACGATCTTCTAGTACCATCTCTACTAAAGGTAAAATAATTGTTCTGGCCTTTGCAATATCTACCTTGGCGCCCGCTTCCCAGTTTTTAAATTCTTTTTTAAACTGTTCAACAGAATGATTATAGATTTTCCTAAAAGTCGGAAGTTCTTCTATTATAACTTCGACATCACTTTCATTCTTTTCTACACGCATATCATTTTCACTTTTATAAACGGGGACGGTGAAAATATTAAATGCATGAAAAACTTGCAAGTGTACATAAGAAATCATTGTATCTTTGAAAATAATCGGATACTGTGTATTAGCAAATATATCTTCAGAAATTACCTTGCCAACACCTAGCTCTGAAATTGGAACATGTATAGTTTCCACAGAATGAACACCTCTCCACTATTTCTTGCTTCAAAATAAGGTATTATCATTTTATCATGGAATTCAAAATAATTACTTATTTTTCATTATTTACGTAAAAAAACCGATGACGACATTCAATAATGTCGTCATCGGATTATATTATTCTTCGACTTCCTCTTCGTCTTCAAAAGACTCTTCTGCTTTTTCCACTTTAGCGACAGTTGCAACCAATTCGTCATCTCCTAGTCGAATTAAACGTACACCTTGCGTACTGCGCCCAATTAATGAAATATCATTTACATCCATACGGATAAGCATACCATTAATAGTTATAAGCATTAAATCCTCAGAACCATCGACGGTTTTTACAGCCACCATTGGACCATTCTTATCTGTAATCTGAATAGTTTTCAGTCCTACTCCACCACGACTTTGTAAACGATAGTCCTCTTCAGAAGTACGTTTACCGTAACCTTTTTCAGTTACTACTAATATTTCTTGCCCTGGTTCAACAATCTCCATGCCAACTACTTCATCACCATCACGTAGCTTAATGCCTCGAACACCACCAGCTGTACGGCCCATAGATCGAATGTCGTCTTCTTGGAAACGAACGAGCATACCATCGCGAGTACCAATAATCACTTGTTTCTCTCCATCTGTAAGACGTACCGAAATAAGATCGTCGTCTTCTCTCAAGCTGATTGCGATTAAACCATTTGTTCGGATGTTAGCAAATTGTGATACAGGGGTACGTTTTGTAATACCTGTTTTTGTGGTAAAGATAAAGTAAGCATCTTCATCAAACGACGCAACACGAATCATAGCTGTTACTTTTTCGCCTTTTTCTATATTAAGCAAGTTTACGATTGGTAACCCTTTAGCAGTACGACCGAACTCAGGAATTTCATATCCTTTTGCTCTAAATACTTTACCTTTAGACGTGAAGAATAAAATTGTATCGTGGGTAGAAGTATTCATTAGATGCTCTACAAAGTCGTCTTCATTTGTACCCATTCCTTGTACACCACGACCACCACGCTTTTGACTACGATATGTATTCGCAGCTAAACGCTTGATATAGCCATTATGTGTTAAAGTAACAACTGAGTTTTCAACAGGAATTAAATCCTCATCCTCAATCATTTCAATTCCACCTGATGTAATCTCAGTACGGCGCGTATCATTAAAACGTTCTTTCAACTCTAAGATTTCAGTACGAATAATATCTACAATTTTCTCTTCATCTGCTAATATTGCCTTTAATTCAGCTATAAGAACTTGAAGCTCTTGATATTCTGCTTCAATTTTTTCACGTTCTAAGCCACTTAATCGAACGAGGCGCATATCTAAAATAGCTTGAGCCTGACGCTCCGATAAGCTAAAGCGTTCCATTAATTGAGGTTTTGCTTCTTCACCACTACGTGAACCACGTATAATAGCGATTATTTCATCAATATGATCGAGTGCGATTCGTAAGCCCTCTAAAATGTGAGCGCGGTCTTCAGCTTTTCGAAGATCAAACTCTGTACGACGACGAATAATTACTTTTTGGTGTTCTAAATAATGGTATAGCATTTCTTTTAAGCCTAATACTTTAGGCTGACCATTTACTAAAGATAGCATATTGATACCGAAGCTAGATTGCATAGCTGTTTGTTTATATAAATTATTTAGTACAACATTAGCATTTGCATCTTTACGAACTTCAATCACTACACGCATACCACGACGGTCTGATTCATCACGTAAATTTGTGATTCCATCTATTTTTTTATCACGTACAAGCTCTGCAATTTTTTCAATAAGCTTAGCCTTATTCACTTGGTAAGGCAATTCATGAATAAGAATAGTTTCCTTACCATTTGCCTTTTGCTCAATTTCCACTTTCGCACGGATGATAATGGAACCTCGACCAGTTTCATAGGCTCTACGAATACCACTACGTCCTAAAATTAATCCACCAGTAGGAAAATCAGGGCCAGGAATGATTTCCATTAGCTCTTCAGTCGTAATGGCTGGATTTTCAGAAAGTGCTATAACAGCATCAATTGTTTCGCCCAATTGATGTGGTGGAATATTTGTTGCCATACCTACAGCAATCCCTGCTGCACCGTTGACTAAAAGATTTGGATAGCGACTTGGTAAAACTATTGGTTCTTTTTCTGATCCATCATAGTTATCTGTATAGTCAATTGTATCTTTATTAATATCACGGAGCATTTCCATTGCTATTTTAGACATACGTGATTCTGTATAACGCATGGCTGCTGCGCCATCACCATCAACAGAACCGAAGTTTCCGTGACCATCAACAAGCATGTAGCGATAGCTAAAATCCTGTGCCATACGTACCATTGCATCATAGATGGAAGAGTCACCATGTGGATGGTACTTACCCATTACATCCCCAACGATACGTGCTGACTTTTTGTAGGCTTTATCTGCTGTATTACCTAATTCCTGCATCCCATATAAAATACGACGATGAACTGGTTTTAATCCATCACGTACATCAGGTAATGCACGTGATACAATTACACTCATTGCATAATCAAGAAAGGATGTTTCAATTTCTTCTGTTATATTAACTCCTTTAACACCGGAGCGTTCTTGTTCTGACAAAGTGTAGACCTCCTCTCAAGAAAAATTAGATATCTAAATTAGCGTATACGGCATTTTCCTCGATAAATTGACGACGAGGTTCAACTTCATCGCCCATTAAACGTTCAAATGCTTGGTTTGCTTTAATTGCATCATCTAATTCTACTTGTAATAATGTGCGGTACTCAGGATCCATTGTTGTTTCCCAAAGCTGCTCAGCGTTCATTTCTCCAAGACCTTTATAACGTTGTACATTTGGCTTTGGCATTTTTGGTAGCCGTTCTAAAATTTCTTTTAATGTCTCTTCATCATAGCAATACTCAATATGTTTACCTTGTTTCACTTGATAAAGTGGTGGCTGTGCAATATAAATATAGCCTGCTTCTATAAGTGGTCGAAGGAAACGGAAGAAGAATGTTAAAAGTAATGTACGAATATGTGCCCCATCGACATCGGCATCTGTCATGATAATGATTTTATGATAACGAGCTTTCTCTAAATTAAACTCCTCACCAATACCAGTGCCGAATGCTGTTATCATCGCACGGATTTCCGCATTCGATAAGATTTTATCTAGACGAGCTTTCTCAACGTTAAGGATTTTACCACGTAAAGGTAAAATTGCTTGGAAGTGTCGATCACGTCCAGATTTAGCCGAACCGCCGGCAGAATCACCCTCAACAATATAAATTTCACAATCAGCTGGGTTAGTAGAAGAACAGTCAGCTAATTTACCCGGTAAGCTAGATACTTCGAGGGCATTTTTACGACGAGTAAACTCACGTGCTTTTTTCGCAGCTACACGAGCACGGGCTGCCATTAATCCTTTTTCCACAATCTTTCGTGCAACCGTTGGATTTTCTAACATAAAACGCTCAAAGCCATCTGAGAACAAAGAATTGGTAATTTGACTTACTTCTGAATTCCCTAACTTTGTTTTTGTTTGTCCTTCAAATTGCGGATCTGGGTGTTTCACAGAAACTATAGCTGTTAACCCTTCTCGTACATCCTCACCTGTAAGATTAGCGTCAGATTCTTTTAGTAATCCACTTTTTCGTGCATAGTCATTAATAACGCGTGTAAGGGCTGTTTTAAACCCTGACTCATGTGTACCGCCCTCATACGTATTAATGTTATTAGCAAATGAAAAAATATTAGAAGAGAATCCAGCATTATATTGCATAGCAATTTCTACTGTGATGCCATCCTTCTCTCCAAGAACATCAATTGGATCATGAATTGGCTCTTTAGATTGATTTAAATGCTCAACATAAGAGCGAATACCACCTTCATAATGGTATGTTGTTGAGCGAATCTCTTCTTCACGTTCATCAGCAATCGTAATCTTAATACCACGATTTAAATAAGCCAATTCTCTAATACGATGAGCTAAAATATCATATTCATAAACAGTAGTTTCTTTAAATATTTCTGGGTCAGCTTTAAAACGCGTTGTTGTACCATTATGATCTGTGTCACCGATAACCATTAACTCTTGAACTGTTTTTCCACGTTCAAATTTTATTTCATGGATATGACCTTCACGATGTACTTGAACAATTGTTTCCACAGAAAGTGCATTTACTACTGATGCTCCAACTCCATGAAGACCACCAGAAACTTTATAGCCTCCACCGCCAAATTTACCACCAGCATGTAAAACAGTCATAATAACTTCAACAGCAGGCTTACCCATTTTTTCTTGAATACTAACTGGAATACCACGACCGTTATCTTCTACACGAATCCAGTTTTCTTTTTCAATTGTTACTTTGATATCTGTACAAAATCCTGCAAGTGCTTCATCGATACTATTATCAACAATTTCCCATACTAAATGGTGAAGCCCTTTAGAGCTAGTTGAACCGATATACATCCCTGGTCTTTTACGTACTGCTTCTAAACCTTCTAATACCTGTATCTGATCGGCCTCATAAGCTTGGTTTTGTAAACCTTCGTTCTCTATAGCCACGGCTTTCATCTACTCCTTCATAACATCATTGTGTGTAAATGAATGAACAGTCAACCGAGCTGACTATTACCATTCTTTTTGTAATCTAAAAAACTACCCTGGCTAACTTCTTTCAATCGCACCTTGTTTCACGTGGAACAGTTGAGCCTGTTCCATCGTTTCATGATGAATTCCTTCCACACTTGTGGTTGTAACAAAGGTTTGGACTTCACCCTGAATGGTATTTAATAAATGCGATTGGCGATAATCATCGAGTTCCGATAAAACATCATCTAAAAGTAGTATGGGTGTTTCATTTGTTTCTTGTTTAATTAATTCAATTTCAGCAAGCTTTAAAGACAATGCAGTAGTACGCTGCTGTCCTTGTGAACCATAAGTTTGAACATCATAGCCATTCACTAAAAATTGTAAATCATCTCGGTGTGGACCAACTAATGTCACGCCTCTATCAAATTCACGTTCTCTCGCTTCAATTAATTTTTGATGTAAAGTATTTTCAATTTCACTAGTAGAGTGTTCTTTTTCAATACCAGCTACCGTACGATATTTTATAACCAGTGTTTCCTTACCTTGCGATATACCTGCGTGTATGGGTTCCGCCCACTCTTGCAATAAATCCATAAATTGAAATCTTTTACGAATAATTTGGGTAGCAGCGTGAATATATTGTTCATTGTAGACCTCATACATCACATCATTTGGCATGGACTTGCCTTGGTTCATTTTTAAAAAATGGTTACGTTGTTTTAAAACTTTTTGAAAGGTTAATAAATCATGTAAATAGACAGGCGAAATTTGCCCAATCTCCATATCAATAAAACGCCGACGTATTTGCGGACTTCCCTTTACAACGTTCAAATCCTCTGGCGCAAACATAACGACATTCATTTGACCAATATAATGACTAAGGCGACTTTGCTCTATATGATTTATCTTGCCCTTTTTACCTTTCTTTGTAATCGTAAGTTCGATCGGTAAAATACCATGCCTTTTTTTAACGGCCCCTTCTATTTTACCATAGTCTGAATCCCAACGTATCAATTCTTTATCGTTCGTTGTTCGATGGGACTTAGCCATTGCTAAAACATAGATGGACTCCATAACATTTGTTTTTCCTTGTGCATTTTCACCAATGAAAACATTAATTTTTGGAGAGAAGTTTAAAGCTAAGGCATCATAGTTACGGTAATTTGTAAGTTTTATTTGCTCAATATACATAATTTATTGTCCAGTTGGTCCTATGATTTGAAAACGACCACATCCAGGAATATTTACAATATCTCCGTTACGTAATTTACGACCTCGACGATCGTCTACTTCTCCATTTACATATACAGCATGTTCTTGTAAAAACCACTTGGCCATTCCACCTGAACTAATGGCATCAGTAATTTTTAAAAGTTGCCCTAACGTGATGAACTCCTCATCAATTTTAATGTCCTGCATAGTGTGTTCCCCTCCGAATACAGACTGTCTATCTCTCTATCATACCTAAAATTACGCCATAAGTAAAAAAAGATAGTCACGAAGAGCGACTATCTTAACAGATCTTTTATTCTTTAGTAAGTTCGTACAGGTAAAATTAATTGTAAAATAGCATCATCATGAACGGAACGTAAAATAAACGGTCTCATTGCCCCAGTAAATTGAATAACTACGTCTTGTCCATCTATTGCTTTTAATGCTTCCATCATATATTTTGCACTGAATGAGATTTTCAAACCTTCCCCTTCTAATGCTTCCACAGGAATTTCTTCTTGTACTTTTCCGATTTCAGGAGAATTAGAAGAAACCTCAACTGCTTGGTTATCTAAAATTTCAAAACGGACAACATTATTACGATCTCCTCGTGCAACAAGTGATGCACGGTCAATAGCTTGTAATAAAGATTTACCATTAATTGTTACATTTGTTTGATACTCTTCAGGAATTAAACGAGTTGTGTCAGGATAATTTCCTTCCAGTAAGCGAGAGAAGAATAATACATCACCAGTTTTAAATAATACTTGCTGACTTGTAATAACGATTTGGACAAGATTTGTAGAATCTTCAAGTACTTTATTTAATTCATTCAAACTTTTCCCTGGAATTACTACACTATGTTCAACTTCTGGTAAATTTTCGAGTTGCACTTTACGTCTTGCCAAACGATGACTATCTGTTGCAACACAGATTAATGTTTCATTTTTGATCTGCCAGTTTACACCTGTCAACACGGGTCTACTTTCTGAAGTGGCAACAGCGAATACTGTTTCACGGATAATTGTTTTTAAGAGATCAGCAGGAATAGTAAATTTTTGATCTTCTGTAAGCTCTGGTAATAAAGGATACTCTGCTGCATCTGAGCCAATTAAATGGAATTCCGATTTCCCTGAACGAATATGCGTTTGGAAACCTGGTGTTACTTGAATTTCAACATCGTTTGTTGGTAATTTACGTACGATTTCATTAAACATACGTGCTTGTACAACAATTGAACCTGTTTCTGTAATGTGAATAATTTGTTGTCCATCTTCTTCTACTGGAATAAATGTTTGAATAGTTATATCAGCATCACTACCAGTTAAGCGGATCCCTTCCTCTGTTACGTCAATTTTAATACCAGTTAAAATCGGAATAGTTGTTTTTGAACTTACTGCTTTCATGACATCATTTAAACCTTCTAATAAACGGTCACGTAAAATATCAAATTTCATTCGTTTTCCCTCACATATTTATATTATTTATTTATATAAAATAAAAAGATATAGTAATAGGCCCTGTGGATTTGTGGATAAGTATATTTTTATGAATAAAATCAGTCTATCCACATGTAGATAGACTGTGTATAAGTTTGTGTTTAAATAGTTAGTTTGTCCACAGCAATTACTTGCCTAGCATACTACGAATTTGTTTAACATCTTGTTGAAGTTGAACGTCATTTTTCAACATAGAAGATATTTTTTCGTGCGCATGGATGACAGTCGTATGATCGCGGCCACCAAATTCTTCGCCAATTTTGGGCAGCGAAAAATCTGTCAACTCGCGCGATAAGTACATAGCGATTTGACGTGGAAAAGCAATTAATTTAGTACGTTTTTTAGCAGCGAAATCTTCCAAACGTATACTAAAATGTTCCCCTACTGCATTTTGAATGTCTAATATTGTCACTGTTCGCGGTTTTGAATTTGGAATGATATCCTTCAATGCCTCGGCAGCTAATGTCGCTGTAATATCTTTGTTTACAAGAGATGAGTAGGCAACGACGCGAATAAGCGCACCTTCAAGCTCCCTAATATTGGAGTCAATCTGGTTCGCAATATAAAGCATTACTTCATTTGGTACCTCTAGACCGTCTGCTTTTGCTTTTTTACGCAAAATAGCGATACGAGTTTCCAAATCGGGTGGCGCAATATCAGTTATTAACCCCCACTCGAAACGTGAACGGAGCCGATCTTCTAAAGTTGGGATCTCCTTAGGAGGTCGGTCACTTGATATAACAATTTGTTTGGATTCTTCATGTAAAGTATTAAAAGTGTGGAAAAATTCTTCTTGAGTTGATTCTTTTCCAGCAAGGAATTGAATATCATCAATTAGCAGTACATCCACGTTGCGGTACTTATTGCGAAAATCAAGTGCTTTGTTATCACGAATTGAGTTAATAAATTCATTTGTAAATTTCTCGGATGATAAGTACACTACTTTAGCATTTGGATTATGCTCTAATACATAATGACCAATAGCGTGCATTAAGTGCGTTTTACCTAGCCCTACTCCCCCATAAATAAAGAATGGATTGTATGCCTTAGCAGGTGCTTCAGCTACAGCTAGCGAAGCTGCATGTGCAAAGCGGTTACCAGAGCCAATAACAAACGTGTCAAAAGTATATTTCGGGTTTAACATACCTGGTGAAATATCATGATGTTCATTATTTTTTGCTTGGATAATCGGCGCTGGCAAATCAAAATCGTCCGAATCCTGGTTTTTTTGAACAACAAATTTAATAAGCAAGTCTTCGCCTGTTAGCTCCGTTAATATACCTGTAATCAAATGAATATAATGATTTTCAAGCCAGTCTCGAGCAAACGAATTTGGCGCAGCAATTGTCACAGTGGACCCACTACCATTGTAAGATAGTAACTTTGTAGACTTTAGCCACGTTTCGAAGCTTGGTTTAGAAATTTTTTGTTCAACTTGAGCCAGGACATTGTTCCATAGTTCTTCTAAATGTTCCAAGCTACTAATCTCCTTTACAGTGTTCAATACAAAAAAAAATCGCATTTATAGAATTGTAAATACGTTCATTTTATAACTCGTCCACATAATCACAAGTTGTGGATAAAAGTTAACCAAAGGCTGTGATGAAAATTATCCACAGCATATTAACAGTTGTGGATAATTAAAATGTTCGTTTTAGTTTTCAACAAAGTGAAGCACAGTAATCGTATCAGAAAAACAAAGCTATTTCAATAGTTTGTGAAACTTATCCACATAGCTTGCAGTTATGCACTTTATAGTTGTCCACAAGCACTGCTTATGTGAGAAACCTGTAGATAATTGTTGTGGATAAAAAATAATGCAAAAAATACTATACACAACTCTGTGTAAAAAAAACAAGTACTCTGTGGATAAATATTTTTATGTTTATGTAGAAAAAAATATTTCTAGTAGAGATCCAAACACTAGAAAATTGAGAATAGAATAAATAGATAGTTCGACGGATTAAAAGAAATTTGTGAAATTCATTGACAAAATAACTAGATACTTTATATAATATTCGAGTCTGTATGTTGAAAAATTCAACTCATATCAGGAGGTGTCTATATAAATGAAACGTACTTACCAACCAAAAAAACGTAAGCACAGCAAAGTACACGGTTTCCGCGCACGTATGAGCACGAAAAACGGTCGCAAAGTTCTTGCTGCTCGTCGTCGTAAAGGAAGAAAAGTTTTATCAGCATAAAATAAGTCCACTGAGCCACATCAGTGGTCTTTTTTTTCTTTATTTTTGGTAAACCTAGAAATGAGGATCAAAAGATATTATCTAATAGCAGGTGAAAGAAATGAAAAAACGCCAACGAGTGAAGAAGAATGATGATTTTCAAAAGGTGTTTAAAAAAGGTAAATCTTTCGCTAATCGTCAGTTTGTTGTTTATTTTTTAGTAAAAGAGGGACAAACGGAATTTCGTGTAGGTTTATCAGTTAGTAAGAAGCTTGGGAATGCGGTAACACGCAACCAAGTAAAACGCTATATTCGACAAAGTATTCATGAATTAAAAGATGAGCTAAAGCCGAATATGGATTATGTTATTATCGCCAGACATCCGGCGGCCACTATGGATTTTCATGAAGTGAAACAAAGTTTGCAGCATGTACTACGAATCGCAAAGGTAATGAAAAAAGTGTAATGTATGCAACCAAGTGGTGAAATTACGCCTGTACTGTTAGCAATAGAATAAATAATATGTGATTTTGCATAAAATTATATGTAAGAGAATTATACACACGGGGGTATTTGTGGCGAGAGTTTTCGCTTAAAAATATGTAAAATTCACAACTTATCTTAGGAATAAGTGTGTGTAATTAGAATATTTAGTAGAGTGAATGTTATAGGCATGATAAAATAACTGATAACTTTATCTTCATCGAGGACTCTCAAAAGTGGACTGAATTAAAGATAAGGCTACTGACGTTAAACCGATTATGTGATAGGAAACTGTCGGTACAAAAAGAACCATATAGAATAAGAAAAAGTGAATAGTAATTGTAGGGGGAAGAAGGTTGAAAAAACAACATTGGGTAATTTTGTCACTAGTATCGGTAGCCTTACTACTTTCTGGTTGTACAGAATTCAATGAACCAATTTCCAAAGATAGCACAGGCTTCTGGAATGAATTCATTGTTTGGCCGTTGGTATCAGCAATAAAATACTTTGCTGATCTGCTAGGTACGTATGCATGGGGGATCATTGCCGTAACGATTATTATTCGTTTAGCAATTTTGCCATTGATGATCAAACAAACAAAGAGTTCTAAAAAGATGCAAGAAATTCAACCAAAATTGAAGGAACTGCAAAAGAAGTATGCTTCTAAGGATGCTCAGACACAACAACAATATCAGCAAGAAATGATGAAGTTAATGAGTGAATCTGGAGTAAATCCACTTGCAGGATGCTTACCAGTAATCATTCAAATGCCAATCTTAATTGGTTTCTATCATGCAATTAGCCGTATGAATGCAACATCAACATTTGATTTAGGGAATTTCTTTATCTTCCCGCTAGCAGATCCTGCACCTGCATTAGCTATTACAGCTGGCTTAATGCAATTTATCGTGTTACGTACAGGACCAGCAATGGATAATCCTCAAATGAAAATTATGATGTATATTATGCCATTCATGATTATTGGTTTTGGTATGGCCTTACCAGCTGCATTATCATTATACTGGGTAATCGGAAACATTATTTCGATTTTCCAAAACTTGTACATTTATAAACCTTGGAATAAAGATAAAACACAACCTGCTCAAAATGGAGGGGCTAAAAAGTGAAACAACTTACGCAAATAGGCGCAACAACACAAGAAGCGATCTCATTGGCGTTACAGAAACTTGGCAAAACCCGTGAACAAGTAGATGTTGAAGTTTTACAAGAAGGTAAAAAAGGATTTTTAGGTTTTGGTGCACGTTCTGCAGAGGTACGTGTAACAGTAAAAGAAGTTCAGGTTCCGACAATTGAAAGCGACAATGCGCAATTGCAGGTAGTAACTCAATTATATGAACCAATAGAAGTAGATGATGTTGAAACACTAAGTTCACAAGTTTCTGAACAACCAAGTGAAATGGAAGAAGTTCAACAAGTCGTTAAAGAACAAGATGAGGATGACTCAGCAAATCCAATTGAAGAGGCAAAGGCTTATTTAAGTAGTATCGCTGAACAATTGGCTATTCATGATCTTGAGATTGCTACGACACGCGAAGGGAAATATGTATTATTTCAACTAAAAAGTGAGAAAGCTGCCCTGCTTATAGGGAAACGAGGTCAAACATTAAATTCCTTACAGCAATTAACACAACTCGTATTAAATAAAAGCGCAAAGCAGTTCTTAATGGTGAAACTAGATGTAGAAAACTATCGCGAGCGTCGACAAGTAGCTTTAGAATTACTTGCGGATCGAATGGCGGATAAAGCATTACGCTTAAATCAACGTGTGGCATTTGAACCAATGCCGTCTTACGAACGAAAGATAATTCATAATCAATTAGCAAATCGTCTAGATCTTGAAACGTATTCAGAAGGTACGGAGCCTAATCGTTATTTAGTAATAGAACCCGTAAAAAAATAATTAGGCTGTTTCACATAATCATACAGACAATATATTTTGAAAGGTCATTTTATCTTTTAGATAAAATGACCTTTTTTAATGAAACGTAGCAAATTTTGTCGAAAATATGATTAGCGAAAAATTGATTTTATCC
>Ga0213824_1001593_pt1 | contig 12716 bp, 8 predicted proteins | sample MC6MC0906MG_FD_179892 | JGI IMG/M metagenome (GOLD analysis project Ga0213824, IMG submission 179892) | Enriched soil aggregate microbial communities from Iowa State University, Ames, United States - MC6-MC0906-MG | ecosystem: Environmental > Terrestrial > Soil > Unclassified | place: USA: Iowa...
GGAATCGGCTTTGTGCTTAGGCCTGCGTGATGCGGGTCAGTTAGCCGTTATCGCATGGATGCGATGATTTTAGGCTAACATCCTTTATTAACTCCTTTCCGATTCCGTGACATCCGCCAGAGGCTTTGGGCCAACAGATGTTTTTTGTGCGAAAGCGTAGTGCTAACGTAGCGGCAGCAACATGATGTTGGTCACTCAGTCGTTGCCATAGGACGTGGCGTTCTTAGACTGAGTTCTGCTATTTCAATAGGTGTTTGGACACCCGCTGAAAAGTAGCATAAATTCGCATTCATCTCACCACCTATAGAGGTGGGAGACTTCTGCTGAAAGAAGTTAAATTAAAACCCATAAAAAGCCCAATGTCTCAACTTATTAGAGTGAGAGGTTGGGCTTTTGCTATTTCACTCTTTGTTCACAAATACTGCCATTTTTTCCTTTGATAATTTCTAAAAAGTTGAATCCACTTAATGTGTGGTATATTATTTTATCAAATGATAGATTTTACTATCGTTTTTAATTTACTGAAAGAGGGGATTCGTGATGATAAGTGTAGAGGATGTTCCAAAACCAAAAACATTTGGTCCACTTGGCCATTTGCCTTTAATCGATAAAGAGCAGCCAACATTATCACTTTGTAAGCTTGCAGAAGAGTATGGGCCGATATATCGATTAGAAATACCAGGTTATACTAGCTTAGTAATATCTGGTCATGAATTGGTAGCTGATGTTTGTGATGTTTCTCGTTTTGATAAGCAGATATATAGTGAGTTAGAAAATGTTCGTGCTTTTGGCGGTGATGGCCTATTTACAAGCAGAACTACTGAGCCGAACTGGCAAAAGGCGCATAATATCCTACTTCCCACGTTTAGTAAACAGGCTATGAAGGATTATCATTCGATGATGACGGATATTGCCACACAGCTGATTCAAAAATGGGAACGTTTAAATCCGATGGAGGAAATTGATGTCCCAGAGGATATGACACGATTAACGCTAGACACAATTGGATTATGTGGCTTCAATTATCGCTTTAATAGCTTTTATAGAGAAACGCATAGCCCTTTTATTATGAGTATGGTTCGTGCTTTAAATGAAGCCATGTTAAAAAGTTCCCGATTAAAGATACAAAATCTAATGATGGTTGGCACAAGGCGCCAATTTAACGAAGATATTGAAACAATGTTTTCATTAGTAGATAAAATTATTGAGGAGCGAAAGGCAAGAGGTACGCAGGAGGAGATAGATTTACTAGGCCGCATGTTAAATGTAAAGGATCCAGACACAGGAGAAGCACTGAGCGATGAAAATATTCGCTATCAAATCATTACATTTTTGATAGCTGGGCATGAAACGACAAGTGGATTGCTATCCTTTGCCCTCTATTTTTTAATCAAGCATCCTGAAGTATTAGAGAAGGCTTATGCGGAAGTTGATCAAGTATTGACTGAAGAAACACCAACGTATGAACAGATTTTACAGCTAAAGTACATTCGTCTTATTTTAAATGAATCATTACGTTTATGGCCGACAGCACCTGGCTTTGAGCTTTATGCTAAAGAGGATACTGTAATTGGCGAGAAGTATTTGATTAAAAAAGGAGACAATATTAGTGTTCTTCTGCCACAGCTTCATCGTGATAAAAATGCGTGGGGTGAAAATGCGGAACAATTTTATCCAGAGCGCTTTGAAGATCCTCAGAATGTTCCTACACATGCCTTTAAACCGTTTGGAAATGGTCAGCGTGCCTGTATCGGCATGCAATTTGCCCTTCATGAAGCAACTTTGGTGTTAGGAATGATTTTACAGCGTTTTGAATTAATTGATTATGATAATTATCAATTAAAAATACAGCAAACTCTAACGATAAAGCCAGGTGATTTTAAAATTGGAGTAAAGCAGCGTAATCGAGTAATTGGCCAGACAACGACAATAGCACCTCAGCGACAAGAAAAAATGCATACTTTACCAAAACCTATTGTAGAGAATGAAAAAATGTCTTTGTTAGTCCTATATGGTTCTGATTTAGGAACGGGAGAAAGAATTGCCAAACAGTTAACAGACGATGCTGTTTTGTATGGTATTCGTAGTGAAGTAGCTGCGCTGGATGAGTATGCTGGAAAATTACCTAAAGAGGGGGCTGTACTGATTGTTTGCTCTTCTTATAATGGTCATCCCCCAAGAAATGCTCGAAAGTTTCTCTCATGGCTAGAGAATAGTAATGCGAATAGCCTACAGGGAGTAAACTATGCTGTGTTTGGCTGCGGAGATCGAAATTGGCATTATACGTATCAAAAGGTACCTAGAACGATAGATGAACAGCTTGCCATAAAAGGGGCTACAAGAATTTTACTACATGGGGAAGCGGACGCTAGTGCAGATTTTGAAAAGCAATTAGAGCACTGGCGAGAGCAGCTGTGGCAGACTATGAAAGAGACATTTGATTTAACTATAGATGACAATGTACTGCAGGAACAAACTAAATTGTCTATTCAAGTTGTAAAAGGCTTAGCAACGGTACCACTTGCCTTAAAACATGGTGCTTGTTATGCATCGATTATAAAAAATGAAGAACTTCAATCAGCCAATAGTGAACGGAGTACACGTCATATTGAAATTGCATTGCCAAAGGGGCTTAGCTATCAGGAGGGGGATCATCTTGGCGTGATACCAAAGAATAGCAGCAAGCTAATCCATCGAGTTCTTCGTCGATTTAAATTGAATGCAAATGATCAGCTACTCATTTCGTCTAATGGAAATGGGTCACATCTTCCTACAGATTATCCGGTCAGCTTATACGAGGTGCTTGCTACTAGTGTTGAATTGCAGGAGACAGTTAGTCGTATACAAATACGAGAGCTAGCGGCGTATACAGAGTGTCCACCGCATAAACGTGAATTAGAGCAATTATTACAGGAAGATATTTATAGGGAGCAGGTATTTAAAAAACGATTATCTATGCTAGAGCTTCTTGAAATATATGAAGCCTGTGAATTACCGTTTGAAAAATTTATTACTTTACTACCGCCATTAAAGGCTAGATATTACTCCATATCTAGTTCACCAATGGTAAATCCTGAACGCTTAAGCATTACAGTAGGTGTCTTGCAGGAACCAGCCTGGAGCGGGCGAGGGGACTATCATGGGGTGGCGTCAAATTATTTGGCACAGTGTCAACCAGGGGAGTCACTAGTAATGTTTATACGCTCAGTTGATTCAGGATTCCAGCTGCCAGAGGATGCTACTACATCGATTATAATGGTTGGACCTGGAACTGGCGTAGCACCATTTAGAGGCTTTTTACAGGCTCGCGCTGCCATGAAAAAGCGAGGAATTCCTCTTGGGCAAGCACATCTTTTCTTCGGCTGTAGAAATGATGCTGATTTTATTTATCGTGAGGAGCTTGAGCAGTTTGAAAAGGATGGGATTGTGACACTTCATACGGCATTCTCTCGTAAAGATGGAATACCGAAAGCCTACGTGCAGCAATTAATGGAGCCTTATTCCTCAAATATTATCGAAATGTTAAATAATAATGGACGATTATATGTTTGTGGAGATGGTAATCACATGGCACCAGCTGTAGAAGCTATGTTGCAGCATGCCTATCAATTTGAAAAAGGGGTAGAGGAGAAGGAGGCAAAAGACTGGTTAGAGCAGCATCAGCATAGAGGAAACTATGTTAAGGATGTCTGGGTGCAGAATGGGCAACGACTTTCTTTGTAGTGCAAAATGTTTTATTTTCTTGTAAGAAAAGCCTTCACGATGGGCAAGTAGGTTGAATTCCAGTGTCCTGTATTCTACAATTGTATCAATTGGTAGTAAACACTATCTAGTATTCACCTTATTTTTGGAAAGAAGTGAAGCATGATGAAAAACGCAAAAGAGGCTAGGCTTCATGCTATATTAGATGCAGCTACAGAGCTCCTCGTCGAAAAGCCGACAGCATCCTTAACTGACATCGCTAACTATGCTGGTATTGGTATCGCTACATTACATCGTTATATTGAAAGCAGGGAACAATTGATGTTGCAATTAGGATTTAGAGCTGTTCAGGTTGTCAGCGATACCCTGAATGAAATACCAGTGGATGAAGAAAAGCTGGAATCCTATATCCCAAAGCTTGTTGAAGCTTTAATTCCATTAGGAGATAAAATTTATTTTCTTGCACATGAATGCTCCGTAAATTACAGTTCAGAACTATTGGCTGCTGAAGATCAGCTTAAGGAGCCTATTAGACATACGATTATCCAATTACAGAACCAAGGTTATTTACGTCAGGATATGAGTAGCGAATGGATGCTTAATGTCTTATATTCACTCCTATTTACTATGTGGCAGCAAGTGCAGGAGGGGAATATTGCTAAAAACTCAGCTGCATTGTTAATTGTTGAAACGTTATTCAATGGTATTAAAGCGAAATAATGATAAAATGATGACCTGATAATTTTTAAGGTCATCATTTTTTAATGTTCACTTTTATCTTGATCAGATTTTACATCATCTTCATTTTTAGTCTGTGGCTTACTATCATTTTGGCTTTCTAGTTCAAGTTTATTTTCATTTTGTTCCTCATTTTTAGAATCGCTTTGGTTATCACTCTCTGAAGTATTATTACTTTTATTCTCACTATCGTTCTGTGCATGATTCTTGCTCGTTGTTTGAACTTCATTGCTATTTTCACCTTGTGAACGCCCATCTATTTTGCGGATCATCGCAACGATTAGTAAGGTTAACGGTAAAATAATCGTGAATACAGCCGAAAATATTGGCCAAATTTCATTATTGTAGGCATTAGAATGAACGATATTAGGATGCACAATTTGAGAAAGACCAATCATTAATAAACCAAGTGGAAAAATAAGTGGGCGATGATCCTGAATCTTACATAACTGCGCTATACCAATGACTGAGGCGTAAAAATACATAAACGTTCGAATATAAATGGATATAATCCACATGCCTGCCATAATAATTTCAATACGCTGTAAAAAATTACCGATAGAAATTCTTTGCGCCAATGCGTAGCTAGGAAAGGTACGAGAGGCGGTATTAGAGGGACCTAGCACAAGAATACATAAGGTAATTATTATAATTAAGACGATACCACCGATAATCGCTCCAATGTAAAATCCCTTTTGTGCAGACTTTTGGACATTTACGACAGATGGGAAAAGCATTAGCAGTACAACTAGTGGAAAAGAAAAAATACTCATGAAACGAATAATACTATATAAAAAGGATTTTTTAGGTGTTTCTAAGATTGGCTGTACATTATCGAAGCTAATCTGAGGTGCTATACAAACTGCAAAGACGATAAAAATCAAGATAAAATAAGGGAAAAGAATCTCTGCAGAACGAGCAAATACCTCAATGCCGAGAAAAGCAGCATACACAATGATGATACTAAACAGCAATGCAAAAGCCATAGTAGGTGTTTCTGGCATCACCTCTGTTTTCATGAAAATGCCAATAAAATATAATAGTTCACCTGAGGAAAGAAAGGTAAGAAAAATAAAGCCGACCGCTGTAAATTTCCCAAAAATGCGACCTAGTATTTTTTCATTTGCCTCAATGAATGTAAGGGAAGGTGTGCGTTTTCCCAATGAAATATATAGCTTTACTAAGAGAAAGCTTATTGCTACTCCGAGGATTGCCGCAATCCATGCATCTTGCTTTGCCTCACTTGCTATACTTGCAGGAATAACTAATATGGCAGTTCCAATAGAAAAGAGAAGGGTGATGATCATAAATTGTCTTGAACTAATGATTTCTTTTTCCATTATGAGCGACCCCTTCTTTTTTATTTACAAAATTCCTTTGTACTATTTTGTAAGTGAAATAATTAGATTTTTGATGGGTGAAAAAATAAAAGTAATAAAGTCAAATGGACTTGGAATATTAAGCTTTAATGCGACGCCAATATTTAATGCAGTAGCAAGTAATAAAATAATTGAAAAAGTAACAATCGTCTTCGTTTCTTTTTGTTTCTTTAATTTTGGGATAAAAGCAAAGGCAATTATAGACGAAATACCAAGGATAAATAGCATCATTACCATGGCCTTACTCCTCCTTTTTGGATTTGTGCAATAATGAGTTTTGTATCGTTCCTAAACCTTGTGTATTGACATGAACTTTAACGTTAATAGGAATCTCAGGGAAAATTGTCTCCCAGTCATTTTTTATTTTATTCCATTGTTTAGCATCTGAACGATGGAGTACTTCACTGAAACCGAAAACATCGACTTGATAATTTTGCTGAACGGTTCTGATTGTATTTTCAATTTGTTGTTTAATAACTTCCTCTGTTTTTTTATTTATATAATCAATGGATTTATTGTTAGATAGCTTCATATCACATTCAACTTCTCCAACATTTTGCTCCACGTCTACATGCACATTAATATGAGGTGAGCCCTTTTTAAATTTACCTTTTACTTTAGTTGTTGATTTGGTAATTTCGGTTGAAAGAATACCTCCATTTGTGCAAGCGATAATTTCAATGGTGCTCTCTATTTTGTCATAAATAAAGCTAAGTCCTCTACTTTCATCTTCTGTTAAAAGTCCGATAAATTTATCTCCTTTAAAAACAGCTAATCCAGCATATTTTAAAAGTACAGGGGTTTTCACTTTTTGAACATTTGTTTGCTCCATACCTAATTTTGAATCACCATGTATTTCAATAGCTGACAGGATTGCACTTTTTTCATTGTTGTTTAAAGTATTGACTAAATCATCGATATTTATGGAAATGGTGGAGCCCCAAACTTTTTCAGACACTCTCAAAGAATTTAGCATTTTGTTGGCTGGTACTTTTTCAAGCGGTGTTAACACACTTAAAACGTCCTTAGCAGTGGCCTGATGAGAGATAATGACATCAAAATCATTTCGGAATTCATGATCTCTTGAAATTAAATCCAATGCTTCATTAATTCCTTCCTTTGCTAGTTCCTCACCAATAACAACCATTCGTAAATGAGAAAAATATGGTTTCCTTGCGGCTAATGTTGTCATTTTTCGTATAGTTTCAAAAATGGTTTCCCCTGTTGCATGATAGGTAATCACAGGGGTACGTCCTGTAGATGGTTGTCTAGTAGAAATTTCACTAGGATCTACCACTTGAATCGATAATTCATATTCATCATCAACCTTATCCACTCCTAATGCTACGACAATTGCTAATTCATTTAGTTCACGCTTACTCCAGCAACCACTTAGTAGCAAAGGGAGGATCAGTAGGAAACAAATTAGGCTGAATTTTGACATGTGCCATTCCTCGTTTACACATTAGTTTGTATTTCTTTTTTTCGTATCCAAATACTTATGTCCTCTAACGTTATTTTTTTGACTAACTAAACGTGGTCTAGTCAATAAATCTCTACGTGGCAGTAAGATTAAAGCATCCTTCTGATCCTTTACAATTAATGGAGCAAATGGACTTAAATAGGGTACGCCGAAAGATCGAATGCTACATAAGTGTAGGATAATCATCATTATTCCAAACATAACACCAAATAAACCTAGCATTGCCGCTACAACCATTAATGGAAAACGTAGAACTCGAACGGTGTTCGATAAGCCATAGGCAGGAAATAGGAAGCTACAAATCGCTGTTAATGCTACAATAATAACCATTACAGCTGATACAATTCCTGCTTCAACGGCAGCTTGACCAATGACTAGGGTCCCTACAATGGATACAGCAGGTCCAATGGTTCTTGGCATACGAAGACCCGCTTCTCGTAACACTTCAAAGGCAATCTCCATAATGAGTGCTTCAACCACTGCGGGAAAAGGAATTCCTTCTCGTTGGGAAGCGATACTAATAAGCATAGCGGTTGGAAGCATTTCCTGATGAAAGGTGGTGATGGCAACATAGAGTGACGGTGCCACCAACGCAAGGCTTATTCCTAAAAATCTTAGTAGGCGAATAAGAGAACTGATGATCCAATTTTGATAGTAATCCTCAGCAGATTGTAAAAAGGATGTAAATAAAGCGGGTACCACCAACACAAAGGGTGTACCATCCACTAAAATAGCAATTTTCCCGTCTAACAATTCTCCAGCAATAACATCAGGTCGTTCAGAATTATAGATTGTTGGAAACATTGTGAATTTAGAATCTTGAATAAAATCTTCGATATAGCCACTTTCTAATATGCCATCAGTATTAATACGATCTATACGTGTCAGAACCTCTGCCACTATTTTGTCATTCGCAATGCCATTTAAATACATAACGGCTACATCTGTTTGCGTTACCTCTCCAACCACACGAGATTTTATCCAAAGATTAGGACTTTTAATTTTTCGGCGGATAAGGGCTGTGTTTGTGCGTAATGTTTCAGTAAAGGATTCCCTTGGTCCTCTAATCACAGATTCTGTTGTAGGCTCTGTAACCTCTCGATCTTTAGCACTTTTTGTACTTGTTACGATACCAGTGGTAACTCCATTTAATAAGATGACCGTATTACCATTCAAAATAGCAGTGTATAGTGCTGAGAAATGAGAAATATTATTTGCATCACCGACTGTCAAACAAGATTCTCTTATATATTGATGTATAGTTTCTATATCTGTATCTGAGCCATTTACTTCAACCTTATCGAGCATAAGCTTATCAATAACAGTATCCGAAATGGTTGTTTTATCAGATAAGCCATCCATATAAATAATCGCGATTGTGTGCTTGTCAGCTTTTCCAATGGTAATTTCTCGTATAATCAGGTCATTACTATTTCCAAGTGTGTTTCTAATCACTTTCATATTGTGCGAAAGTGAATTATACAGGAGTTCACTGTTGGAATTTGGTTGGGAGGCATCTGAACTTTTTGAAACGGACATTTTCTTTCCTCCTCCAAGTGTGCATTCAATACCTATAGAATGGACAAATTTCAGTATAGATAAACAAAGGTAGGAATTTATTCTATTTAATTGTTGGCAAATGAAAAAGCCGTGTTCCCTTCGTAAAAACGAAAGGAAACACGGCTTTATTTACGGTAGTCATATTTTATTTCATCGTTTGTAGCATCAATATCTACATGTAGGTTATAGTTATTAAAAAACCATAAATCTTTTTCATCAATATAGTAGGTAACTCCATCAATCACTGTTTTGACACCAATCTCGATTGGTTCCTCACGAGTCATACCAAGAGAAAAGCCTTCATGAAATGGACTAGAACCTCCGTATCTTGCATAAAAACGAATGGTATCGCCTGTTTCTACTTCCATTTCTCGTTTAAACCAATGCAGGGCTTCATCTGTTAGTGCAATATTCATTAGAATGCTCCTCTCTTTGCTACAGCCATTTCACCGTTGGCTCGGTCCCATTTTTAATGCGGCCAATGTTTGCCCGGTGACGATAAATAATAAAGGTGAATAAACATGCGACTAAAATGCTTAACGCAAAATCACCTGTAACAAAATAATAAACGATTGAATAAATAAGTGCTACTAAAGCGGCAATCATGGAAGTTAAACTTACAATCTTTGTGACTTTTAACGTTACAATAAACGTAATAAAAAGTAAGACAAATAAAGGCCATGAATATCCTAAGAGGACACCAGCTGATGTTGCTACGGCTTTTCCTCCGCGGAAACTTGCAAAGATAGGGAACATGTGACCAATAACCGCTATAAGTCCAAGAATTAATGAGTGTATGGAGACTTCAGAAAATATTGGCAGCGCTACTAGCAATACAGCCGCTGTCCCTTTTAGGACATCCATAATGGTTACGACGATTCCTGCTTTTTTTCCTAAGATACGGAAGGTATTCGTGGCACCCAAATTACCACTACCATGTTCACGAATATCTGTTTTATAAAAAATTTTGCCTATCCATAATCCAGAAGGTATAGAGCCAATTAGATAAGCACATAAAATAATAAGTCCATTTAACATAGTTGGACTCCTTTCATTGGTAATTCATCACTTGGTACTAATAGTTTGTAACAAGTATTTTACACTTTTTCTTGATAATCTACAATGTCATGAAGGAGATTTCATGACGTTCCTTGAATTCAATACAAAAGATAACTATTTTTCAAGGGTTTCGATATGTATATTGTGCTAAGGTTAGGCTATTTGACACGAGCATCCCATCATCAAGACAATCCTTTTCTAAAAATATAGGTAAAATGGCAATTTTGTCAATCATCCTTTCCTTTGGTAGAATAGAAGTCTATCTTAAATTTCATGGAAATGCTAGTATGAATCTTCAGTCAGACAGAAGATACCCATTTTGTTGTTAATCTACATATCCACTCTTATTAGGGTGGCTATTGAATGCTTCTGCATGAAGAATTGAAAACCTTCACGAGTTATCTTTGTTTTAGCTGAAAGTTCATAATCGGTTATTAGTCATTTGGTGTTTTATCTTGATTCAGCAGATCTTTACTGTGCGAAAGCGAAGCGACAGCAACAGATTTTTACTGTGCGAAAGCGCAGCGACAGCAACAAATGTTTTGTACCGAAAGCGAAGCGTCAGGTACAGAATACTTCCACCTCTATAGGTGACAAGATGAATGCGTTTTCCTAAATCAATTACGCTAAGCGTAATTGATTTATGCAACAAAAGCTCACGTCCTTGCGTCAAGGGAATATGACAGCTTATGACAATGCAGATGATTACTTTTAAAAATGAGGAAGCTGTGAGGAATTAAAAATTTATTGGGCCTGTCGCTAGCTATTGACAGGAAATGCTATTATTATTAGGAAGAGAAGATAAATAGAACATGCGTTTGTTTTTTGGAGGGGAATTTTTTGACGAATAAGCAGTCACCAAGCGTCTATAATGATGACGCTATACAAGTATTAGAAGGATTAGAAGCGGTACGAAAGAGACCCGGCATGTATATCGGTTCTACAGATGGCCGTGGACTTCATCACCTCGTGTATGAAATCGTGGATAATGCGGTGGATGAAGCATTGGCTGGCTTTGGTTCTCATATTATTGTCAAGATTCATAAAGATCAAAGTATTAGCGTACGAGACTTCGGCCGTGGAATGCCAACTGGTATGCATAAAATGGGGAAGCCAACACCTGAAATTATTTTTACAGTTTTACATGCAGGCGGCAAATTTGGACAAGGTGGCTATAAAACGAGTGGTGGTTTACATGGTGTAGGTTCTTCTGTCGTCAATGCGTTATCAACATTTTTAGAAGTTACAATACACCGCGACGGTAAGAAATACTGCCAACGCTTTGAAAATGGTGGCCATCCAGCCACGACGCTTGAAGAAATCGGCAGTACGAAACAAACAGGTACGCTAGTCCATTTTCTACCAGATGACAAGATTTTTTCTGTTACAAAATTCAATTATGATACACTTGCTGAACGTTTACGCGAGTCGGCATTTTTATTGAAGGGCTTAAAAATTGAGTTAATCGATGAACGCGAGGAAGGCAAAGGTGATGTGTTCTTTTATGAGAACGGCATTGAAGCTTTCGTTGCGTATTTGAATGAGGAGAAAGACGTTCTTCATCCCGTCAAATATGTGGAAGGGATTCAGGATGATATTGAAGTAGAATTTGCGTTTCAGTATAACGATGGCTATTCAGAAACAATTCTGTCCTTTGTTAACAATGTTCGTACACGCGATGGCGGCACACATGAAACAGGTGCAAAAGCAGCATTAACACGTGTGTTTAATGAATACGCAAGAAAAATTGGTCTGTTAAAAGATAAAGATAAAAACCTTGAAGGAACAGATATTCGAGAGGGCCTGGCAGCAATTGTGTCTGTACGTATTCCTGAGCATTTACTACAATTTGAGGGGCAGACAAAAGGCAAGCTAGGGACGAGTGAGGCTCGTTCTGCCGTAGATAGTGTGGTTTCGGAGCAAATTTTATATGTACTTGAGGAAAATGCCGAGCTATCTGCGTCACTTGTGCGTAAAGCTATTCGTGCACAGCAAGTTCGTGAAGCGGCTCGTAAAGCACGTGAAGATGCACGTAATGGCAAGAAAAACAAGAAGGCCAGTACCATTCTTTCTGGAAAATTAACACCCGCACAATCTCGCAATGCTGCGAAAAACGAGCTGTATTTAGTCGAAGGTGATTCTGCTGGGGGCTCCGCAAAGCAAGGGCGGGATCGCACATTTCAAGCCATATTACCATTGCGCGGTAAAGTCATTAATACAGAAAAGGCCAAGCTGCAGGACATCATGAAAAATGAGGAAATTTCAACGATTATTCATGCTATTGGTGCAGGCGTTGGTACAGATTTTTCTGTTGAGGATTCAGCCTATGATAAAGTCGTTATTATGACCGATGCCGATACAGATGGTGCACATATTCAAGTGTTGCTATTAACGTTTTTCTATCGTTACATGCGTCCATTAATTGAAGCAGGCAAGGTCTTTATTGCCTTACCACCATTGTATAAAATTTCAAGGGGCACTGGTAAAAAAGAAGTGATTGAATATGCTTGGACTGAAAATGATTTACAAAAGGCCATCAAAAAAATTGGAAAGGGTTACATATTGCAGCGCTATAAAGGTCTTGGTGAGATGAATGCAGACCAGCTGTGGGATACGACGATGAACCCTGAAACACGTACATTAATTCGTGTAACGATTGAGGATGGTGCACGAGCTGAAAGACGTGTCACAACATTAATGGGCGATAAAGTTGAACCGCGTCGTAAATGGATCGAAGCCAATGTAAACTTCGGTATGGAGGATGATTCAAATATTTTAGACAATGAATTCATCCA
>Ga0213824_1001594_pt1 | contig 12709 bp, 10 predicted proteins | sample MC6MC0906MG_FD_179892 | JGI IMG/M metagenome (GOLD analysis project Ga0213824, IMG submission 179892) | Enriched soil aggregate microbial communities from Iowa State University, Ames, United States - MC6-MC0906-MG | ecosystem: Environmental > Terrestrial > Soil > Unclassified | place: USA: Iowa...
TAAGTTATTAACGTTTTCTGCGCGGAAACCATAGCGGATACCGTCAAAACGAGAAAGGTTAGAAGACGCTTCAGATGAAGAAAGGATATAGTAAGCTGCAAGTGCGTATTTCGAATGAGGTAGTGATACTTCTTCTACTGTAGCACCTAAGCCTTTTAATACTTCTAATGCGGCAAGCACTGATTGACGTGCTGCTTCGCCAACACCTTCACCAAGGAATTCTTTTGGCACAGCGACACGTAAACCTTTTACGTCACCTGTAAGGGCTGAAGCGTAGTTTGGTACTTCTACGTTCGCAGAAGTTGAATCGTTTGGATCTAATCCTGCAATTGCTTCAAGTAAAAGAGCGTTGTCTTCAACATTACGTGTAATTGGGCCGATTTGATCTAAAGAAGATGCAAATGCCACAAGACCAAAGCGAGATACACGACCATATGTAGGCTTCATCCCTACAACACCGCAATAAGCTGCTGGTTGACGGATTGAACCACCTGTATCAGAACCAAGTGAGAATGGTACTTCACCTGCTGCTACTGCTGCTGCAGACGCACCTGAAGATCCACCTGGTACGTGGTTTAAGTTCCATGGATTTTTTGTTGTTTTATAGTATGAGTTTTCATTTGAAGAACCCATTGCAAACTCGTCCATGTTTAATTTACCGATAGTAACCATACCGGCTTCACGTAGTTTGTTAACTACAGTTGCATCATAAATTGGCATAAAGCCTTCTAGAATTTTAGAAGCACAAGTTGTTTCTAAGCCTTCTGTAACGATGTTGTCTTTCACACCGATAGGAAGACCAAAAAGTGGTCCACGCTCTTCAAATGGCACTTTGTCCATTTCAGCTGCTTGTGCAGTTGCTTTTTCTTCGTTTGAAGCAAGGAAAGCTTGTACATCGCCGTCAAGCTTCGCCATACGTTCGTATGCTTCTTTTGTTAAGTCAGCGATTGTTAAGTTACCCGCTTTAATGTCAGCTTGTAGCTCCTTAGCTGAACGTTCAAATAACGTCATGAGGAATCCTCCTATGTTTTAGTCTTACATGATAGCTGGTACTTTTACTTGACCATCTTCTTGTTCTTTTACGTTTAACATCATTACTTCACGGTCTAATCCTTTTATTGCCACGTCTTCACGCATTACGTTTACTAGTGGTAAAACATGAGTTGTTGGTTCAACATTCGTTGTATCTAACTCGTTTAATTGCTCTGCGAAGTCTGTAATTTTACCAAGTTGCTCAGCAAATTTCTCTGCTTCTTCTTCCGTAATTGCAAGACGTGCTAAATTAGCAACGTGCTTAACTTCTTCTTTTGTTAGTTTTGCCATTTTTTACACCTCCAAATACTCATTCAATTTATTGCTTTTGTTGATAACAATAGGGTTGAATAAACTTAACCATGCAAATAATCATAACATTTTTCAAATTAAAAATCACAACTTTCACCAAAAATATAGAAACTTTCACTACTATGACGAAGTGTTGTCTCTAGTGACTGTTTTCAGCTTTATAAGACTTGTTTCCCACGGGCAAGTTGGAAGAGCTCGAAATGACGTTCTATCCGTCATTTCGATAGTTCTATCCATCGCTTCAGCTCTTCTATCCGTCATTTCGATAGTTCTATCCGTCACTTCTGCTCTTCTATCCATCATTTCGATGGTTCTATCCTTCACTTCTGCTCTTCTATCCGTCACTTCGATGGTTCTATCCGTCACTTCTGCTCTTCTATCCGTCATTTCGATAGTTCTATCCGTCACTTTAGCTCTTCTATCCGTCATTTCGATTTTTTCATTTCTTCTCCAAAAAAATATAGTCAGCACGAGGCTGACTATATTTTAATAGATATGGACGAATGGTTCCTTTTCGTTGGCTTTCTTAATGATTAAAGCCTCTGGACCGTTCATTGAGGTAATACTTACTTCAACGTTAATGTTATCAAATTGATTGATAAGAACACCTGTTAAATATTGAGTAAAACCAGTAATTTCAGCCTTGCCGAAGAATTGGATTGGGATTTCAATCGTTAGCTTTTGAATTTTTTTATTTTGATAGAAACCTGTCCCTATCACACTAGTATAGTTAGAAAAATATTTATCTACATCTTGTTTGAAATTCTTAAAGTTATTGCTAACATCTCGATATACATCCTCTGATTCATCCGTTGGGAACAGTACATACTCTTCATCAATAGCTGTCCAATCAGCAATGTCGTTTTCTCCAGCTTTTGCTACGCCATAACTAAAATACGTTCCTGGAATAATGTCATTGCGAGCTTTCTGCTTAAACAAACCTACTACAATCGGTACATCTTTCAATTCATCTTGAGTTCTTAGGCGGGATACAATTTCCGCAGCCATCTTCTTCCCTTGTTCAACAAGCTTCGCCTCTGGAATTGGTTCCTCATAGTACTCCCCATATTTTTCTTTTTGATAATAGTAAATAGAGTTTAAGGAAAGTCCTATCGAAATACCACCTAATTTCACTTTATTATCATCTGTTTTTGTTAAATAATTTTGCTCAACAATATGTGATAAATAGATTGGGGCTTTCTTTGCACGTTCCTCTGCCGGCATTGAATCCGTCGTTGGAGGGTTTAATCCATTCTTCTTTTGCGAACTACGCGCCAGCCATTCAGTCACTGTGCTTTCGGCTAAATATTGCCCTTCTTGGAAGTAGAAGTCTTCTGTATCAAACTCATTTTGAGAAAGACGCATTAAACCGGTTTCAACTTCCTTCATATCATATTTAGTATAAATATTTGAAACTACTAATCCCCTGCTAGCACTTTCTTTATAAGGAATTAGCGTTCTATAATGTGTATCATCAATGTTAAAGCTTGGAATAATCGTTGTTTCCGCTTTTTCCTGTTGCGTCTCCTGTGTAAGCTCTGTTTCCTTCTCTTCAGAAGGCACACAGCCGACTAGCATTGCAGCAGCGATAATTGCTGGAATGAGTCGAAATGACTTCATTATTTTAAGACTCCTTTACTGAAATTCATTTTCTGTTTGACGAATTGTTCATACCTACCTGTGGAAAGGACAATTCATCTTACTTTACTATAATATTGGATCATCACCATAACGTGTGGTTGATTTCCGTTCCGACTGGGCGCTTTGTTGTTGCTGTCGTTGCACTTTCGCACAGATAAAACATTGCTGACGCTTCGCTTTCGCACAGAGCAGAGCTTCCTGGGGGCGTCCGATGAGCCGCTTCACTCGCGTTGCTCGCTCCAGGGTCTCGGGCCTACACGATGTAGGTCACGAAGGCGTTATCACAGGACGTGATGCTCTTAGCCTTCGTTCCTCTATCGCTGATCCCCAAGGAGTCGCCCAGTCTCCACTCCAATCAACTTATATAAGGTATACATTTTAACAAATGTCATCCACAACTTTTGGTGATGACCCTGATATTTTCTATTATTGAACGAGGTTAAGTTGTTCAATCAGGCTGTCTTCATTCCAAACTTCAATACCTAACTGCTCGGCTTTTGTTAGTTTAGAACCTGCTTCTGCTCCTGCAATGACAAGGTCAGTTTTTTTGCTGACACTACCTGTAACAATACCACCTAACTCTTCTATTTTCGCCTTTGCTTCGTTACGTGTCAATTGCTCAAGTTTACCAGTTAATACGATTGTTTTACCTGCAAAAGGATTATCCCCTACAACTACCTCTATCTTTTTACCTTTATACGTCATATTGACGCCTACTTCAGCAAGGCGACCAATGACTGCACGTGCATCCTCATTTGAAAAATACTCGACAAGCGATGAAGCCATCTTATCACCAATCTCATGGATTGCTACTAGTTGCTCCTCTGTTGCTGTCATAACCGCTTCCATCGTTCCAAATTCCTCGGAAACAATTTTCGCTGCCTTTTCCCCAACATGTCGAATACCTAGCCCAATTAGTAAACGCTCCATCGAATTTTCCTTGGAAGCCTGAATCGCATTGACTAAATTCGTTGCAGATTTTTCACCCATACGCTCAAGCTCAACAAGCTGCTCTACAGTTAAGTGATACAAATCAGAGACATCATGAATTAAATCTGCACGCAATAATTGCTCAACGACCTTATCCCCTAGACCGTCAATATTCATAGCATTACGTGAAACAAAGTATTTAATGCTCTCCGCAATTTGTGCAAAACATGCAGGATTTACACAACGTAATGCCACTTCACCTTCAATACGAATAAGCTCACTATCACAGACAGGACAGTTTTTAGGCATGACGAATGGAACTGAATCCTCAGGACGTTGCTCTACTAACACACCTACAACTTGTGGAATAATGTCGCCAGCTTTTCGGATTATGACTGTATCGCCTAAGCGGATATCCTTATCTCGAATTAAATCCTCATTGTGTAACGATGCACGTTGAACCGTTGTACCTGCAACTTGAACAGGCGCTAAAATGGCAGTTGGTGTAACAACCCCTGTACGTCCAACTGTTAAATCAATATCAAGTAATGTTGTGACTACTTCCTCAGCAGGGAATTTATAGGCAATTGCCCATCGTGGACTCTTTGCCGTATAACCAAGTTCATCCTGCTGTGCGTAACGGTCTACCTTAATGACAATGCCGTCAATTTCATAGGCTAAATTCGGACGATTTTCAGTCCATTCTTCGATAAAGGCTAATACCTCCTCAATCGTTGAACAGCGTTGACGCTCTTTATTTGAAGGGCAGCCTAGACCCTCTAAATAATCGAGCATCTCTGCATGACCGTCAATACCATACGCCTCTCCATCTCCCCCAATCGCATAAATAAAGGTTGATAGCTGACGACTCGCTGCTATTTTAGGATCTAACTGACGTAAAGAGCCAGCAGCTGCATTACGCGGATTGGCAAATAACTCCTCACCATTTTCAGTACGCTGAGCATTTAATTTTTCAAATGATTTTTTAGGCATATACGCCTCACCACGAACTTCAATTGTGATGGGCTCCTTCAATCGAAGAGGTATTGCCCGAATCGTTTTTAAGTTTGTTGTAATCTCTTCCCCTACAACACCGTCTCCTCGCGTTGCCCCTTGTACAAAAACTCCATTTTCGTATTTCAGAGAAATGGCAAGACCATCAATTTTCAGCTCACAAACATAGGAAAAGTTATCGCCGATTGCTTGACGCACTTTACGGTCAAATTCACGTAAGTCTTCTTCATTAAAAGCATTTGATAGACTAAGCATAGGATAATCGTGTGTCACTTTTTTAAAGCCTTCTACCACCGCTCCTCCAACACGCTGTGTCGGTGAATCTGGATAAATTAGTGACGGATTTGCTTCCTCTAATGCAAGAAGTTCATGTAATAATTGGTCATAAACACTATCGGCTACGACAGGTTTATCCAACACGTAATAGGCATGGCCATATTCATGTAACAATTTATTTAACTCCGCAATGCGTTGTTCTATTTCGTTCATTTAAGTTCCTCCGCTTACGCTTTTTCAATAGGTGCAAATTGTGCCAGTAATCGCTTAATACCGATAGGCTGTGGAAAGGCGATATCTAGCTCTGTACTATCACCCTCACCTTTTACACTGACAACCATACCTGTCCCCCATTTTTTATGGATTGCCTTATCTCCGGCCTTCCAGCCATGTTGATCTCCACCAGTTGTTTGTAAACGAGATGTCGCAGGTTGTGTTTTCTGAACCGCTCCAAGTGTACGTTTTTGATAGCCTCCTGCCGAACGGTTACTAGAGGCAAACGGTACTTCAGGCTTCGCGCCACCTTTAGAGATTGATTCCGTAATATCCTCCGAAATTTCACGTAAAAAACGTGAAGCATTGTTATAACTTGAACGACCAAAAATCGTCCGACTTTGTGCACTAGTTAAATACAAACGTTCCTCTGCACGTGTTATGCCCACATAAGCGAGGCGACGTTCTTCTTCCATTTCATCCATATCGTCAAGTGAACGAGAATGCGGGAAGATATTTTCCTCCATTCCAATGATAAAGACAACTGGGAATTCTAAGCCCTTTGCGGCATGCATCGTCATTAAAATAATGTTGCCCTTCGATGTGTCCTCTTTATCAAGTGCATCAATATCTGCAATTAGAGCTAAATCTGTTAAAAAAGCAATTAAGCTCTTATCATCACTACGTTCTTCAAATGCCTTCGTCACTGATAAAAACTCTTCAATATTTTCTAAGCGACTTTCTGCCTCAATCGTCTTCTCATTTTGAAGCATTGCACGATAACCAGATTTTTCAATGACCTGCTCTACAATTTCAGTAACAGATAAATACTCCTGCATTTCTGTAAAACCTTTAATCATCGCATAAAATTGCTCAGCTGAAGTAGCAGCCTTTCCTGATAGTCCCATAAACAAAAGATCATTCATTGCATCAAAAATAGAGCGATCCTGTTCAATCGCATAACGCGCCATTTTTTCAAAGGAAGTGGCACCAATACTACGCTTTGGTTCATTAATAATACGTGCAAGTGATAAATCATCATCATTATTGGCAATAAGACGTAAATAGGCAAGCAAATCCTTAATCTCTTTACGATCATAGAACTTTGTACCGCCAACAATTTGATAAGCCATATTGGACTTAACAAGCACTTCCTCCATCACACGCGACTGAGCATTGGTACGATACAATATCGCAAAGTCATCAAATGAACGATTTTCTTTTTGAATAAGCTGTTGGATTGTTTGTACAACGAATTGTGCTTCCTCTTGCTCGTTATACGCTTTGTACAACACGATTTTTTCACCGTCTGCATTTTCTGTACGCAGTTCTTTTGGATAACGTGTTGTATTATTTTGAATGACGTCATTTGCCGCTTGTAGGATGCGTTTTGTCGAACGATAATTTTGCTCAAGCATAATGGCCTTAGCATTTGGATAATCCTTTTCGAATGAAAGAATATTGCCAATATCTGCACCACGCCAACGATAAATCGATTGATCTGAATCCCCAACAACACAAATATTTTTAAATTTTTTAGCAAGCAACTGCACTAGTAAATATTGGGATTTATTCGTATCTTGATATTCATCCACATGAATATATTGAAATTTATTTTGATAGTATTCAAGCACTTCTGGTACACGCTTGAATAATGTAATAGTTGTCATTATTAAGTCATCAAAATCGAGGGATTGATTGCGGCGTAGTCTTTTTTCATAACCTTTATAAACACGAGCAATCGTTTTTTCGTAAGGATTATTTTCATTGATTTGACCTGCATAATCGTCTGCAGTTATACATTCGTTTTTTGCTGAACTAATCGCATTTAAAACCGCACGTGGTTCAAAACGCTTCGTGTCAATATTTTCATCCTTCATAACATTTTTGACAACTGATAGCTGATCGGTAGAATCTAAAATTGAAAAGTTACGTGATATCCCAAGCTGATCAATATTACGTCGTAAAATACGCACACACATCGAGTGGAATGTTGACACCCACATACTATCGCCAGTTCCGTTACCGAGAATGCCATCAATACGCTCTCGCATTTCACGTGCCGCTTTATTTGTAAATGTGATTGCTAAAATCTTTGATGGATATACTTCTTTTTCGATTACTAAATATGCAATACGATGTGTTAATACACGCGTTTTCCCTGATCCTGCACCTGCCATAATCAACAACGGTCCTTCAGTTGTTTTTACCGCATTTTCCTGTTCAGGGTTCATACCTGCTAATAAGTTTTTCGTTAACTGCTCCATTTCGCACCGCCTTACAAACATTTGTTCTTAAATTATATATTATTTTTTACAGCCTTAACAGTCGCAAGTGCAGCTTTTAAATCTTCATAAATAATATTACCCACTACTACAGTATCAGCATATTTTGCCATTTCAGATGCTTGCTTAGCAGATGTAATACCGCCACCGTAAAACAGTCTCGTATTTTTCAGTTCGTTTTTCACAGCACTTACAACCTCAATATCGCCATAAGTACCGCTATACTCTACATAAAACACAGGCAATCTGAAGAAATTTTCAGCCATCCGTGCATAGGCGACAACATCATCAATTGATAAATCCGTTTTCGCATTCGTTACTTCTGCTACTTTACAGGCCGGATTTAAAATACAATACCCTTCAGCTACTAATTCATCCCACACCATAATATCTCCATATTCCTTAATGGCTTCATGGTGTAAATTTTTTATCCACTTTGGATCATCACTATTTAACACTGTCGGAATGAAATAATAATCATAACCCGGTGTTACCGAATCAATTGTAGAAATTTCAAGTGCAATTGGTACTTCAAAGCGTCGTACACGGACAAGCAAATCTAATACGCCGTCTAATGTTACACCGTCTGTTCCACCAACTAAAATGACATCTGTACCTGATTCACAAATTCTTTCTAGTGCCTCATCTGAAATATCTTTCGCTGGGTCTAGCTTGAACACATGTCTCCATTCTAAATAATCCATCTATTTTACCACCTATCATTTTCTATCTATTCGTTTACAAGTATAGCTTATGACTGTCGACAAAAAAATGAAAAAGACTGAGCAGAACCTCTACCCAGCCTCTTTACCTACTATTCTTTTGGTGCTTGAAACGGCTTCTCATCTGGATACAAACGACCTAGCATTTCATCGTATGTATCATTCCCATAATCAAAGCAACGACGTACACGTGAAATAGTTGCTGTACTTGCGCCTGTTTCCTTTTTAATGGATTCGTAGGTTTTCTTTAAACGTAGTAAATGCGCAACCTCAAAGCGTTGTGCCAGCGATTGAATTTCACTAATCGTACATAAATCATCAAAAAATTTATAGCATTCTTCGATGTCTTTCAGCTCTAACACTGCTTTAAATAATTGATCTGTTTGATGCCCTCGAATTTTTTCGATTTGCATGCAATTTTCCTCCCTTTAAGGCTGCGTTTTCACCATTGCTTGTAACCCTGGTGAAGATGGTACGAAATGCACCCAAGACTTCCCTGGTACTAGCTTTACAAGCTCCCCAGACTCTTCTACAGCCATCGGTATTCCATCAATATTAGACCATTTGACTTCTCTCATATAGCCATTTTGAAATACATACGCATTTCCACCAGAAGTTAAATCAATTTCTTGGCGTCCCTCATTATCAATCGTTTGATGTTGCATTTCAAAAAATAGGACATTTGCCAATGATAATGTTTCGCCTGATAACATATCCTTTGTGTCAACGCCAGCCGATTGTCGTCCATAACGATTACTTTCATGATCATATACATATGAATTATGGAAATACTCACTATTTCCGTAGTAAATGTCAATTTGACTTTTTTCATTGCCTATTTTACCACGTTCATCGGGTTCATAAAAAGCCTGACTTACTTTTTCACGGTAAATCATTGAAGCGTCCACTTTTTCAGCTCCATTTAATATATTTTCAGACGTAATATACGAGTTGTGTGGAGCAACACGATCTTTTGAACGTTTAAAAAGTGTACCATCATAATCCATACCATTTATATTGTCGACTACATTATTACTAAGTAAAGATTTTGCCTCTGGGCTATAGCCATGAGCTACATAAAATGCATCGTAGCCTTTTGCAAGATCAACAAAATAAGAGCGAGCACTGCGAACAGGCCCTATATTTTCTGGCAGTTCACTTTGATAGACTGCTAAAAGACGAGTGACATTGCCTTCTGCTAACATTTCATAAATAATATCTGCTGCACCTATACCGGATTGCGGACGTGCTGCTGGATGATTATTAATAGTAACAATAATTGGGCGTTGTGTGATTTCTTCCTTAACAGCCTCACCTGTCAATGGAGCAAAATTCGTCTCTTCATTTATAGTTTCTTCAACAGCTGGTTCTTCATCAGCCTTTTTTGTATCGTCTTCTTTCACTTCCGACGAATCCTTTGAACATCCCCCTATCAACAAGGTACTAAAGGCCACGGCTATAAATAGTTTTTTTGATTTGAACACAAGTATTACTCTCCTTTTATCCATTGAAACGCTATAGTGAAACTTTAACTAGCGCATAACTGCTGGTAATAATAACTTATTCTTCATAACATCAAAAATCCCTTTTGGTGTTATACGGATATATGGTAAATGAGTAGATTGTAAAAATAATAAAGAATAAATGGCGTCTCCTAAGTGGTAACCGCGTTCTGCCAATGCTTGTTTTAAGTTCTTCTCTTTTTCTGTTAACTCCTCAACATCGCCATCAAATAAAAAACCGCCAATAGTCAATGGTATAGCAGAAACTACTTCTCCTTTTTCAACAAGTACGATACCACCACGCATTGCCTTCATCTCTTCAAAGGCTTTGATCATATCGTCTTTATTTTTTCCGATAAGTAAAATGTCGCCTGTATTCGAATAAGATGAGGCAAATCCTTGAACACTAGTAGCAAAGCCTTTAATCATCGTGTTAACATGCCAATTACCTTCTCTATTGATGAGCATTAAATAGCATTCATCATGATTTGCTAGCTGCCCTTCTCTAGTAATTAACGAGTTATATGGCTTCGTAATAACATCATTGACTAGCTCAATTCCAAACGGCATCGAGAATTGAAAATCATGTGACGTTAATGAAAAATCTAAATTAAATTCAGGTAACGCTGAATAATCAATTGCCGCAAGCCTTTGCACTTGCTCTCCATCGCGTTTTAACCAAACTCCTTTTGATAGTACGCTTTCAGGAACTGGATGCCATTCATCTTGTAAAATGTTTAGTGAAGCAAATCGACCAGTTGCGATAAAGCCATGTAGGTTGGACATATTATAATAGCAAGCCACATTATAGGATGCCATTTGATAGGCATCTATTGGTGCTACACCTGCATCTAAGGCTACCTGAATACATTTATCCATCACACCATCCTCATGGAATGAAGGTGGTGAGCCATCTGTTGTCATCATTAAATGGTCAAAAATAGGTAGCTCTTTTTCAACGATTCCCTTCAATAAATTTGGTAAATCTGGACGAATGGAAGAATGACGCAACGTCACAGCATATCCTTGCATAATACGTCGTTCCACTTCTTCCACTGTCATAGCTTCATGATCACCATCTGCACCAAGTAGCTTCATACGTGCTAAAGTTCGTTCTGATGCTCCTGGGAAGTGCCCTTCTATTTTTTTCCCATAGCCCTTAGCCATTTGCATACGATATAGCATTTGGTCATCGCCATGTAACAACCTTGGCCAGCCTGTTAATTCGCCACCAAGTAAAACATCATCTCGCTCTAACCATTCTAAAATGGATGTATTAGAGAAAATTTCTTCTTCCTGTTCCATTTCAGTTTGTGAATCAAAACGTGTCCACCAATAAAATGAAAATGGTAGCTTTTTCAAATCATTCAGTATTGAAAACGCTTTCTTATTTTCTAAAGATAAAACGAAGCTTAAATTATCAGAAATAAAAGTTGTAGTTCCTAGCTGTCCACAAAAATCAGCAAAAGATTGTGGATGATATAATTGGAACGGATGAACATGTGGTTCAATATATCCTGGTACGATTATTTTATTCGTACAATCGACCACTTCTGTCCCTTCTAATAACGGAGGCATTCTATCACCCGCATAGACAATACGGTCTCCTAAAATCCAAATGTTCCCTACTATCCATTGTTTGAGCATGCTATGTAAATAACGTGCATTTTTTAAAACAATATCTGGTGCTTTTTTGCCATCAATAACAGCTAATTGTTGGCGTAATTCTGTTATTTTCCATACTGGATCCATTCTATTCGCTCCTTCCTAAATTACGTAAAATTTCATTGTGTAAATTCAACTTGAAATCACATACTACTACTGCATAAACGCTTTATTCCCTAAAAATAGTCCTTTATGCAATCATCTTGTTTCAATCGTAACACAGCACTTTCATAAAGCAAAGTGCCCCCGCTTTATTTTTTCCACAATGACTAAAGGAGGAAATATGATAATGCAACAAGCTAACTTAAGTGAAAAAAATGCCTTCTGTCGCTTTGCCATGGGTACAAGTATGACGGCATATGGAATCGCTAAGGTCTCAAGAAATCCTGATTGTACGAAAGGTCGATTAATGATTGCATTAGGTGCCATGAAAATGGCTGAGGGTATCTTCAAATATTGCCCAACCAAAGCTTTAATGAGCTCTTGTATGGAGAATTCTATGGGCAACAGCAATAACAATAGCACCGGCAACTCTTCTATGCAAAGTATGTTCAGCGGCCAAAATCCTATGTCATCTGAACAAATCGATAAACTCATGAAGGATTTCTCCTCTGCTATATCTGGAAATACGTCAGCATCAACTGCTACTACTGCAAAGCAACCTGACGCCAGCACTTCAACTCAAAATTCCTCAGTCAATAAAAATTCTACAAATAAAGCACAAAATCCTTCTTAGTCAAAGGAGCCGTCTCAACTGTATTTTTGAGACGGCTCTTCCCTTATCCATCATACGTTTGAAAACAATAAGAAGTTTCAAAATATGATTAAAAATATTTAATTCAAGTGCGTTATCATTTTCATTAATTAGAAGGCTCTGATTTCCGCTACGGGCTACTCGCTTTGTTGCTGCCGCTTCGCTTTCGCACAGATAAAACATTTGTTGCTGACGCTTCGCTTTCGCACAGATAAAACATTTGTTGCTGCCGCTTCGCTTTCGCACAGATAAAACATTTGTTGCTGACGCTTCGCTTTCGCACAGATAAAACATTTGTTGCTGCCGCTTCGCTTTCGCACAGATAAAACATTTGTTGCTGCCGCTTCGCTTTCGCACAGATAA
>Ga0213824_1001597_pt1 | contig 12701 bp, 13 predicted proteins | sample MC6MC0906MG_FD_179892 | JGI IMG/M metagenome (GOLD analysis project Ga0213824, IMG submission 179892) | Enriched soil aggregate microbial communities from Iowa State University, Ames, United States - MC6-MC0906-MG | ecosystem: Environmental > Terrestrial > Soil > Unclassified | place: USA: Iowa...
TCCTCATTACAGACCAAGGGGTGAAATCCTCCCCCCGGGATGCAGTACAATCGCCCCCTTTTTACTTGGCAACGAGTAGACGCCAATGATCGAACCCAAGCGCGTCCTGCGCGCCCTAGCTGAACACTGGGCCCTGATCGAGCCGCTGTGCGAGCGTTTCGACCAAGGCACCCTGAGCCTGGTCGAACTGCGCCAGCAACTGGGCCGCCAGCAAGTGGAAAGCACGCCGCAGGACATCACCCAGCTGCTCGACGTGTGGATCCGCCTGGATATCCTGGTGCCGGTGGCCAAGAGCCCGAACCGCTTCGAGCTCAACGCCCAGATCCACGATTTCCTCGCCTACCTGCGCCGCGAGCACCGCCTGGGCCTGTGCCTGGAGATCGAGGCCTACCTGCGCCACCTGGAGCGCCTTGCCGGGCATATCCAGGATGCCTTCGACAACCGCGACAGCGACGACCTGGCGCGCCAATTGCGCCTGCTCGACATGCGCGTGCGCGACGTACTCAAGAAACTCGACAACGACGAACAGGCACTGGTGGCCGTGGCCGAACGGGCCAAGACCAGCAACCGCCAGATCCCGTTGCGCCAGCGTTATGCCGAGGTACTGGCGACGTGGGATGAATACGTCGAGCCGATGATCCAGCTGGTCAACGCCGACGGCGCCTTCGAACAAGGCGTGCGCAAGGTCGAAACCGTGCTGCTGAAGCTGCTGGGCGAACAGGCGCGCCTGGGCCACCTGGTCGACGACGACATGCTGCTGCGCACCCACGCGCGCATCCTCGAAATGCAGACCAGCGCCCAGCTGACCCTGCGCCACGCCCGCGAACTGCTGCTGCCGCTGCGCGAAGAAGCGCGCCGGCACAACGCCGTGACCCGCGGCGCGGCGCTGGCCCTTTCGGTGATCCGCCGCAAAGGCATCGATGCCGTGCCGCACGCAGCCATGCCGCTGTTCACCCGCCCGCAAAGCACCTTCCTCGGCAGTGCCAGCCAGGTCGAGGCGTATGTCTACGCCCTCGCCCGCTTCGAGCCGAAACCGGCCAAGTTCCCCAAGGCGCACAAGACCCAGAACGGCCCGCTGCCGCGTGCGCCACGCACGGTCAAAGAAATGCTCGAACGCTGCGAGAATGCCCTGCCGCTGCCCGACCTGATGGTCTGGCTGCTGGACCAGGAGCCCGAAGGCGCCACCGACGAACTGCTGTACTGGTTCTCGCGCCTGTCGCGCGAGAAGCGCTTCAAGCGCGAACGCCTCGAACGCCGCGAATACACCACCCAGGAACACTTGGTCAGCCTGCGCTCGTTCGCCCTGACCTCCAGCCGCGAAGCGCCACCTGAAACCAACGCGAGCCCAGCCAATGCATCTTGATCTTTCCGAACTGTCCCAGCTCGCGCCGATCTTTCGCGAGCTGTTCAAAGGGTTCCATGTCAGCCGCCGCGACCCCGAGCTGTACGCCCAGCTGTCGAACTTCCAGGACCAGTACCGCACCCTGTTCAAGGCCCTGGGCTTCGAGCTGGTGTGCGATACCCGCGGCTTCTACTACTTCGTCCCCGAGCAGGCCGCCGCGCAGGTCAACAAGACCGCCCAGCGCCTGTCGCTGTTCACCTTCATCCTGGTCGAGCACCTGGCCGACCAGGGCCGCGACCCGATGGCCGTGCTCGACGGCGGCAGTATTGGCCGCGACGAGCTGCCGTCGCTTTTGGAAAAGTACCGCGACCTGTTCCTGCAGGCCGAAGTGCAGACCGTCGACGAGCTGGAAGAAAAGATCATGCGCCGCATGACCCAGCTCGGCTTCGCCCACGAAGAAGGCGGCATCTACCGCTTCCTGCCGCCGATGCACCGCTTCCTCGACGTGTGCCTGTCGGTGCAGCAGGACCGCGACCTGGCCGCCACCCTGCACAGCGACCTGCCGCTGCCAACCCCGGTGCTGGTCGAAGAAGAAAGCCCGGAAGAACTGGCGCGCACTGACGACCCGCTCGACCTGGCGCCGTTTGAAAGCGACGAAAGCGAAGAAGAGGCCCTGGCCCGGGCCATCCGCGAAGAGCAACAGGAGATTGACGCATGAGCCAGGAACGCTACGGCATCCGCCGCTTCGCACTGCTCAACACCGCCGGCTACAGCCTTGGCCTGTTCCCGCTGGAACACCCGCTGTCGGTCTACGGCGCCAACAACCTGGGCAAGTCGGCGTCGATCAACGCCCTGCAGTTCCCGATCCTGGCACGCATGTCCGACATGAGCTTCGGCAAGTACAGCCTGGAGCAGTCGCGCCGTTTCTACTTCGCCAGCGACACCTCTTACATCCTTTGCGAACTGAACCTGCCCCACGGCCCGCACGTGGTCGGCGTGGTCGGCCGCGGCCCGGGCGGCGGTTTCGGCCACCAGTTCTTCGCCTACAAAGGCGAGCTGGACCTGGCCCACTACCAGAAGAACGACACCTGCCTGCGCCAGAAAGAGCTGTTCACCAACCTCGAGCGCCTGGGCCTGAAGGCCTACGAGCTCAAGCCGGATGAACTGCGCCGGCTGCTGGTCGGCGGCCACACGTCGGTGCCGCTGGACCTGACCATGATCCCGCTGCGCTCGACCAGCGAGCAGAGCCTCAAGACATTCCGCGCACTGTTCATCAACCTGCTGCACATGCGCGAAATCACCGCCGCCAAGCTCAAGCAGCTGTTCCTCGACGCCTTCGAGCACAGCCTGCGCTCCGGCAGCGTCGACTACATTGCCGCCTGCGAAGAAGCCTTCCGCGACGTGCGCCGCATGGAGCAGGACTACAACGCCCTCGTCGCCGCCGGCCCGCTGGTCGAGGCCCTGGCCGGCGGCGTGGCCCAGCGCGACATCCTGCGCGGCAAGTTGCACCGCCTTTCGCCGCTGCTCGATAACCTGTTGGGCACCTGGCAGGAATACGCCATGGCGCGCAAGGAAGAATTGGTGATCCAGGCCGAGCACTTCCGTGGCGAGCAAGACCGGCTGCAGAACGACCAGCGCGGCGGCACCCAGGAGCTGATGCGCCTGGAGCGTGAAATCACGGGCATCCAGCGCTGGCTCGGCGAGCTGTCGGTGCTCAAGCACCGCTTCGCCCTGGTCGACGACGTCAAGGTCCTCGAACAGCAACTGCTGGCGGCCAAGGATGCCCACGACGAACTGGCCGGCGCCCTGGCGCAATCGCGACAGTTCTCCGCCGAAGACCTCGACGAGCGCGTGCGTGACCTCGAAAAACGCATGAAGCAGGTCAAGCAGCAACTCGACCACGCCGACAACAACAGCTATGCCCGCCTGCGCGAAGAGTTCTCGCAGGCCGACGTCGACCGCCTGATGCGCCTGTTCAACGGCGCGCTGTTCAGCCTGCCGTTGGGCGACCGCGGCATCGAGCTGGACGACAGCGACCTGTGGGTGAAATCGCTGGAAGCGGTACTCGATGGCTTCAAGGGCGAGCGTTTCGAGGCCCCGGGCATTTCCATCGACATCTCCCATATCGACCCGCCGGCCCTGCAGGCCTTGGCCGACCGTGCCGCCCTGCGCGATCAGAAGGACCGCCTGGAGCGCGAGCTCAAGCAGCTCAAGACCCAGCAGTCGGTAGCCGCCGACCGCACCGCCTCCAAGGCGCAGACCGAAGCCCTGTACCAACAGGTGCTGGATGCCCAGAAGGCCCTGGAAGACTACCGCCGCAGCGAAACCCTGGCCGCTGAAGAGCCCGAGAAGCTGGAGCAACTGGCGCAGCTGGAAGCCGCCCAGGACGAGCTAAAGCGCTCCAGCGATGCCTTCACCGAACGCGTTCAGCAACTGTCGGCCAAGCTGCAACTGGTCGGCCGCCAGATCGGCGACCTGGAGTCCAAACAGCGCACGCTGGAAGACGCCTTGCGCCGTCGCCAACTGCTACCGGCCGACCTGCCGTTCGGCACGCCGTTCATGGAGGCGGTAGATGACTCCATGGACAACCTGCTGCCGCTGCTCAACGACTACCAGGACAGCTGGCAGGGCTTGCAGCGCGTCGACAACCAGATCGAGGCGCTGTACGCCCAGGTGCGCCTGAAGGGCGTGGCCAAGTTCGACAGCGAAGACGACATGGAGCGCCGCCTGCAGCTGCTGGTGAACGCCTACGCGCACCGCACCGACGAAGCCCTGACCCTGGCCAAGGCGCGCCGCGCCGCGGTCACCGACATCGCCCGGACCCTGCGCAACATCCGCAGCGACTACGACAGCCTCGAGCACCAGCTGGCCCTGTTCAACCGCGAGATCAACAAGCGCCAGGTGTCCAACCTGGAGAGCTTCCGCGTGGTGCTGGCGCCGAACAAGGAAGCGCTCAAGCACATCGACCAGATCATCCACAGCGCCGGCCAGTACGAGGAAGGCGAGACCCTGTCGGTATTCGACCTGACGCAGAACTCGGACCAGGACCACAAGAACGAAGAGGCCAAGGAATACCTGGCACGGCTGGTGGCGGCCAACCATAACCAGTTGGGCCTCAAAGACCTGTTCGAGCTTGCGTTCGAGATCACCAAGATCAACAGCCAGCCGGTGATCCACGCCGACATCGACGGCGCCGCGTCCAACGGCACCACCATGACCATCAAGGCGCTGACCAACATGTACTTGTTGCTGCACCTGATGGACCGCGACCTGGCCGGGCGCATTCGCCTGCCGTACTACCTGGACGAAGCGGCGGACATCGACGAACGCAACCAGGCGGCACTGCTGGAGACCAGTCTGCAGCTGGGCTTCGTGCCGATTCTGGCGAGCGTGAAGCCGCAGGTGTCGGCGCACGTGGCGATCGACCTGGAAGGCGGTAGCGGGCCGAATGGCATCTACATCGACGAAGCGGACTGGAAGTTCATCAGCCCACGGGATGTGGAGAAGGCGGTTGTGCGCAAGGATCAGGCTGAGGAGTTGGCCTGAGTCTGGAGTAATGGGGCCGCTTTGCGGCCCTTTCGCCGGCAAGCCGGCTCCCACAGGGATCTCCACAGCCTTCAAGGGCAGTGATAACCCTGTGGGAGCTGGCTTACCAGCGATTGGAGGCCAAAGGCCTCCCGATTAAATCAATGCGCCCAAGGCAAGATCGGGATAGCCGTCACCGCATTCTGCGGGCTACCTTCGATCATGCGGTCGCTGTACACCAGGTACACCAGCGTATTGCGCTTCTTGTCCAGGAAGCGCACCACCTGCATGGTCTTGAACACCAGCGAGGTGCGCTCCTTGAACACTTCCTCGCCGTCCTTCAACTCACCCTTGAAGCTGATCGGCCCGACCTGGCGGCAGGCGATCGACGCCTCCGCACGGTCTTCTGCCAGGCCCAGCCCACCTTTCATGCCGCCCGTTTTGGCACGCGACAGGTAGCAGGTCACACCATCGACCTTGGGGTCATCGAAAGCCTCGACCACAATGCGGTCGTTCGGCCCGAGGAACTTGAACACGGTCGACACCTGGCCGACCTCCTCTGCCCCGGCCAGCATCGGCAACGCCAGCGCCGACACGGCAATTACACGCTTGAGCAGGTTCATACCAGCACCAGGTTGTCGCGGTGCACCAGCTCCGGCTCGGCGCTGTAACCGAGCAGCGACTCGATGGCCTCGGACGACTGGCCGATGATTTTCTGGGCTTCAAGTGCGCTGTAGTTGGCCAACCCGCGCGCCACTTCAAGGCCGTCCGGGCCCACGCAGACGACCATCTCGCCGCGACGGAAGCTGCCTTGCACGGTCTTCACGCCAACCGGCAGCAGGCTCTTGTTGGCTTGACGCAGGGCCTGCACGGCACCGGCGTCGAGCACCAGGGTGCCACGGGTTTGCAGGTGGCCAGCCAGCCACTGCTTGCGCGCTGCCAGCATGCCGCGCTCGGGCGACAGCAAGGTGCCCAGGCGCTCGCCGGCCTTCAGGCGGTCCAGCACACGCTCGATGCGGCCACCAATGATGATGGTGTGGGCACCGGAACGGGCAGCCAGGCGCGCAGCGCGCAACTTGGTCTGCATGCCACCACGCCCCAGGGCGCCACCGGTACCGCCAGCCACGGCGTCGAGCGACGGGTCATCGGCACGGGCTTCGTAGATCAGCTGGGCTTCGGGGTTGTTGCGCGGGTCGGCGTCAAACATGCCGTCACGGTCGGTGAGGATGACGAGCAGGTCGGCTTCGACCAGGTTGGCCACCAGCGCGGCCAGCGTGTCGTTGTCGCCGAAGCGGATTTCGTCGGTGACCACGGTGTCGTTTTCGTTGATCACCGGCACTACACCCAGGTCGACCAGCGTGCGCAAAGTGCTGCGGGCATTGAGGTAACGCTTGCGGTCGGACAGGTCGTCGTGGGTCAGAAGGATCTGCGCGGTGTGCTTGCCGTGCTCGCCGAAGCTCGACTCCCAGGCTTGCACCAGGCGCATCTGGCCGATCGAAGCAGCGGCCTGCAGCTCGTTCATCGCGCTCGGTCGCGAAGTCCAGCCCAGCTGGCTCATGCCGGCTGCCACGGCCCCGGAGGAGACCAGTACCAACTCCACGCCTGCTTCACGCAGCGCGACCATCTGCTCGACCCACACGGCCATGGCGCCGCGGTCGAGGCCTTTGCCATCCGCCGTGAGCAGCGCACTGCCGATCTTCACGACCCAGCGCTTGGCGCCAGTCACCTTGCTTCGCATCTTCTCTTCCAACCTATGTCGAATCTGTAGATACCGTAGATACAAAAACGCCGCTCCAGAGAGCGGCGTTTAGTGTACTGCAACCGGTCAGTCGCGCACGTAAATGATTTCCGGGCCGTCTTCGTCGTCCTCGAAATCGTCATCCCATGCATCGTCGTCGCCGATGTCGTGCACGCTCTTGACGCCGGTACGACGCAGGGTACGGGCGTCGTCCAGGGCCTGCAGCTGGGCACGGGCTTCGTCTTCGATGCGCTGGTCGAGCTCGGCCAGCTCTTCGGCGTAGGCCGGGTCGTTGGCCAGGCGGTCGGCGCGGTCTTCGATGTAGCGCATCAGGTCGTGGCTGAGCTGCTCGGTGCCTTGCTTGGAGATCGCCGAGATCACGTAGACCGGGCCTTCCCACTGCAGGCGCTCGACCACTTCCTTGACCCGCTCGTCGCGCTCGTCGTCCATCAGCATGTCCGACTTGTTCAGCACCAGCCAGCGCTCACGGTCGGTCAGCGACGGGCTGAAGCGGGTCAGCTCGTTGATGATCACTTCGGCGGCATCGGCCGGGCTGCTGCCGTCCAGCGGCGCCAGGTCGACCAGGTGCAGCAGCACGCGGGTACGCGCCAGGTGCTTGAGGAAGCGGATACCCAGGCCGGCACCGTCGGATGCGCCTTCGATCAGGCCGGGGATGTCGGCGATGACGAAGCTCTTCCAGCGGTCGACGCTGACCACGCCCAGGTTTGGCACCAGGGTGGTGAACGGGTAGTCGGCGACTTTCGGCTTGGCGGCCGATACCGAACGGATGAAGGTGCTCTTGCCGGCATTTGGCAGGCCCAGCAGGCCAACGTCGGCCAGGACCTTCAGCTCCATCTTCAGGTCGCGCTGGTCACCCGGCTTGCCTGGGGTGGTCTGGCGCGGCGCACGGTTGGTGCTGGATTTGAAACGGGTGTTGCCCAGGCCGTGCCAGCCGCCTTGGGCGACCATCAGCTTCTGGCCTGGGGTAACCAGGTCGCCGATCACTTCCTGAGTGGACGCGTCGATCACCGTGGTGCCGACCGGCACGCGCAGGAACAGGTCTTCACCCTTCTTGCCGGTGCAATCGGTGCTGCCACCGTTGGAGCCGCGCTGGGCTTCGTGGTGACGGGTGTAGCGGTAATCGACCAGGGTATTGAGGTTTTCGTCGGCCACCATGTACACCGAACCACCATCGCCACCGTCGCCGCCGTTGGGGCCACCGTTCTCGATGAATTTCTCGCGACGGAAGCTCATGCAACCGTTGCCGCCGTCACCGGCTTTGACCCGAATCGATACTTCGTCAACAAACTTCATTTAAAACCGCCCCTCGCCTTCCGGCGAGCTGAATACTTGAAAAACCTGAGGCTCTTGCAAAAATGAGCGCGGCGGCCCCGTACGACCGTAGAAACCCACGCCGGCAGCCCATACAAACAGCTTTGCAAGAGGCTCACCACAAACGAAAAAGCCCCGTCGCATGACGGGGCTTCTGGAGCGACGTCGCGATTAAGCGGCGACGATGCTCACGTAACGGCGGTTGAACTCGCCTTTCTTCTCGAACTTGATCACGCCTTCGATCTTGGCGAACAGGGTGTGATCCTTGCCCATGCCAACGCCGTAGCCGGCGTGGAACTGGGTGCCGCGCTGACGGACGATGATGTTGCCGGCCTTGACGACCTGGCTGCCATACATCTTCACGCCAAGGCGTTTCGATTCTGAGTCGCGACCGTTACGGGTACTACCACCAGCCTTCTTGTGAGCCATGGTTCAATTCTCCAAATAAATTCAGGGGATCTAGGGGATTAAGCCTGGATGCCGGTGATTTTGATCTCGGTGAACCACTGGCGGTGGCCCATACGCTTCATGTGGTGCTTACGACGACGGAACTTGATGATGCGTACTTTATCGTGACGGCCTTGCGAAACGACTTCGGCAACAACTTTAGCGCCAGCGACGACTGGAGCGCCGATGGTGACTTCTTCACCGTTGGCAACCAGCAGAACGCGATCGAAGGTCACGGATTCGCCAGTGGCGACTTCCAGTTTTTCGATCTTGAGGAATTCACCTTCAGCGACTTTGTACTGCTTGCCGCCGGTAACGATTACTGCGTAAGACATGGGTATTTCTCCGATAATCCTGCTCACCCAGCGCTTTATATATTGAGTATTGGCTGGCATGGCTGCATGGGGCTGGAACGGCCCGGTGCAATTGCGTAAGGCAGGTGCTGCCCAGGAAGTTAGGGTGCGCGATTGTACGCAACCCGGGTTTTGCTTGCAAGTACCGGCCCCGCCGCCCGGGCACCGCGCCTTGACACCACGGGACCCGCGACCTAGCATGCCGCGCAACCTCAATGGAGCAGCCGATGCAACCCCAAACCTTCTACCGCGCGGTAGCTGACGATTTCAGCGCCGTCGACGAGATCATCAAGAAGCAGCTGACCTCGCGCGTGCCGCTGGTATCGAAGATCGGCGACTATATCACGTCCGCCGGTGGCAAGCGCCTGCGCCCCCTGCTGGTGCTGCTGTGCGGCAAGGCCCTGGGCCGCGAAGGCGACGACCTGCGCCTGCTGGCCGCGACCATCGAGTTCCTGCACACCGCCACCCTGCTGCATGACGATGTGGTCGACATGTCGGGCATGCGCCGCGGCCGTTCCACCGCCAACGCACTGTGGGGCAACGCGCCGAGCGTGCTGGTGGGCGACTTCCTTTACTCGCGCTCGTTCGAAATGATGGTCGAACTGGGCTCGATGCCGGTCATGCAGATCCTCTCCAAGGCCACCCGGGTGATTGCCGAGGGCGAAGTGCTGCAGCTGTCGCGCGTGCGCGATGCCAGCACCACCGAAGAGGTGTACATGGAGGTCATCCGCGGCAAGACCGCGATGCTGTTCGAGGCCTCGACCCACAGCGCCGCCGCGCTGGCCGAAGCCACCGACGAGCAGCGCGAGGCCCTGCGTACCTTCGGTGACCACCTGGGTGTGGCCTTCCAGCTGGTCGACGACCTGCTCGACTACAAAGGTGACTCGGAAACCCTGGGCAAGAACGTCGGCGACGACCTGGCCGAAGGCAAGCCTACCCTGCCGCTGATCTACACCATGCGTGAAGGCACGCCTGAGCAGGCGGCACTGGTGCGCAAGGCAATCCAGAAAGGTGGCCTGGAAGACCTGGAGCAGATCCGCGTAGCGGTCGAGGCTTCTGGCGCTCTGGACTACACCGCGCAAATGGCGCGCGATTACGTCAAGCGGGCCATTGCCTGCCTGGAAGTGCTGCCGGCCAGTGAATACCGGGATGCGCTGGTTGAGCTGAGTGAGTTTGCGGTCGCGCGTACACACTAAGCCAGCATCGCCCTCTTCGCGGGACAAGCCCGCTCCCACAGGTTACCCACCAAGCTCAAGGCAGAGGGTGTAACTGTGGGAGCGGGCTTGTCCCGCGAATGCTTTTGTACAGACAAAAACACTTCCCGGCTAAAACCTTATACAATATGGGCCTTTAACCGCCTGTCTGTTTAAGGAACCGAAGTGAGTACTCTGCCAGCCTGCCCAAAATGCAATTCCGAATACACCTATGAGGATGGCACTCAGCTGATCTGCCCCGAATGCGCCCACGAGTGGTCGGCCAACGGCGAAGCCGATGCTGCCAGTGATGACGTGGTGAAAAAGGATTCGGTCGGCAACGTGCTGCAGGATGGCGACACCGTTACCGTGATCAAGGACCTCAAGGTCAAGGGCTCGTCCCTGGTGGTCAAGGTCGGCACCAAGGTCAAGAACATCCGCCTGTGCGACGGCGACCACGACATCGACTGCAAGATCGACGGCATCGGTGCCATGAAGTTGAAGTCGGAATTCGTGCGAAAGGTCTGATTTTAGTGTGCGACGGGGCTGCCAGACGGTGGCCCTGACAGATCCTGCAACAGGGTCAGCCGCACCATTCGGAAGAATTCTTCCAATAGTCTCTTGCTATTTTGGTAATAAGAATTATTCTCATTGGAACTGCTATCCAAGGAGAATAGCCATGACTTATCTGATCGACGCCTGGCTGGACCGCCCCCACCCTTACCTGCGCATCTTGCACCGCGAGACTGGCGAAGTGTGCGCCGTACTCGAGCAAGAAGCGCTCGATGAACTGCGCGACCAGGGCGACCTGGACCTGCAGGGTTTGAATTCGAGTGAGCCGGTGGTGCTCAAGGAGCTGGTGCGCAATCTGTTCCTGTTCTGCTATGCGCGGGCCTTGCGCCCGGTGGGAACAGACTGGAATTGAGGCCGGCAGCACCGGCCTCATCGCCGGCAAGCCGGCTCCCACAGGGTACAGTGCAACCCTCAAGGTACAGCACAACCCTCAGGTATTGCGCGGTCCTTGTGGGAGCCGGCTTGCCGGCGAATGGGCCGCGTAGCGGCCCCAGGGCATTACAGAACGTCGAGCAGCTCGACGTCGAATACCAGCACGCTGTGCGGCGGGATGCTGCCGACGCCTTGGGCGCCGTAGGCCAGCTCGCTCGGCACGTACAGGCGCCATTTGCTGCCAGCGTTCATCAGCTGCAGGGCTTCGGTCCAGCCAGCAATCACGCCGCCAACCGGGAATTCAGCTGGCTGACCACGATCGTAGGAGCTGTCGAACACAGTGCCGTCGATCAGGGTGCCGTGGTAGTGCGTACGCACGTTGCTTTCGCGGGTCGGCTTGGCGCCTTCGCCGGCGGTCAGCACTTCGAACTGCAGGCCCGAAGCCAGGGTGGTGATGCCTTCACGCTTGGCGTTTTCGGCCAGGAATTCCTTGCCAGCGCCAGCAGCGGCTTCAGCCTTGGCAGCAGCTTCTGCTTGCATGATGTCGCGGATCACTTTGAAGCTGGCCGACAGGTCGGCTTCGTTGACGCGGCTATCGGCGCCATTGAAGGCGTCGGTCAGGCCGGCCACGATAGCTTCCAGGCTAACGCCCGGTGGCGGGTTGTCGCGCAGCTGGCCGCCCAGCTGACGGCCGATGCCGTAGCTTACGCGGGTTTCGTCGGTGGACAGGTTGAGTTCGGACATTGTCGTGCTCCACTGCAGGGCGCAGTGCAGCCGCGCCCTTGATGAAAAGGGCGAGCAGCCTAGCACACTGGGGCGCTGCGAGCAGCTACCAGGCCGAGCGCGGCGAAATGGGCACCTTGAGGTCTTCTTCCGGGTGTTGCCCCATGCCACACATCTCGTCCTGCACAGACCAATGCAGCAGGTTCATCGACATCATCGGCAAAGGTTTCAACAGCTCCCGCGCCTCTTCCACCGAGCGCACGCGCAGGCGTTTGCCCTGGCTGTCATCGAGCGGCTGAGCGCGCCCGTTGACTCGGGCTTCGAGCAGGTAATCACCACCTTCGATGGCAATCAGATTCAGTTCGTTGACATGGCCGGCCCTGGCCTCGGTATTGAGCTGATGCAGGTTCATGAGAGCACCTCGCTGCTGGAACCAGGCATGAGTGCTCATTTTTCGTACAGCCCCGCCGAAAGCACAAGCCGAATACGACGCCGCCCGTCCGTTTTGCAACGGACGGGCGGCGCAGGCTTGGCAGCACTCAGTGCTTGGTCAGCTTGTCCAGGTAACCCATGCAGAACGCCGATACCACGAAGGTCATGTGAATGATCACGTACCACATCAGGTAATCGGTGGAGATGTTCTGGGCATCCATGAACACCCGCAGCAGGTGGATGGAGGAAATGGCCACGATCGAGGCGGCGACCTTCATCTTCAGCGACGAGGAGTCCATCTTGCCCAACCAGTTGAGCTTCTCCTTGCTCTCGTCGATGTCCAGTTGCGACACGAAGTTTTCGTAGCCGGAGATCATCACCATCACCAGCAGGCCGCCAACCAGCGACATGTCGATCAGCGAAAGGATCACAAGGATCAGGTCCGCTTCGCTCAGGGCAAAGACATTGGGCAGGACGTGGACAACTTCCTGGAAGAATTTCAGCGCCAGGGCCAGCAGCCCGAGGGACAGGCCAAAGTAGATGGGGGCGAGCAGCCAGCGCGAGGCATACATCGCGTTTTCGAGAATACGTTCCATGGAGGGTTTGGGACTCGTCAGGTGACTAAAAAGCGACAGCGAGTATAGCCAGCCACCTGTTACAGCAAAAGCCTG
>Ga0213824_1001599_pt1 | contig 12697 bp, 11 predicted proteins | sample MC6MC0906MG_FD_179892 | JGI IMG/M metagenome (GOLD analysis project Ga0213824, IMG submission 179892) | Enriched soil aggregate microbial communities from Iowa State University, Ames, United States - MC6-MC0906-MG | ecosystem: Environmental > Terrestrial > Soil > Unclassified | place: USA: Iowa...
AGTGAACATGGGAACATTTACCGGTGTAAAAACCATCCGGTCACATTTTCCCAGTAAATATTTCAGGCCTATTTTTACGGAGTCAATAAGTTCCGGCTGCTCACAGTTCTCATTGCGGATAAAGATCACACCATAGCTGGATAACTGGTATTTTACTTCATCCTCCTCTGCTCCGGTTACGACAACAATGGGAAAAATTCCCGCCTGTTGAAAGGATATAACAATACGCTTTATTATGGGGATTGTCCCGATCTGCAGCAATGGTTCCGCATCTTTTTTGCTGGCGGCTGCAATCACCCCGCCAATCCGGCTGATTTTCATATGGGGTCCTCCTCCTCAAATAAATATCTGATTCAATCATAGCATGGAGCCGGGAACCGGGCAAGTTCTTGTAACAAGGATCTTGACAGAATGGTTATGGAAGATAAGCCTATTTAAGGGATAGGAAACTCTGTTAATATGTATTAATTGCTGTTACAGGATTTTATAGGGAAAAACTGGATGCAAAATCAGAAGGAAGATGTTATGATAAAACAGGTAAGGAGATAATATTAAAATGGCAGATACAAAGAATGATTTTTCAAAAGGAAACGTGGTGGAAAACATATTAAAGCTGGCCGTCCCTATGACATTGGCCCAGCTGATCAATGTGCTTTACAACATCGTTGACAGAATTTACATAGGAAGGATTCCGGAAAATGCAACAATGGCATTAACAGGGCTTGGCTTGTGCCTTCCCATCATTTCCATAGTCATAGCCTTTGCCAATTTATTCGGCATGGGCGGTGCGCCTTTGTGCTCCATTGAGAGGGGACGGGGGAATGAAAAGGAAGCGGAGAAGATCATGGGAAATTCCTTCATTCTTCTGGTGGCCTTTGGTTTAGGTCTTACCGTTTTGGGTCTTGTTTTAAAAAAGCCCATGCTATACTTGTTTGGTGCCAGCGATCTTACTTATCCTTATGCGGATCAATACATCAGTATTTACTTATTAGGCAATGTTTTCGTTATGATTGGCCTTGGGATGAACAGCTTTATCAACTCTCAGGGATTTGGAACGATGGGGATGGTGACGGTTCTTTTGGGAGCGGTTGCCAATATTATTTTAGACCCCATATTTATTTTTGTTCTGGGTATGGGAGTAAGAGGTGCGGCCCTTGCGACCATATTGTCTCAGTTTCTTTCTGCACTCTGGATTGTCAAATTCCTAACAGGAAAGAAAGCCATTTTAAAGCTGAGGACATCTTGCTTTCGCTTGAGAAAACACCGGGTAAAAGATATCATTGCCCTTGGAATGTCAGGCTTTACCATGTCCATTACCAACAGCCTGGTGCAGATCATGTATAATGCATCCTTGCAGCACTATGGCGGCGATTTGTATGTGGGAGTTATGACTGTAATCAATTCAGTCCGGGAGGTTATTTCCATGCCTGTAAGCGGAATTACCAACGGCGCACAGCCGGTCATGGGCTTTAATTACGGGGCAAAAAAATACAGCCGGGTAAAGCGGGCAATAATTTTTACATCTGTAGTTTCCATTACATATACCACGGTCATGTGGGGACTGGTCCATGGCTTTACGGAGTTTTTCATCCGGATCTTCAATCAGGAAGAAGCACTGTTACAGGCAGGTGTTCCTGCGATGCGGATCTATTACTTCGGCTTTTTTTTCATGTCCCTGCAGTTTGCCGGTCAGTCTGTGTTTGTGGCCCTGGGAAAAGCAAAAAAAGCGGTATTTTTCTCCATCTTCCGCAAAGTGGTGATCGTGATTCCTCTGATCCTCATCCTTCCTGGCTTGCTTCGCAATGGCACAGCAGGAGTCTTTATGGCGGAACCAGTTTCCAATTTAATCGGTGGCGGAGCCTGCTTTATTACCATGCTGGCTACCATATGGCCGGAGCTTAGTGAAAAAAGACAACAGTAAAAGGAGAAAACTATGAAAACCATAACCAGGGATTATATTACAAATGTTCTTGCAAAGGAGAATCCGCCCTGTGACAGGGTAAGGGCAGGAGAGATTGTGGCCTTTGAGACTTATGACTGTTTCGCAAACCAGTTTCTTCCGGAAGAGGCGACCTTTGAAAATGTAATAAGAAAGCCGGGAAATCCGGCTACAGGGCCTCTCTATATTGAGGGAGCGATGCCGGGAGACATGCTTAAGATCGATATTCTGGATATTGAAATGGGCCCTGTGGGTATTGTCATGCTAGGGCCTGGCAGCGGAAGCGAAAAGGAGGAATTTCCCCGAAAGGTATTAAGACGGGTGCCTGTAAAGGGAGGATATGCCCATTTTAATGAAAGAGTCAAGATTCCGCTAAAACCCATGATCGGTGTCATCGGGGTAGCTCCGGCAGGTGAGGGAGTATCCACCATTACTCCCATGGATCATGGCGGAAATATGGACTGCACTCAGATCAAAAAGGGAGCCTCCTTGTATCTGCCTGTATTTGTGGAAGGGGCTCTTTTGTCCATGGGAGATTTTCATGCTGTCATGGGAGACGGGGAAGTGGAGGACTGCGGTCTGGAAATAGAAGGTCGGGCTATCATCCGGGTGAGCGTTGTGAAAAATAAAAACTGCGTCTCCTATCCGATGATCGAAACAGAGGATAAGCTTATCACCCTTGCTTCCAGGGAACAGGTGGAGGAAGCCTGGCGGGCGGCTACCAGGCAGATGTATGAGTTCATGAAGGAAAAGATTGGGATGGATTATGAAGAGGCCGGCATGCTGCTTACCATGACCGGGGACCTTGTCATCTGCCAGACAGTAAACCCGATGAAGACGGTGAGAATGGAACTTCCCCGCCATATAACTCAAAGTTATGGTTTTGATTCCATTTCGGTAGAGTAAATAAGGCTTAAGATTCTTGACATCCAACCCTTTTTGGAAGATAATGATAGATAAATTACAACAACTGACAGATATGCCGGTAAGGGAAAGGAAGAGTATCAATGCAGACAATCAGAATCGAAAAAACAACTTGCCCGAAAGAAAAACCAGGCAATGATAACCCGTTGACATTTGGAACCATATTTACGGATCACATGTTTGAGGTGGACTATGAAGAGGGAAGGGGCTGGTATGATCCCAGGATCGTGCCTTATCATAAGCTGGAGCTGGACCCTTCTTCCATGGTATTCCATTACGGACAGGAGATGTTCGAGGGCTTAAAGGCATACAAGACAGAAGATGGCAGGGTCTTGCTGTTCCGTCCTGATAAGAATATCGAACGTGCCAACAGAAGCAACCGAAGGCTTTGCATCCCGGAGATTCCGGAAGATCTGTTTTTAGAAGGATTAAAAACTGTTGTAAACGTAGATCAGGACTGGATCCCTACAAAACCGGGAACCTCCCTTTATATCAGACCCTTTGTAATTGCTACCGATCCCTTCTTAGGGGTAAGGCCTTCCAACACCTATAAGTTCATGATCATCTTATCACCTGTTGGAGCTTATTATGCCAGCGGCCTTGATCCTGTCAAGATATGGATTGAAGATGAATATGTGAGAGCGGTAAAGGGCGGCATCGGTGAAGCTAAGACAGGGGGAAATTATGTCGCTTCCCTGGCTTCTCAGGTAAAGGCTCATGACGAGGGCTATTCCCAGGTGTTATGGCTTGACGGCGTTCACCGGAAATACATCGAAGAAGTAGGTGCCATGAACATCTTCTTTAAGATCAATGGCGTAGTCATCACGCCGGAACTAAACGGAAGCATTCTACCAGGTGTTACCAGGGATTCTGTGATTGCCCTGTGTAAAAAATGGGGAGTGGCTGTTGAAGAACGGAAGATTTCGGTTGATGAGGTGGTCGCGGCAGCAAGAACCGGAGCAATGGAAGAATGCTTTGGTACAGGAACAGCAGCCGTTATATCCCCGGTTGGTGAGCTTCGTTTTGAAGAAGATAGAATGTCTGTAGGCGGCGGAAAGATCGGAGAATTGACCCAGAAGCTTTATGATTCCATTACCGGCATCCAACTGGGCATCATGGAAGGGCCAGAGGGCTGGTCCGTAGAAGTAAAATAGATATTACGGAATGAATCCGGCGGAGCTGATATAATAGCGCCGCCGGAAGTTTTGAGAATACAAAAAAGAAAAAGGGAGCCGGATATGACAGCGGTACTGATAAAGGCAGTTGCATTTGTATCAATTATTATTATGGGATACCTGCTCAAACGGGCAGGTTTTTTTCAGGCCAAGGATTTTTACCTGGTTTCCAGAATTGTGATCAAGATTACCCTTCCTGCAGCTATTGTTTCTAATTTCAGCAGGATCACCATGGATTACTCCATCCTTTTTGTCTGTGTAATCGGATTTTTGTGCAATTGTGTGACGGTTGCCGTCGGGTTTATGATGTATAACCGAAGAACAAAGGCCGAAAAGGCTTTTGCAATGATCAACATGTCTGGTTATAATGTGGGAAATTTCACGATGCCCTTTGTACAAAGCTTTTTAAGCCCGGTTGGTTTTGCAGCAACAAGCCTGTTTGATGCCGGGAATGCGGTTATGTGTACCGGAATGACTTACTCCCTGGCCAGCATGGTGGTGGGAGAGGAGGAAAAACCTTCCGTAAAAAAGGTTGTGCTTAAGCTGTTTTCCTCGGCTCCTTTTGATGCGTATGTCATAATGACTGTTTTAAGCATACTTAATATAAAGCTGCCTTCTGTTTTGATCACCATTGCGGATACAGCAGGAGGAGCCAATGCGTTTCTCGCTCTTTTAATGCTTGGCATCGGTTTTGAGATCAGAATGGAAAAAGAAAAGATGAGCCACATTCTTAAGATCTTAGGGGTACGGTATATCCTTTCGGTTTTAATGGCAGCTGGATTTTATTTTCTGACACCCTTCGGCCTTGATGTACGCCGGGCTCTGGTGATCGTGTCACTTGGCCCTGTATCGTCAGTGGCACCTGCTTTTACCGGCGCTTTAAACGGGGATATCGAGACAGCAAGCGCAATCAATTCCCTGTCAATTGTGATCAGTATAGCTGCAATCACGGCAGCTTTAATCATTCTTTTATAATAAAATTTTTTATGACGCTTGACAAACGGCTTAACCGTGTTATAATCTAAAACTATAAAGCAATATAAGAAAAAGCATTGACAAGACCAGTATCATATCAGGAAAGGCCAGAGAGAGACGTGTTTGGTGAAAGCGTCTTACGGGAATGATGTGAGAAAACCAGCTTGGAGCGTCCCGTAATGGGGAACGGTGATTCCGTTATCATCATATGAAGTGGTTTGAACGTTTAATTTGTTCACTCAAGTAAGGGTGGAACCGCGATTTCTTTGAATAGAATCGTCCCTTTCTGTATGGAAGCATACAGAAAGGGGCTTTTTTTATTTGTAAAAGCTATTTACAAAACATTTAACAATAATAGGTAAAGGAGATTGATGGAATATGAAGATTACATTAAAAGATGGCTCAGTCAAGGAATATGAACAAGCAATGTCAGTGATTGACATCGCTTCCGATATAAGCGAAGGCCTGGCTAGAAATGCCTGCGCCGGTGAAGTGGATGGAAAGGTTGTGGATTTGAGGACTGTTGTTGATGGGGATTGCAGTTTAAGCATTCTTACGGTCAGCGATCCGGCAGGCCTTTCTGCTTACCGTCATACCGCAAGCCATATCCTGGCAGAGGCCGTAAAAAGGCTGTATCCCCAGGCAAAGCTTGCAATCGGACCGTCCATTGAAAATGGATTTTATTATGATTTTGATATCCCTTCCTTTTCAAGAGAAGATCTGGATAAAATCGAAGGTGAGATGAAGAAAATCATAAAGGAAGGTGCGAAAGTTGAACGCTTTACCCTTCCGAGAGAAGAAGCAATTAAATTTATGGAAGAAAAGGGCGAACCTTATAAGGTGGAACTGATCCAGGACCTTCCCGAGGATGCGGAAATTTCCTTCTATCGTCAGGGAGAGTTTACGGACCTTTGCGCAGGACCTCACCTGATGAGCACCAAATCCATCAAGGCATTTAAGCTTATTTCTTCCTCCGGAGCATACTGGAGAGGCAGCGAGAAAAACGCCATGCTCACACGTGTATACGGCACTGCTTTTGCTAAGAAGGAAGAGATGAATGAATACCTGGAATATCTGGCAAACATTAAGAACCGGGATCATAACAAACTGGGCCGTGACATGGAGATTTTCGCAACCGTTGATGTAATCGGCCAGGGACTTCCTCTATTAATGCCAAAGGGTGCAAAGATTGTCCAGACTTTACAAAGATGGATCGAGGATGAAGAAGAGAAGCGCGGCTATATGAGAACAAAAACTCCTCTTATGGCAAAGAAAGACTTATATATCATCTCCGACCACTGGGATCACTATAAGGAAGGAATGTTTGTACTGGGAAATGAGGAAACAGATGATGAGGTATTTGCTCTCCGCCCAATGACCTGCCCATTCCAGTACTATGTTTACAAACAGAGCCAGAAATCCTACCGTGATCTGCCTTGCAGATACGGCGAAACCTCTACTCTGTTCCGCAACGAGGATTCCGGCGAGATGCACGGATTAACCCGTGTCCGTCAGTTTACCATTTCCGAAGGTCACTTAATCGTGCGTCCTGATCAGATTGAAGAGGAATTTAAAGGTTGTGTGGATCTGGCAAAATACTGTCTTACAACACTTGGCCTTGAAGGCGATGTGACTTATCAAATGTCCAAATGGGATCCAAGTAAAGCGGATCATTATCTGGGCACACCGGAGATGTGGGATGAAGTAGAAGGCATGATGCGCAAGATCCTTGACCACATCGGAATCGAATATACGGAAGCTGCCGGAGAGGCGGCGTTCTACGGACCTAAGCTTGATATTCAGGCAAAGAACGTATATGGTAAGGAAGATACCATGATCACCATTCAGCTTGATATGTTCTTAGCAGACCGCTTTGATATGAGCTTCGTGGATAAGGATGGAACAAAGAAACGTCCATATATCATTCACAGAACTTCCATGGGCTGTTATGAAAGAACTCTTGCTTGGTTGATTGAAAAATATGAAGGAGCATTCCCCACATGGTTATGTCCGGAGCAGGTGCGCGTTCTTCCGATCTCTGAAAAGTACCATGATTACGCAGGAAAAGTAGCCGCTCAGTTAAAGGAAAACGGGGTTCTGGCAACGGTTGATGAACGTGCGGAAAAGATCGGATACAAGATACGCGAGGCACGTTTATCAAAGCTTCCATATATGCTGGTGGTAGGTCAGAAAGAGGAAGAAGAAGGTGTCGTATCTGTCAGAAGCCGCTTTAACGGCGATGAGGGACAGCGTCCGCTTTCCGATTTCATCGATGAAATTAGCCGTGAGATCCGTACAAAAGAAATCAAAAAGGTAAATGTAACAGAAGAAGCAAAATAAAATTTGTTATGGCTTAAGGAAAAGAAGGAAAATATTCGTGAGAATATTTTCCTTCTGCTGCGTGCATAATAGTCCTGAAACATTAACTTAAGTTAGATGCCAGGAGGAAATAAGCCATGACAAAATTAGATTGTAATGTAACAAACTGTCTTCACAACTCCGATAATTACTGCTGTAAATCCGCCATTATTGTGGAAGGATCCCAGGCAAAAGACAGCTATGATACCTGCTGTGGAAGTTTTGATGAAAATAAGGACGGTTCTTTCCATAACTTATTCAAGACTCCGGAAAGCCGTCTGGAAGTTGACTGTGAGGCTGTCAATTGTGTTTATAATGAAGGCCGCCACTGTTCTGCGGAGCATATCGGAATTGCAGGAGATGGTGCAAACGCAGCAGAGCATACGGAATGCTCAACTTTTAAAACCAGATAAACATTATAAAAATAAGATGCGCCAGGAGAAAGTTCCTGTCGCATCTTATTTAAATAGACCATCGGATCATAAGATCATAACAAAGGTTCCTGCCGTAATCAGTAGTATACCTATGAGCTTTTTAATCGTGAATTGTTCGTGGAGAATAAGAAAAGCCAGGATCACAGTAAGGACGATGCTTAGCTTATCTACGGGAACAACCTTGGAAGCTTCTCCCATTTGAAGGGCTTTGTAGTAACAGATCCAGGAGAGGCCGGTGGCAATGCCGGACAGGATGAGAAACAGCCAGCTTTTTTTACTGATTTCAGAGAGACCTGTCTGGGCTCCTGTGAGAAAAACGATAAACCAGGCCATGAGTACCACAACAATTGTCCGGATGGCCGTAGCCAGATTGGAATTGACTCCCTCGATTCCCATTTTAGCCAGAATAGAAGTGAATGCGGCAAAAATGGAGGAAAGAAGAGCGAAAACAAACCACATAAAAGCGCCTCCTGATTCATTTATTTTATTACATACTACCATTGTAGCTCTCTCGATAGAAAGTTGCAAGATAAACCTTAAAAGGAAAGAAGAGCGGTGTTATAAAAAATATGTTGACAGATAGATAAATATATAGTATTATTATGTAAGTTGTGAAAACAGCAAACAGGAAAGTAGGTATCCGCCTCACCACGGCACGAGTAAGTGTCCCTGGTTCATAGCCTTTGGTACATAGGTGTACTGTGTAGAGACTTTGGTGGTGGATAGCGTTTGTCTATCTACTTTTTTTATGCCTATGGGCAAGCAATGTGGATTCCAGCCAACACACACTATATGATGGAGGTGCACGACAATTAGCGATTTAATGATTAATGAACAGATCAGAGATAAGGAAGTTCTGTTGATTGGTGAAAACGGAGAAAAATTGGGTATCATGTCTACCAGAGATGCTTTGCAGATGGCAAAGGAAGCAGAACTGGATTTGGTTAAGATTGCTCCGACTGCAAAACCCCCAGTTTGTAAGATTATCGATTACGGTAAATATCGTTATGAACTGGCAAGGAAGGAAAAAGAAGCTAAAAAGAAACAGAAGGTAATCGAAGTAAAGGAAGTTCGTTTATCTCCTAACATTGACACCAACGATTTAAACACGAAGATGAGCGCCGCAAGGAAGTTCCTCGAAAAGGGAGATAAAGTTAAGGTAACCTTACGTTTCAGAGGTCGTGAGATGGCGCATATGTCAAAGTCAAAGTATATTCTGGATGATTTCGCTGAGAAGTTAGCCGATATCGCAGCTATTGACAAGCCAGCTAAGGTGGAAGGAAGAAGCATGGTTATATTTTTAAATGCAAAACGCCAGTAGAACTTATCAAGGAGGAAAATACAATGCCTAAATTAAAAACCAGCAAATCAGCTGCAAAACGCTTTAAAGTTACAGGAACGGGAAAGCTTGTAAGAAATAAAGCTTACAAATCTCACATCTTAACTAAGAAATCAACTAAGAGAAAAAGAAATCTTAGAAAAGATATTGTTACCGATGCAACTAACGCAAAAGTAATGAAGAAGATTTTACCATATCTATAGGATCTTTAAGTTAAGAAGGAGGAAAAACCGATGGCAAGAATTAAAGGCGGTATGAACGCTAAGAAAAAACATAACAGAGTGTTAAAGATGGCTAAAGGCTACAGAGGCGCTCGTTCCAAACAGTATAGAGTAGCAAAGCAGTCAGTTATGAGAGCATTAACAAGCTCCTATGCAGGCAGAAAAGAAAGAAAGAGACAGTTCAGACAGTTATGGATCGCTCGTATCAATGCTGCTGCACGTATTAACGGTGTATCTTACAGCGTATTTATGCACGGCTTAAAGTTAGCTGGAGTTGATTTAAACAGAAAAGTTCTGGCTGACATGGCAGTAAATGATGCAGAAGGCTTTGCAAAATTAGCAGAACTGGCTAAGTCCAAAGTGGCTTAATCGCATATTCAAACCTCGGAAACCTCGTGTTTACGGGGTTTTTTTGATGCCCGCAATATACACGCGATGTACGCGCGATATACGGATGCAGACCTCCGGACATGCCAAAAAGGCTGCCTTTTGACAGCCCGGAAAGTCTTTCTGTTTTAACTCTGGTTTTCTTTGCCAAAAAGGCCGTAAAGAAATAGTTTTCTCATACCTGTTTTGTATGTTGTATCCCTTCCCAAAAACTCCGGCTGTTGAAACACATACAAAGACATGGTCATATAATTTAATGCTGCGTCAGTAGGTATTGTATGATCAATTTCACTCTATGCTGCCATTATCCGAACATCCGATTGAGCGTGTAAGTATAACGTTTGTTGACCCCGGAAACCATGTGTTTTCAGGGTCTTTTTTTTGACACTTAAAACGACACTTATCCACAATAATGTGGAAACAATTGTGGATTGTATGTTAATGTCTGAAAATACGACAAAATTGTGCAAATTACAACAGGACTACGACCTACGGTTATACACAATTTCAGCGTTAACACACCTTGTCTAACTGTCCCATATAATATAGTGTAAAACAGTAAAAAGGGCCCGCTGAAATAAACATATATCATCAAATTATCAATTCTTTCCTATTTAAAAATGAGTTAGAATAAATACATAGAAATAGCTCTTAATTGAGTGAATGCCGATGTCAAAATCATCTTTTGCAGCATTCACATCTTTTCTAATGGTTCCATATAATAAACTATATAAATAAAAAAAGAGGTGCAAATATGGGCTGTTTTTGGGGCGGCTGTAATAATAACTGCAGGCGTAGTTGCAACAATAACTGCAGATGTGAAAATAGATCTTGTTGCGAAGAACAAAAAGATGAATGTGAAAAGGAAAGAAGAGAAGCTTATTGCGCAGGTTTTCGGGACGGCTGCAACAGCGCTTCCCGCTGGCGCGGTGATGATGACTGCTGAGAAATGAATGTAGAGTAAGGGAAGTGCTCCAGGAGGCTGAGGGTTTCTGATTTGGAATGTGGCGCTGCATCAGGCGTTTGTATGCCATCTTTTAGGACGGTTATGTAAACTTATAAATATGATTGCCTACAAGTAAAATATAAAATAGCATAAAATCTTACGATAAATTAGCCCCGGGATTTTCTCTTCGGGGCTTTTGTGGTGGGAGATTTCTTTCAGTATAGGCAAAATGTATACCAAGATTATGGTAGGACGTCTATATTTCCTCCCTATTCGGTTGTATGCCGGTTACCTCGTTCTGCCAGAATGGTTTTGGTACATAATCACGTGTGCCTCATATTTTTGGGCAATAAAAAACTCCCCGAGTAGGACTTGAACCTACGACCCAACGGTTAACAGCCGTTTGCTCTACCGACTGAGCTATCGAGGAATACATGATTTATTATACTCGAAAAGAAAAATATGTCAATAGGAAAATCTAAACAATAAAAAAAGTGCGGGAGATGGGACTTGAACCCACACGTCTATACAGACACAAGATCCTTAGTCTTGCCTGTCTGCCAATTCCAGCACTCCCGCACAACGAACTCTATCTTATCACCATAATGTAGAATTGTCAATATTTTTTGAAAAATATATACAAAAAAAATATTTGAAAAATTTGGAGAAATGTTGTTGACAGATAGGAGCTTGTATACTATAATAGCTATTGTTGTTACGAGAGATAACAACGAAATGCAGAAGTGGCGGAATTGGCAGACGCGCACGGTTCAGGTCCGTGTGGTAGCAATACCTTGAGGGTTCAAGTCCCTTCTTCTGCATGAAACTATACAGATTGTCATAGCTGTGTGGTTTTCATTTTATATGACATGCGGGAGTGCTGGAATTGGCAGACAGGCAAGACTAAGGATCTTGTGGTTGTATGATCGTGTGGGTTCAAGTCCCATCTCCCGCATTAATAAGACATATTTTCACTTTGTGAAAGGTATGTCTTTTTTTGTATATACAGAGTGCGGCAAAAATGTTTATAAAGATACGCCCAGCTTTTAAGTGAGAAAGCAGAGCGTATCTTTTTTATAAACGATAGTCAGTAAACAATCAAGTAAGATATTATTTCTTTTTAACAGGATAACAAACCTCTGTCACTAATTCATCCGGATTCTGCGTTTGAGCAGGGCTGACGTGATAGATGCAGAACATAGCTCCGTTAAATTCAAAACCATTGTCATTTACCCAATTTGCCACCGCACGGTTTACAGCGGTGAGCTGCTCGTAGCTGCCTTTGTAGGTTGCCGAAGCAATCTCAACTACGGGCATGGTTTTAAACACTACATGTTCCGTGTCCGGATAACTGCCTTTCACTGTGATCTGGATTTCCACATCCACATCGTTTTCCTTATATCCCTCGTCATGGAAGATTGCAAGGCTGCAGCAATTGTCGGCAGGCTGCATCTGCAGCGGAGCCGTTTCCGTCATCATAAGATTCCATAGGATCCCTTCCTGGTTGTAGGAGGGAATCACCTTTCGTACACTTGCGACATAGCGCTCCGGAAGATTCTTTAATGTAACATTGTAATTCATAGCGGTATCATCCTTTCTCAGCCGTTTGATGGCTGTATCAAGGAGCAGCAAACGGCGGCCTGTTTCTTCAGCTTCTGCCAGAACCTCAGCCTGCTTTATTACCAGAAAATCAGCCAGCGCCTGAGGATTATCATAACTCTTTAAGATTTCTCCAATTGCGGAAAGACCAAATCCCATATCCTTAAGAGCCGTAATTCTGCTTGCAACCGGCAGTTGATCTTCTCCATAGTAACGGTAGCTGGTAAAGCTATCCGTGGTTTTAGGCACCAGCAGGCCAATCTCATCGTAATGCCGAAGCATCCTTATACTGATCCTTGAAAGTTTTGAAAAATCACCTATTTTCAGCATTTTTATTTCCTCACATATATGTGTATTTTTGAGCTCAATGATAGTATAGAGTATACCACAGTGTGAGAGT
>Ga0213824_1001600_pt1 | contig 12689 bp, 9 predicted proteins | sample MC6MC0906MG_FD_179892 | JGI IMG/M metagenome (GOLD analysis project Ga0213824, IMG submission 179892) | Enriched soil aggregate microbial communities from Iowa State University, Ames, United States - MC6-MC0906-MG | ecosystem: Environmental > Terrestrial > Soil > Unclassified | place: USA: Iowa...
TAATAGGATTTCAGAGCCCGGGAACAAACTCTGAAACCCTATTTATTTACAATTTTCTGTTAAAGCTCTGACGCAGAATGTTCACGCCGGAATAAAATCCTATGATTACAAGAAAGATTTCAAGTCTTCCAAGTACCATTCCAAACATTTCGACAATCAAGGTACCGGCACCGGTTAAAGGTCCGGTGATGCCAATTGACAGGCCCACGGTACCCAGCGCGGATGCGAACTCAAACATTCCTTCTGTTAGACCACAGCCTGCGGTAACCGTAGTAAGCAGTGATCCTGTTATGAATAATCCCATATAACAGACGGCAAATCCTGTTGTATCTGCTGCAAGGGAGGAGTCAATGGGTGTTTTGCCCTGTGCTTTTACATATACAGGAGCTTCTACATTGCGGGTGGGAGAAAGTCTTTTGCGTATTTCCAGGACAGCCAGTCTTAGCATGATGTAAACCCGGGATAATTTTAATCCTCCTGCTGTGGAACCCATGCCGCCGCCGATGAGCATCATCAGAATGAGTATGCCTATAGCAACAGGTGGCCATGATGTGTAGCTCATGGTGGAATAACCGGTAGTGGAAAGGGCAGATACGATATCAAATGAGGCCTTGCGCAAGCCCTGGGCAAGGCTGATGCCAAGACCATGTGAGAGGGATATCGCTGTAAGCGGCACAAATATGAGTAAAAGCAGGAACATAAACCGTATCTCGCTGATGCCAGTGAACTGCCGCCATTTTCGTTTTGCAAGCAGCAGCAATGCAGCAAAGTTGGTGGTTCCGGCCAGCATCAGGAAAATGGTGATGATCTCTATGAAAAAACTGTTATATTCTCCTATACTGTTGAGCCGTGTTGAAAAACCGCCGGTTGACAGTGCACACATGGTGTGCATGATGGCATCAAACAGTTCCATTCCGGCAATCCGGTATGCAGCCGTCCCTGCAATCAGGAGACAGCTGTACATGGCAAATACCGTCTGCGCCGTTTTTTTAAGGTTTGGCATGAGCTTATCTGGGTGCCCCTCCGCGGTAAACAAGTTCATCGACTGCTTCCCCGATACGAACATGACCATCATCATCACAAACCCTAGACCGCCGCAATACTGCATGAAACTTCGGTGAAACAAAAATATTTTAGGTGTTACCGTAACGTCCATCACGGAAAGTCCTGTTGTCGTCCAGCCGCTTACAGACTCAAACAAAGCCTGTAGAATGGTTAACTGTTTACCGATAACAAATGGAATGGCACCTACAAAAATACCCCAAAACCATGCAAATAATACGGTAAGGCTGCTGCGCTGTATGGAGGATCTCCATTCAAGTCCGCCATCCCCATCCTGTCTTCCGAACAAACAAAGAATTGCCCCGAGTATCATTGATCCACCTGCAGGAATAAGGAAAGACAGCATATAGATGATGTCATCAGGATAAAAGGGCAGAACGGTCAGGGGGGTGGCTACCAGCACTCCTACAAGCAGCATGAGTTTCCCGCAACTTGAACAATCGGAAAATGTTCGATTCATAAGTATCACCTTCCAGTCAAACCTTTGACCGCAGCAATTTCCTGACCGCTGCTGGATATTAACACCAGCACATCACCGGCAAGTATCCTCGTATCGCCGCGTGGGATCATGGCCGTGTTACTCCGCAGGATGCATCCAATGATCACTTCCTTTGGAAGATCGATCTCCCAAATTTTTTTGCCAACTACCGGTGCACTGCCGGTAATAGGTACTTCTGCGATTTGGATCCGTCCTTCTCCAATGGGGACAATATTTGCCATTTCATCAACAAATGCCTGTTGTTCAATGATGCTTGTCACGGCGGAAATGGCGCATACCACACTGTCAATGCCCATTTTATAGAAGAAGTCAGTTTTCTTCGGATCGGACACCAATGCAACAGTTTTTTTAATGTGAAAACGTTTTTTGCACAGTTCGCATACCACAAGGTTGTCTTCATCCTTTGATGTCAGTGCAATTACAATGTCATAAGCTGCAGCATCTGCATCTTCTAAAACAAATGGCTTGGACCCGTCGCCGTAGATGACGGACAGCTTTTTGATTTCAGCCAGTTTCAGGCAGTCATCATAGATATCATTAATAGCGGTCACCTGATACCCACGCTTAATCAGTGAAAGGGCGAGAGATTTTGATTTGCTTCTGCCGCCCACAAGCAGGACTTTCTTTTTCATTTTGTTCCCTCCTTAAGCTCACAGGCTGTTTTATCCAATTTTTCCGTGCTGCCTGTTCTGAGGAGCATTTTATCTATTTCCTTTGCAGACAAGATGGCAGGGCAGATGGTGTCAATGCCGAATTCGCGGTATACACATTCACGCTCAGGATCATACAGCCGGGCAATAACACGGTTGACCTTAAATATTTCCCGCGCGATCTGAGCAATCATCACATTGACATTATCATTATTCGTGACGACCACAAGAACGTTTGCCTTATCGATCTGCGCTTCCTGTAACACGTCAAAATCCGTACCGTCGCCGGCAACGGATAACCCCCCGAATGATGGTGATAGCTTGCGGAAGGCCTCCTTATTTTTGTCAATGATGAGTACGTTTCCGCCCTCCTCTGACAAAGTATTTGCAAGGTTGGCACCTAACCTTCCGCATCCAACGATTATGAAATACTCAGATAAATTCTTAGATGAAACCAGTTTCATATTCATTTCCTCCTGTCCACATATCCGATGCTCTGAGCATCAGATTCTTTTGCATAATCAACCGGATGTTCTTCCGGACAATCGCTTTCGTCATAAGCAGTCCGGCCCTGGGAAAAGAATGTTCCGAAGCTTTCCAGATTTTGCCGTGCCGGCAAATAGGAAGGGTTCAATGCCCAGGCAGCGCGGAAGTGTTTCATAGCCGCTATATGATCATCCTCTTTTTCAAGAATTACACCAAACAGATTATGCGGCTCTGCTGCATGAGGGTATTTTCCCATTGCGTCAGATATAAGACGCTCACATTCCCTGTATTCTCCTGCGAGTGCAAGCCTTCGGACAGATGTACAAAGCGCGTTCAGCTCTTTTTTGCTTTCAGATATTGCCAGCTCTTTCATGATCAAGCCTCCTTTGATGCCTCTTTCCTCTTTGCATGATTATCATATCGTGGATTCCGTGACCGTGGTGTGAGAGGCTGGGGCGTCCTGTGAGAATGCTGTGAGAAAAATTAATAATCTGCAAAATAAAAAGACCATCTCGGAAACCGGGACGGTCTTTTTATCTTTTTTATTCATCTACAAGCCGGTAGCCAACTCCTATCTCAGTAAGAATGTATCTTGGTTTCGCCGGAGTCGGTTCGATCTTTCGACGAAGTCCGGCCATGAGTGCCCGAAGCGCCTGAGTATCAGTTCCGTACCCCACGCCGTAGATTTCTTTTAAAATGTACTGGGTAGTCAGCACCTTACCTGGATTCTTTAAAAACAGTGTCAGCAAATGATATTCAAGAGGGGTGACATGGAGTTGGGCACCATCCAGGGACACAATACGTTTTTCTAAGTCAATGGAAAGGCCTCCCACGGAAAGAACTGTCTGTGCCTTAGTCACACCGATTTTGTATAAATGGCGTAATGCAACCCGGATCCGGGCCATCAGCTCTGTCGCAGAAAATGGTTTTGTCAGATAATCGTCTGCGCCGCTGTCTAAAGCTGCCGCCTTTTCCTTATCCTGATCCCGGGCTGATACAACGATGATAGGCATTTCTGACCATTCCCGTACCTTTTTAATGACCTCCATACCGTCAAAATCTGGCAGACCAAGATCAAGGAGCATTAAGTCGATCTGGTTAGAGACAAGAATGGAAAGGGCGTTTTGTGCCGTACTTGCCGTAGTATAAGGAAAACCTTCCTGCTTTAGGGCATAGCAGATAAAATTTCGTATTTGGGTATCATCCTCAACAACCAGGATTGTTTCATTTTTACTAGTCATGATTCTCAGCCTCCAATGGCAGGGTAAAGGTAAACTCCGCACCGCCATTCTTTCTGTTTTTAGCAGATATAGTCCCGACGTGAGCCTTAATTATGGATTCGCATATTGCAAGTCCTAAGCCTACGCCTCTCTGTGAATCCGCCTCTTTACCATGAGTCGTATAAAACATTTGAAAAATATGGGATATATCTACTGAAGCAATTCCTGTACCCCGGTCGGCGACCGTAAACACAGCAACTCCTTCTTCTATATTTTCTCTTACAGTTATGGAGATTTCCCCTGCCGGCGGCGTGTGCTTTATGGCGTTATCCAAAAGATTCACAAGAACCTGGTCTATCAGCTTTGCATCCATAGGAACCAGCATCACGGTATCTGGGATATGCACCATGATTTCACGTTCTGGCGCCCGTTTTCCAATGGCCATCACCGCAACGCCGATCACTTCTTCAACCGCTTCCATCTGCTTGTTCAGTACAAGTCTGCTATCCTGCAGACGGGTCAGGCCTAATATATTTTCCACAAGTGAGTGGAGCCAGTCGGCATCTTTGTAAATGCCTTCTGCTAAAGCATAACGGCTATCTTTCGGGTCCGTCATACCCATAAGCATTTCACTTGTTCCCATAATACCGGAAAGAGGGGTGCGCAGGTCGTGGGAAATGGCGCGGAGCAGATTGCTGCGGTAGCGCTCCTGAGCGATTTCTTCTTTGGATTTGATCCGTTCCTGAGCGCTTCTGAAACTATCCATAGCAAGTGCGGCGCTTTCCAACATGGAACGGAGCAGACGCAGCTGGGCATCACTCATTTGTTCCGCTGCTTCATTGGGAATCCGTAATATGCCAAGCATCGTCTCTCGGCCGTAAATGGGCCAGTCATAAAATTCTGCTCCTACATCATAAGCTGTCCTTAAGTTTTCCATGCGGCGGAGGAGGGCTTTCTTGTCATCCACGTTCCGGCGAAGCTGTTCATTTGAGTTTTTCTGTTGGATAAAGCTCTGTTCCGGTTGGCCGTTTTCATCAAAGCAAAGGCAGGCGGCACGGCAGTTCAAAATATCGCTGATGGTTTTAACGGTGATCGCTGCGATGTCGGAAATGTCTGCCGCATCGGATAAATGGCTTGTAAGCTGGTACAGGGCACTGGCTTCTGCCTCTTTTTCCCGTGCCTCCAATGCATTTTGCTTTACTTTTGTAGTCAAGGCACTTGTGATAATGGATGTAACGGTCATGATTCCAAAGGTGACAAAATAGGTGGGGTCATTAACTGAAAGTGTAAAATACGGTTCGGTGAAAAAATAATTGAACATACAAGTCGCAATGACTGTGGCAGCAATGCCATAAGCATATCCTCTTGTAAACCGTGCCGTCAGCAATACGGACAAAATATAAACAACAACAATATTTGTTTCAGGAAAGCGAAGAAAGCGGAACAGCCAGCAGATCCCCGTAGCCGCTGCTATAAAAAGAATGATGGTAAGAACATAACTGCGTTGCTCATCCCGAGTATTTTCTGCCATTTTTACCGCCTCCTTGCGATGTACGCCTGTTAACAGGCTTTTTATTTTCACATGTACCGTCGATCATGGTTTCCGGGCGTACATATGTTTCATCCTTTCCATAACTGATTCATATAATTATAATAGTCTGAATAAATAATTGCAACAGCAAACCATTCATTGCTGACTCGTCAGGATGGGAGTATAATGCATCTATGAGAAAATCTGTTTTTTGTATCATGCAATAGAAGATAGGAATAAGAAAGGAAGTGTCACATGATTGAATATAAAGATAAACAGGAATTGATAGATGAAATATCAAAACGGGCGGATCTATTCATTGAAGAATTTTCCCACATCCGGGAATCTGACAAGGATAAGCCAATGGACGGTGTAGACAGAACACCTGCGCAGATGGTGGCATATCAATTAGGGTGGATGAACCTCCTTCTTTGCTGGGAAGAGCAGGAGCAGCAGGGTAATACAGTTATCACTCCTCATCCTGATTATAAATGGAATAACCTGGGGGGCTTGTATGAGAGCTTTTACAGGCAATACGAAACATGCAGTTTACAGGAATTATGTACCATGTTTAACGAAGCGGTTCAAAAGATTATGAATATGACAGAAAGTTATACAGATGCTGAGCTTTTTCAGCCCGGAGGGAGGAGGTGGGCGGCTTCCACTCCCTCCAATTGGCCGGTCTGGAAATGGCTCCACATCAATACGGTAGCGCCTTTTCAGTCATTTAGAAGTAAAATCAGAAAATGGAAGAAGCTATTACCTGTCTCTCTGCATGGGCGGGCTGAGGAAAAACAGTACCAGCCCTATTAGAATCGTAGTGATTCCCACCCCTTGCTGAAAGGAGATAGCTTCATTTAAAATAAAATAAGCAAGAATACATGTACCAATGGTTTCACCTAAAATGCTCATGGATATGACGGTTGCAGGAATCCACTTTAACAGCCAATTAAATATAAACTGACCAAATACAGTTGATATAAGGGCTAATCCCCCAAAGGCCATCCATGTGGCTGCAGGATAGCCGGAAAATGAGCTGCGTTCCATTATGGCGCAGCATCCCAGGAAAACGGAACTGCTTAAATAACTTATGACGGAGTAAGGAACCGCGGATAATTCCTTTCTAATTGCCTGGCCGATAAAAAAGTAAATGCTGATAAATCCTGCCGCCAGGAATGCCAGCAGATCCCCAAACAGGGCCTGGGAGCTTATTTGAAAATCTCCCCATCCGATCAGAAAGCAGCCGGCGATGGCGATCAGGCAGCCTCCGATGGCCAACTTATGAAATCGCTCCTTTAAAAAAATAAATCCGATGGCAATAGAGAATAGGGGCTGCAGTGTTACAATTACGGTGGAGCTTGCTACCGACGTATGTCTTAATGATTCAAACCACAGCATATAATGGGCGGATAAAAGCAGTCCTGACAAAATTCCCAGTGTCCATTGCTTTTTCGACAGGGACAGCAGTTGACGCTTGTTTTCCTTGCTGGTCAATAAAAATGGTAAAAGGAGCAAAGCAGCAAAAAATAACCGGAAAAAAGCAGTTATGGCGGAGGGGGCGTTTGCCAGGCGCACAAAAATAGCGGAAGTGGAAAGGGAAAAGACACCAAAAAGAAGAGCCAGGTACAGTCCAATATTCGTCTTCAAAGTTATTCTCCTATGTTGTGAGATAAAATTTATAATGGAATCAAATGCATTAGTTATTATAGTATGATCATTTGGGAAAAGCCAGCTTTATTTCACAATTACGGAAGATAGATCCAAATTCAAATATGGAGGCTCCTAAATTGACAACATTATGAAAGAATACCGGTGGAATATTTGATGGTTAAATGGTATAATGGAAAAAACAAATGATAAGGAGCAGAAACAAAGTTATATGGATAAATTTCAAGCATTAAAGCACTATTTCGGCTACGACAGTTTCCGGGAGGGGCAGGAAATTCTTATCGACAGCATTTTGTCCGGAAGAGACGCTCTCGGAATCATGCCCACCGGTTCCGGAAAATCCTTGTGTTTCCAGATACCAGCTCTTATGATGGAAGGAATCACACTGGTTATTTCTCCCCTGATCTCCCTCATGAAGGACCAGGTAACAACTCTCAATCAAGCAGGCATTCATGCCGCATATCTTAACAGTTCTTTGACTGCAAGTCAGTATTATAAGGCCCTGGCCTATGCACGGGAAGGGCGATATCCCATTATTTATGTAGCACCGGAACGTCTTGTAACGGATGAATTTCTGGATTTTGCATTAAACACAAATATTTCCATGGTAGCGGTAGATGAGGCTCACTGTGTATCCCAATGGGGACAGGACTTCAGACCCAGCTATTTAAAAATTGTGGATTTTATTGATAAGCTTCCAAAGCGTCCGGTCATCAGTGCGTTTACGGCCACTGCAACCAAAGAGGTCCGTGAAGATGTGATTGATATTCTTATGCTCAGGGAGCCAGCCGTGGTGTCTACGGGGTATGACAGACCGAATCTCTATCTGGGCGTTCAGTCTCCTAAGGATAAGTATGCTACATTAAAGAACTACGTGGAATGCCACCCGGATCAGTGCGGGATTATTTACTGTCTTACCAGAAAGTTAGTGGAGGAGGTATGCGACCGGCTGAATCAAGAGGGATTTTCGGCAACCAGGTATCATGCAGGGTTAAGCGATGAGGAGCGGCGGAAGAATCAAGATGATTTTATCTACGATAGAAGCCAGATCATGGTGGCGACCAATGCCTTTGGTATGGGCATCGATAAATCCAATGTACGGTTTGTTATCCATTACAATATGCCGAAGAACCTGGAATCTTACTATCAGGAAGTGGGCAGGTGCTCCAGAGATGGGGAGCCGGGGGAATGTATCCTGTTATACAGTGGTCAGGATGTCGTAACCAATCAGATGTTTATTGACAACAATCAGGATAATCAGGAGCTGGATTCCCTTACCCGCCAGATGGTTATGGAACGGGACCGTGAACGGCTTAAGAAGATGACTTTTTACTCCTTTACCAACGAATGTCTCAGGGACTACATCCTGCGGTACTTTGGGGAGTATGGGGAGAATTACTGCGGCAACTGTTCCAACTGCTTAAGCCAGTTTGAAACTGTGGATGTGACGGATATTGCAAAAGAATTAGTAGGATGCGTAAAGGCAAGCAGGCAGAGGTATGGAACAGCAGTCATTATCGATACGGTTCATGGAGCCAATACGGCTAAGATCAGGAACTACCGGATGAATGAGAACCCTCATTATGGAAGTCTGGCAAAGGTTCCTGCCTATAAGCTGCGACAGGTGATGAACCATTTATTCTTAAACGATTGGCTGGCAATAACCAATGATGAATACACCATTGTAAAGCTGACAGAGAGATCTAAGGCGGTACTGGAAGATAGTGAATCCGTGATCATGAAGATGGCGAAGGAACAGGAGCCTGTGGAAAAGGTTAAGAGCGGAAAGAAGATAAAGAAATCAAGTGCATCTGCCTTGGAATTAACAGAAGGGGAGGCAGCTTTATTTGAAGCACTAAGAGCGCTGCGGATGGAAATTGCCAAAGAGGAAAAAGTACCGCCTTATATCGTATTTTCCGACAAAACCCTGGTACATATGTCAGTGATGAAACCAAAGACAAAGGAAGAGATGTTGTCAGTGTCCGGAGTCGGGGAATTTAAGTTCGAAAAATATGGGGAAAGGTTTTTAACGATTTTCCAGTCATAGTTTCCGAGTTCCCTGTGCTGGCAGAGCTGGATGGAAAGGAACATCTGGTAAATATTTAAGAAAATAATGCCTGAGAGGATACACCCTGTGGGTATACCTTATGCAAAAAGCACGGGCAGGAAAGAGGAAATATGAAGATTTTTCATCTGTCGGATCTGCATATCGGAAAGCAGTTAAACGGCTATAGTTTAAAAGAAAATCAGGAAGCGGTCCTAAATCAGATTGTGGATTATGCGGCGTCCCGGCATCCGGATGTTATCCTGATCTGCGGCGATATCTATGATAAAACGGCTCCTTCCGGGGAGGCCTATACCATGTTTGGCAATTTCCTGGAAGCTCTTTCCGGGATAAAGCCTGAAATTACGGTCCTGATCATCGCAGGAAATCATGATTCACCGGAACGTCTGTCCTATGCCTCAGCCTTTCTGGAACGGCATCGCATTCATTTATCCGTGTTTCCGCCCAGAAATCAGGAGGAGTACTTAAAAAAGGTGGTATTACGGGATGAAAATGGTCCGGTGAATTTCTACCTTTTGCCCTTTTTAAAACCTGGTTATGTCAGGCAGCTTTTCCCGGACAACCAGCCGGATGGATACGAAAGTGCCATAAGAGCTGTTCTGGAGAGGGAAACCATTGACGCCGGGGAACGAAACATCCTTTTATCCCATCAATTTTACACAGCGGGCAGCAAAGACCCGGAAACATGCGAGTCAGAGCAGGCGGTTATCATGGCGGGCGGATTGGACCGGGTAGATGCTTCTGTTCTTTCTGATTTTGATTACATAGCTCTGGGACATATCCATGGTTCCCAAAAGGTGGGCAAGACTTCTGTTCGATACTGCGGGACTCCCTATAAATATTCCGTCAGCGAAGAAAACCATAAAAAATCAGTTACCGTAGTGAATATAGGAAAAAAGGGAGACGAACCGGAACTTGAATTTCTTCCGCTCAATGGAATCCAGGATGTGAGGCGGGAAAGAGGTACCTTGTCTGAAATTCTTAAAAGAGCCTCAGAGGAAAACCGTCATGATTTTGTCAGCGTCACGCTCACCGATGAAGAGGAGCCTTACCGGGTCAGAGAACGCTTAGAAGAGGTGTTCGATCATATGCTGGAGCTTCGGGTGGACAATGAGCGCACCAGGCATAAGCGTCTGGAAGAGGGAGAGACCGTGCCGGTTCTTAAACCTTTGGAGGCTTTCCGGCAGTTTTTCAAGGCGGTAAGAGGGGAAGAGATGACAATGGAAGAAGAACAGGCCATGGAGCGGATCGTACAGGAAGCAAAGGAGGAAGATGGATTATGAAGCCACTGCAGTTGACCATGTCCGCTTTTGGTTCCTATGGAGGAAAGGAAACTGTGGATTTTGAGAAAATCGGCCACGGCATTTTCCTTATAACAGGAGATACGGGAGCAGGCAAGACCACCATTTTTGATGCCGTATCATTTGCCCTCTTCGGGGAGACCAGCGGACAGAAGCGGGAGCCTTCCATGATGCGCAGCCAGTATGCGGCAGAGGACCAGGAAACTTATGTTACCCTGAAATTTTCTGAAGGGGGGGAGAGGTATGAAATTACAAGAAGCCCTTCCTATACAAGGATCAGCAAAAGAAGGAATAAAAATGGAGAATATTCTGCTGTTCCTGTTCCGGCAAAGGCCTCCCTTCTCTTGCCTGATGGATCGGAATATATTGGCAACCTTAGGGACATTAATCAGAAGATCCAGGAAATTGTAGGCGTAGATTTAAACCAGTTCTCGCAAATCGCCATGATTGCCCAGGGAGATTATTTAAGACTTCTTCATGCATCTTCCAGAGAACGGAAAGAGATATTTTCCAGGATCTTTAATACCGGGATTTATAGCCGCATTCAGTTGAAATTAAAGGAACAGAATAATCTTTATTATGACAGCCTGGAGAACAACCGCAGACTATGTTTCCATGAACTGGAAAATGTGGTGCTTTTGGATGAAAGCACGTATCAGGAACCATGGCGGGAGCTTTTGGATTTTAAGGAAACGAGGACAGAGGAGATCCAAGATCTTTTAGGCTCCATTCTGGCAGAGATAAAGGAAAAAGAACAGGAGCTTTGTGAAGAACGGGACCACAGGGGAAAGCTTCTTTCAGAAGTGGAAGGGCAGTTAAGCCGGGCTCTGGAAGTGAACCGCCTCTTTGACGGCCTTATGCAGGCAAAGGCCAGGCTGGATATTCTGGAAGGCCAGAAGGAACAATGGCTTGAAATAGAAGAGCAGCTAAAAGAAGCCGTCCGGGCGGAAAAGGCGAAAGGTCCGGAGAACCAGTTCTTAGATAAAAAATTGGAATATGAATCAGCCATAAAGAGAGCTGAACAGCTTAAAAAAGAATTGGAGGAAACAACTCTTGCCCTTGCATCTGCGGAAAAGGAGGCAAAGGAAAGCAGGGAAGCCTCCCAGGAAGAAGTACCAAAGCTGTCAGTTTTCATTGAACGGCTTAATGAGGTTATGCCGCTCTATGGCCGCTGGAAGACCATGGAGATGGCATCCCTTGATAAGAAAAGAGCGGAAGAAGAGGCTTTACAATACTTCCATAAAATTGAGGCCGAGCTGCTCCGGTTAAAGGAACGTCTGGCTGCAAACGAAGCAAGGCAGGAAAAGCTGGAAGAAGGGGCACGGAGTCTGCCGGATATAAGACAGAGAAAAACTGTGATCCTGGAGCGGAAGCAGGCCATGGAAGATCTTGAGAAAGCAGCTAAGGCAGGAGAGGCGGCAGACTTAAAACTGGAAGAATACCAGGAAGCGGTTATACGCGCTCAGAAAGATTACGATCAGGCGGAAGCGCATTATAATGACAGGTTTCGGGAGTTTCTGGCATTGCAGGCTGGAATTATGGCTAAGGAGCTGGCAGATGGAACCCCCTGTCCTGTTTGTGGTTCCGTCCACCATCCTTTGAAGGCAGAACTGATAGAGGGTGCTGTCACCCAGGAAGAGGTAGAGCAGGCAAAGATAGCCAGAAATCAGGCAGAAGAACGACGTTCCCAGGCCGTTCAGACTGCTGTCAGGGCGTTAGAGGTCTGCCGTCACTTAAAGGAGCTGCTGGAGGGAGAGGAAGAAAAATGGTTTGGGACTACCTTCCCTCAGGACCAGCTTCATGTCCGTCTGAATGATGAGAGAGGACGGGTCGGCATGCTTTTGCAGGAAGTGGAAAAAGACGAGCAGGAAGCTTTGGAATCGGACCGCCTTCTTAAGAAGCTTCTGGAAGAAAGAAAATCAGACCGGGGACGACTTGAGGAACTGGAACTTAAAAAAGAGGAGACCATGAAGAACTGGCAGCAGAAGCAGCTGGATAGGGCCGCAGCTGTCGCAGAAGCGGATCACGTGAAGAAGCTTCTGCCATACCCTGAGGAAGAGGAAGCCATGGGGAAGCTGGTGGGCTTCAAAAGAAGGAAAGAAGATCTTTTAAGAGCAGAGGAGCAGGCGGATAAACGTTTCCAGTATATTTTAGTGAAAGAAAAGGAAGGGAAAGGCCGTCTGGCTTCGGAGGAGGAAAACAAAGAG
>Ga0213824_1001604_pt1 | contig 12679 bp, 10 predicted proteins | sample MC6MC0906MG_FD_179892 | JGI IMG/M metagenome (GOLD analysis project Ga0213824, IMG submission 179892) | Enriched soil aggregate microbial communities from Iowa State University, Ames, United States - MC6-MC0906-MG | ecosystem: Environmental > Terrestrial > Soil > Unclassified | place: USA: Iowa...
ATGGGCAATGATTCAGTCAATTGCGAAACAAGGAGTAATTACAGGGTATCCAGATGCCACATTTAAGCCTAATGCCTCCATTCAGCGTCAGCACGTTGCTCTGATGCTAGCAAGGGTAATGGAGCTAGAGCCAAAAAAAGAAGTACTAGCATTTAATGATATCTCTCCAACGCATCCATATGCAGAGATTATCCAGCGAGTACAACAGGCGGGGCTATTTGACGGAGTGAATGGCAACTTTAATCCTACAGCCAATATGACACGTGCTCAAATGGCAAAAGTATTGGTGTTAGCGTTTCATTTAACGTCAACGGAAAAAGAGACATTTCATGATGTCCCAGCAACACATTGGGCATATGATTATATTGCAATTCTTGCAGCGAACGGTATTGCGCTAGGAGATAATGGCAACTTTAGACCTGAAGATCCTGTGACACGTGCACAGTTTGCCGCATTTTTACACAGAGCCCTCCAACAATAAATAAAAATCCCATCAATAACTTATTCAAGTTGTTGATGGGATTTTTATTTTTAGCAAACTATTAACATTGCTCAATAGTGCACGAAATTTAATATCCCTATCATAAGGGATAACGGAATTTTAATCAGTCTCGCCTCATCACCAAATGGTTAGAAGGGCTGCCCTGAACCAATCAGGTCTCTAAGCGCAGTTCACTGCTATTTTTATATTCATCTTGGAATGAAAGTCTTAAAGTGAGATGAATTTCCCCCAATCAAAAAGGAGTGATTCAAATAAAGCTTATTCGATTTGTATTTTTTGTCTTGTTTGTTGCTTTTGCAGTTGTGTCTATTAATCTTTCCATAAGGGAAGATGAAAGAAATTATGATTGGAGAAATAATCCTGATGGTACCGTTACTGTAATTCATTATAATGGGGAAATCAATGAATTTTCTATTCCGGATGAGCTGAATGGTAAAAAGGTAGCTAAAATAAGCGCTGATATATTTACAAAACGTTACATGGATCGTTTTTCGATGATAACGAATGTTGAGGATGAAAGAAGTAAGTAATTTAATTTAAATTAGTGATTTAAAAGGGTCTCAAGAAATTCTTGGGGAGATAAAACAATTAATTTCCTGTTATAAAAGATTAAACTAATTACTTTTAAATTAAATAATTTCTCATCATTTTCTAATTAGACTTTTACGCCAAATATCGTTTACGATGAAAAGAAAAGATGAGGACTGATTCGGCATGACCAATCGAATTTTAATAATAGAGGATGAGGAAAATATTGCAAGGGTGCTGCAACTGGAGCTGCAATTTGAGGGTTATGAGGCTGAGATGGCTCATACAGGAACAGATGGCTTACTGAAATACCGTGAGCAGCAATGGGATTTAATCTTATTGGATATTATGCTACCTGAAATGAGTGGTATGGATGTTCTAAAGCGTATTCGTGCTACTGAATCACAGACACCTGTTATCATGCTGACAGCTAAAAATGAGGTGGAGGATAAGGTCAAGGGTTTAGATCTTGGGGCAAATGATTATGTGACAAAACCATTTGAAATTGAGGAATTACTTGCTCGTATTCGGAGTGCTTTAAGATTTTCACAAAAAGGTTCCAACCAACAAGAACAAGCCGCATTTGGTCAGTTATCCATTAATGAGCAAACACGAGAAGTTATCTATTATGGAATAAATATTGACTTAACACCTCGTGAATATGATCTTCTCCTATATTTACTGAAGCATTCAAAGCAGGTATTAACACGAGAGCAAATTTTACAGGCTGTTTGGGGCTATGATTATTATGGAGATACCAATGTTGTGGACGTTTATATTCGTTATGTTCGACAAAAGCTAGAAGCTGCTAACGATACACCTATAATTCAGACAGTACGCGGTGTTGGCTATGTGCTGAAGGAGCACAAGCATGCGACTTAAAACAAAAATTCATTTGCTGACAACACTGTTAATGCTTGTGATTTTAGTGGTAACGAACGGTGGGATTTATTTTTTGTATGAGCAGTTTGCTTATAACACTGAAAATAAGCAGCTTCAAACACGTGCTAATGAGCTTAGTTCTGCACTAAGCCAATTGAATGAGCAGACCAATTTGCAGCAAGTTTTAAGAGCGTATATGCCAACGGATGGAGCTGTCTATATTTATGAAGGAGAGCAGTTAAAAACAAAGGTTCAGGCTACTCTTGAAATGCCAGATGCTCCTTCTATTAGCTATTCAATGCCTGCCATCTGGATGGATGGTACAGTTATAAAAATTCAATTAAAGCAACCGATGGAAGATGTGGCGGCAACTTTGAGTTTACTTAAGGTTATATTAATCATTGTCTCTATTGTTGCATCTATCCCAATCTTCTTAGCAAGTTTAGCCCTTGGTCGTTTAATTTTACAGCCATTGGAGCGTTTAAATAAAACCATGCTCAAAAGTGCGGCTACAGGAAGCTATGAAAAAATTGACCTTCCTGATAAAGGTGGAGATGAGTTAGCAAAAATTAATCATACCTTTAATATGATGATGGAAAAGCTTGAACAGCATTATCAAAAGCAGCAGCAATTTGTATCAAATGCTTCACATGAGTTAAAGACCCCTATTACTGTTATTGAAAGCTATGCAAAATTATTATTACGCAGAGGCTTTGATAATAAAGAGGTGGCACAAGAATCACTGCAGGCAATTGTCAATGAATCCTCTCGTATGCATGAAATGGTCTTACAGTTACTAGAATTAGCGAAAAATAAGGAGCATCTTGCTATACAATTCACACAGCTAGAGCTTGCCCCTTTGTTAAGGAAGGTTGCCTCACAAATGCAGCAGGCCTATCATCGATCCTTCATTGTCGATGCTGAAGTACCTCGTTATATGTATAGCGATGAAAAATTGATAAAGCAACTACTCTTCATTTTACTTGATAACGCGCGTAAATATAGCGAGGGTGATGTCTATATACATGCAACAGAATCAACAGACTGTGTCATAATTACGATACAGGATGACGGAATAGGAATTCCAGCTGAGCATATTCCTCATTTATTTGAACGTTTTTATCGCGTGGCTGAGGATCGTAATCGAAAAACTGGTGGCTCAGGCTTAGGTCTTGCGATCGCACAAGAGCTTGCGCTGCAACTGGATATTATAATAGAGGTTGAAAGCAAAATTGGTCAGGGTTCAAGCTTTATGTTACGTGTGCCAAAGGAGGGACAGCAATGAAAAAGTGGCTCATCATTAGTGTCGTCTTCCTTATCATGGCAAGTATCGTTTTACTGTTTATTCAATACCGTTTTTTTCAAGCAGAGCCCTATAGTGAAGCAGGGGCCATTCAGCATATCGAAGCTATCTATAATGGACAAGTAAAGCAAACTGAAAAGCGAGGAAATAATTATAAAATGGTATTTTCCCGTGACGGAGCCATTTATACAGTCTTACTTGATGCCGCTTCAGGACAGGTCAAAGAATTGGAATTAAAGGAAACTGAAAGAAAGGCGCTATTATCAGAAAAACAAATAAAGCAGCTTATGGCGAGTGCTTATGGGGAAGTTGAGAACATTAAATTAAATCATACTGTTTATACAGTACTGGTAGAAAATAAAGATACTCAAAAGGAGCTAACTATAGACGCTTATACTGGAAAGGTTTTAACGGAAAAAGATATACAGCCAGCCAAGCAACCAGAAGGTGGAGGAGTGCTTTCTGAGCAGCAGGCAATTAAAATTGCCTTACAGCAACTAAATGGTGAGATAGATTCCGTTGATTATGAGGAGACAGAGGATGGTGGCTACTATCTAGTAGAAATTGAAACAAAGGAAGAGGAAGCCGTGTTTCAAATACATGCAATCTCAGGAAAAGTGATGTCTGTCTCATGGGATGAAGATCATTAAGTGTTCTCATGAAATTCTAATGTTTCTCTTATTGTCCTATCATCTTAACTTGTTATGCTAAGGACAGTTAAGACAAAGGAGAGAGGAACATGAAGAAAATTATTTTAATTCCAGCATTTGTAGGTGTACTTGGTGTTGGAGCGGTGATTGGTTCTACAACATTACTAACAGGTGATGCAGAAGAAAAAAAAGTGTTAACAATGCAGGAGATTGAGAAAAAGGCATTAGCAGTTGTTAACGGTACAGTTGCGGATATTGAGTTCGATCAAAACCGTTATCGTTCTATCTATGAGGTTGAGGTGCATACAGAGACGGAAGAATATGATTTAAAATTTGATGCTTTTACAGGGAAACTGTTAAAGCAAAAGAAAGAGCTTCGTGATTCGGATGATATGGATGACTACTCTACAACCGCTACTAACAAAACAACAAAAATCACAAAGGAACAGGCTATTGAAAAGGCCCAAACAAAAGTAAAGGGAACAGTTACAAAAATAAAGCTCGATGATGGCATATATGAAATAGAAATTAAAAACGGACAATATGAATACGAAATTGATGTTGATTCTTCAACTGGGGACATTTTATGGTTTGAGCAGGATATTGAAGATTAATGTGCTTAGCTATCTTAAAAGTGGGAATATACTTTTAAGATAGCTTTTTTTGTCTAAATTCCATAATCAATTTGTTATTGCATGGTTAAAGAAGCTTATGTTTTTTACACGTTTCAATGAAAAATTTTCTGCTTTACTTTTTTAATCGACAGGCGTAATATGACATCATTATAAAAGTTTCAAATTTCTAAATCGCTGAAGCAACTAAACGCGGGGGACCCAATTTTTACGGATGACTTAGGTAATCCTTGGGGTGAATCTCTTCAATATGAAGGGTAGGGCTACTCAGGCCCGAATCCGACAGCTAACCTCGTAAGCGTTAAGAGCAGAAAAGTGGAGCTTGGCAGACGAATGAACGTCTACAAGTCTTATTTAGTGATGACTTGTGGACTTTTTTTATCCCATTTATCTTCATTCAGCAGAAGACTCCCACCTCTACAGGCGGTGAGATGAATGCGGTTTTGGTTCCTTTTCAGTGGGTGTCCAAACAACTACTGAAATAGAGGAACTCAGGCTAAGATCTTCACATCCTGTGAAAACGCCTGAGTGACCAACATCGTGTTGACCCAAAGCCTCCGGTGGGTGTCACGGATTTTCAAAGGAATGAATTGTGCAGGCACAATTCAAAATCCGGACGCAATTACGCCAAGGCGAAATTGATCGTTTTAGGGATGAAAAGAAGCCTCAGTGTATAACACAATAACCGATTATGCGAAGGTGTAATCGATTTAGAAATGCGAAACACACTCTATGAAACTAGAAGGTGTTTATTATGAAATCTTCCTTAAAACGTTATGTTATCGGTAAACCATTAAGATCCGAAGCGTTAGGGGAACAGAAGCTAAGTAAAACAAAGGCACTTGCCATTCTATCATCTGATGCTTTGTCATCAGTGGCATACGGACCTGAGCAAATATTAATTGTACTTATGACAATAAGTACGGTTGCCTTTTGGTATTCACTACCGATTGCTGCTGGGGTAATTGTGTTACTGACAGCACTTATTTTTTCGTATCGTCAGGTGATTTTTGCTTATCCACATGGCGGAGGAGCATATGTTGTATCTCGGGAAAATTTAGGGGTCAATGCTGGTCTTGTTGCAGGGGGATCATTACTTGTTGATTACATTTTAACAGTAGCTGTTAGTGTATCAGCTGGGACCGATGCGATTACTTCGGCATTCCCAAGTCTGCATTCGTATAATGTCATAATTGCTGTGTTTTTTGTTATTTGTCTAACGATTTTAAACTTACGTGGTGTAACGGAATCGGCATCTGTTCTAGCATATCCCGTTTATTTGTTTGTAGTAGTTATGCTGGTGCTGATCGGAGTAGGGATTTACAACGTCATTACTGGTCAGGTTCCCGCAGAGCTGCATCCAAAGGTTGGGACACCAGTAGCTGGAATTAGTTTATTTATATTATTAAAGGCATTTGCATCAGGAAGCTCTGCTTTAACTGGTGTTGAGGCCATTTCAAATGCAATACCTAATTTTAGAAATCCGGCACCAAGCAATGCCTCAAAAACATTATTAGCTATGGGGGCAATTTTAGCTGTACTATTTATAGGTATTGTCAGCCTAGCTTATTTTTATGGGGTGGCTCCAAATGCAAAAGCAACAGTTGTTTCACAAATTGCAGAGGTAAGTGTTGGTAGAAATATTTTTTACTATATCGTTCAGGGAACAACAGCGATGATATTAGTGCTTGCAGCTAATACAGGATATTCAGCCTTTCCTTTACTCGCTGTTAATTTATCAAAGGATGGTTTTATCCCTCGAATATTCCAAATTCGCGGGGATCGCCTCGGCTATTCGAATGGTATTATGATGCTGGGCTTAGCAGCCATCGTGTTAATCATTTTATTTGATGGAATGACAGAGCATTTAATTCCACTCTATGCGGTTGGTGTGTTTATTCCGTTTACTTTAGCACAGGCAGGGATGATGCGAAAATGGTGGCGTGAAAAGCCAAAAGGTTGGATACCTAAATTTACAATTAACACAATTGGGGCGATTATCTCTTTTGTTGTTGCCATGATGTTTTTTGTGACGAAATTACCTCAGGTATGGCCGGTGTTTATCTTTTTACCAATCATTATTCTGATGTTTCATCGCATCAAGCATCATTATCAGGCAGTTGGTGAACAGCTCAGATTAGTAAATCAGGAGCTTCCAATTATTGAGGGGAATGTTTTCATTGTACCTGTGGCTGGGATTACAAAGGTAGTGGAAAACACCTTACATTATGCACATTCATTAAATGTAGATAAAATTATTGCCTTTTATGTTGCTTTTGATCAGGCTGATGCAAAAGCTTTTGAGGAGAAATGGAAAGCCTGGCAGCCAACTATACGGCTTGTAACATACTACTCTCCATATAGAAGTATCACACAGCCGTTAATGAAATTTATAGATAAGGTTGAGCATCAATGTCTGAAAACAGGGCATCAAGTAACAGTTGTGATTCCACAGTTTTTACCGAAAAAAGGCTGGCATCATATGTTACACAATCAATCGAGTCTATTAATTCGCGCTTCGCTGTTATTTCACAAAAATGTCGTCATTATGACAGTACCTTTTCATTTATCAAAATAATGACTAGCAAGCTTGAAAATTGTCTGATATAATCAGTACGTTGATTGTAAAACACGAACGTTTACAATTGAAAATTAGTAGAATACCAGTAAATTCCGAAAAATCAAACTTTGTTCATGGTGTCATATAAGCGCATACCGAATGAAGTATTGATAGAAAACGGAATAGCAATAAGGAAGTTTTTACAGTTTCATACCGTTTCACTCATATAATAGCGAGAATAGGGCTCGCGAGTTTCTACCGATTTACCGTAAATAAATCGACTATGGGTAGCAATGCTTTAGGAAACCTCATACAAGGTGATGATGTTTTCTATTCGTTTCGACGTTTAACGCTGAATGCTTTGCTCCACTCATAGATGAATGGAATCAAAGTATTCAGCGTTTTTTTATCACTTGGAATGAGCGTTTTGTATTTTCTTCTATAATGGATGTTATTAGCTCATAATAAGTTATTACTATAAGAAAGAAGGATATAAAGGAAATGAAGTTACTACACGACAAAATTATGCAAGAGGGAAAAGTTTTATCTTCATCTGTATTAAAGGTAGATTCTTTTTTAAATCACCAAATCGACCCAATGCTAATGAAAGAAATTGGTCATGAATTTGCCAACCGCTTTTCTGACCAAGTTATTACAAAAATCTTAACGATTGAATCTTCTGGAATTGCACCATCCGTTATGTTAGGGCTGGAAATCGGTGCTCCTGTAGTGTTCGCACGTAAACGTAAATCGTTAACATTATCGGATAATCTTTTTTCTTCAAAAGTACATTCATTTACAAAAAATGAAACAAATGATATTTCTGTATCACGTAATTTCTTAAATGAAGAGGATAATGTACTAATCGTTGACGACTTCTTAGCGAATGGGGAAGCAGTAAAAGGATTACTTGACATTGCAGCCCAAGCAGGTGCAAATGTGGTTGGGGTTGGCATCGTTATCGAAAAAGGCTTCCAAGATGGTGGGAAATTATTACGTGCACAAGGAGTTCACGTAGAATCATTAGCAATTATTGACTCTCTTGAAGATGGCAAAGTAACATTTGCTGCGGAGGCTCGCGCGTAATGCATACCTTCAAATCGACAACGCTAGCGATTCAACATTTACTTGCGATGTATGCAGGAGCCATTTTAGTACCACTGATTATCGGTAAGGCTATTGGCTTTGATTCAGCACAAATGACATATTTAGTGGCGATTGACATTATGATGTGTGGGATCGCAACACTTTTACAAGTATATTCAGGTAAGTTTATCGGTATTGGCTTACCAGTAGTGCTAGGCTGTACGTTTACTGCGGTTAGTCCAATTATTGCAATTGGGACAAATCCTGAGCAGGGGATTACAGATATTTATGGCTCTATTATTGCTTCAGGTGTCATTGTAGTCATTATTGCTGGCTTCTTCGGAAAGCTAGTAAAATTCTTCCCGCCAGTTGTTACAGGTTCTGTAGTATCGATTATTGGTATCTCTTTATTACCAGTAGCATTGAATAATATGGCAGGTGGACAAGGGGCAGAGGATTTTGCATCAGGTGCTAATGTCGCTTTAGCATTCATTACATTAGTTATGATTTTAGTAGTTTATCGTTTCTCTACAGGCTTTGTGCGTGCAATTTCTATTTTAATTGGTCTAGTTGCTGGGACAATCCTAGGCGTGTTTATGGGAATGGTTGACTTTAGTCCAGTTTCAGATGCTGATGTTTTACACATGGTTCAACCTTTCTACTTTGGTATGCCAACATTTAATGCATCCGCAATTGTCACTATGACACTTGTTGCGATGGTATCTCTAGTAGAATCATCAGGTGTTTATTTTGCACTAAGTGATATTTGTAACAAAAAAATCGATTCAAAGGATTTAGCGCGAGGTTATCGTTCAGAAGGTCTTGCCTCTGTGATCGGAGGTATTTTCAATGCCTTCCCTTATACGACTTTCTCACAAAACGTGGGACTTACACGTATGTCAGGCGTAAAAGATCGTAAAGTTATTTACATCACAGGTGGTTTACTAGTAGCACTTGGCTTCCTGCCAAAAATCGCAGCATTAACAACGATTATTCCAACACCAGTACTTGGTGCGGCGATGTTAGCCATGTTCGGTATGGTTATTACACAAGGTATGGGTATGCTTGTACCTGTTATGAATGAATCAGCAGAAAACGCCATGATTGCAGCCATTGCAGTAAGTTTAGGTGTCGGTGTATCAGTAGTTCCGGGAATTTTCGATGCATTACCAGCAAAAGTCTCAATCTTAACGTCAAATGGTATCGTTTGTGGTTCTGTCACAGCGATTATTCTTAATATTTTATTCAACATGATCGGGCCAAAGCATAAGAAAGACCCAATGCATGGGGAGATATAATAAAGCTTTATCATAAAATGCCGCCAGCTTCTAGATATTCTTAAGAAGCAGGCGGCATTTTTATATTATTTATTCAGAGACATTACTAGCATCACTTAAAGATAGTGCCTTAGTTTCTGGAGCCCAAGCAATCGACACAATGGTACCGATGACTAAAATACCTGTTAAACAAAGCATCGTATTTTGTACACCAAGGTTAGCCATACTCATTGGAAGCAGGAACGTACTAGCGGCGGAACCTAATCGACTAATTGCAGTTGCAAAGCCTACCCCTGAGGAACGAATGTCTGTCGGGAAACTTTCGGCAGGGAAAACACCTACTAGATTACTCACGGCAGATAAAATTAATGTAAATACAGAGAAAGCAATAATCATAAGAACCGTTAGATTACTTGGTAATACACTTAAAAGGCCTAAAGAAATAACCAATACAATGAAGGAAGAGATTAAGAATCCACGTCTAGAATACTTAACAGTAAACCAAATCCCTAATAATGCTCCTATAATTAGAAGACCATTTAGTAAGAAATCTGTAGTATGACCAGCTCTTAAGCCTATTTCATCTAGAATGATTGGTAAAAATGTGTAAATAGCGAAATAAGGCATTACTAAACATACAAAGAAAATACAGTTAAAGGCTGTGCGCTTAATCATATCCTTATGGAATAAAGATGCAAAGCTACTTTTCTTAGCTTGCGCTACTTCATCATCCAAAATAATGTTTGGTCCTATATATTTTTGCACAATTTGAAGTGCTTCTTCATTTCGACCTTTGCTTACCAGCCATCTTGGCGATTCTGGTGTGCCCATGCGGATAATTAAAATAATAAATGCTGGGATGGCAGAAGAGGCTAACATCCATTTCCATGCATCAGGAGAAGCGTTCGTTGCGAAAATTCCGACAATATTGGCTGCAACATATCCAATTGTCCATATCACACTAAATGATCCAAGTAAAACCCCGCGATGTTTACGAGGTGAAAATTCAGCAAGCATAGTATGTCCCACACTATAATCTCCACCAAGACCTATCCCGATTAATATCCTGTAAATAACTAATTCAGTTGGTGAATCAGCAAAAAATTGAAGAATAGAAGCAGCTGTTATAATCGTAAAACTGAGAACGAATATTTTTTGTCTACCAATATAATCAGAAATCCAGCCCAAAATCAAGCTGCCTAAAAATAAGCCTATTAAGGCGGAACTTCCAATCAACCCCACCCAAAATGAAGACAAACCCATTTGTGGAGTAAGTAATGTAAGTGCAAAGCCTACAATTCCTAAAATATATCCATCAGTGAAATGTGCTCCAAATGTTAAGCCTGCGATTTTAATATGAAACTTATTGAGTGGTGCATCATCCAGCTTAATCTTTAGCGAGTTGTCCATTATCATTGTGTTACTACTCATATCAAATTCCTCCCATCGCCCTTTAGTCAACATATTCTTGTTTGAAGAAATATGAATAAATCTTTAGTAGAGGAAAGTATTCTTAATTAAAGTTCATAATACGAACCATATGGTCGTGATGCGAATACGTAAATTATATGTCTATGGTGAATATGTTGTCAATTTTTTTTTGAAAGCGAATTTAATGCAAATTTTTCTCTTACATGGCATTATTCTCTTTGTTCATTGAAAATTGCAGCAATATTTCATTAAAAAAAGACAATGCCGCAAGTTCGACTTTGTCTTGTTTACCAGATAAATTATGTTAACTGTCTTTCAATATCCTTTGCTGCATTTAATACCGTATCCTTAAGATTTAATAAATCTTCTTTTAAAAGTCTAAAGCTAGGGCCACCTAATGTTAAAAATGCTACTAGGCTCTTCCTATTATCAAATATAGGTACAGAAATAGCATTTTCATTTTCATCGTATTCACCAATTGATAATCCCACATGATGAGAACGTATCCATTCAAGTTCTTCTTGCAATAGCTTAGGATCTATAATGGTGTATTTCGATGTTGCAATAAGCTCTTTTTCTAAAAACTGTTCGAGTTCTTTTTTAGAAAGTAAGCTTAATAATACTTTTCCATTAGAGGTGCAATGTAATGGTGTAACAGTATTTGTATAATCAACTAATCTTACACTATGGTTCGTATCAATTTGGTCAATTGTTAAAATACCGTTATGCTTTGGAACGCTTAATAATACTGTTTCACCTACCTTTTCCCTTAATGCCTCTAATGTACTTCTAGCTCTGCGAATTAACGAACTATATGGATTATTTTGTGAAGCTAATCGATAGAATGTAAATCCAAGCTGATAGCTATTCGTTGCGATGTCTTTTTCAACAAAACCTTCATTTTCTAAACTTCCAATTAACCGCCAAACAGTTGTCCTATTTAGATCGCTTTTGAGGGACAAATCCTTTACAGAAATAGGTGAGCTGTTTTCTCCTATAAGCTTTAGTAGGAGCAAAGCTCTATCTACAGCTTGAACTGTAGTGCCGTCTTTACCATTTTTATTTGTTATAAGTTTATTCGTTTCCATATTTTTAATTATACATAGTTAGTTTTGAAAATCAAAGCTGTCCGTGTTACAGGTAATTTAATTGAATGGCGGTAAATAAAAAAAGTCAAAAATCAAAGCTATTTTTCGTGTTGACTTTCTTAATTTTCAGACATATAATAGCCTAAAGTTCTTAATGCGAATAAAAAGTTCGTAATATGAACAATTAATGGGGTAGAGGTCATTAATTGTTGTAGAGGGAGCCATTCAAACTATGCGAATAGAAACTGATTTTTTGGGGACGGTTGAAATTCCGGATGATGCTTTATATGGTATTCAATCAGTTCGAACAAAAGAAAATCTATCTTTTTCAAAAAACATACTAAAAGATTATCCAGATTATATTCAATCCTTAGCGATGGTAAAAAAGGCCGCGGCCATGGCAAACTATGAGGCCAAGGTGATCTCCTTACCAATTAAAGAAAAGATTACTTTAGCGTGTAATGCTTTGATTGATGGGAAATATACAGAGCATTTTATTGTTGATGTATACCATGGCGGGGGCGGTATTGGCATTAATATGAACATAAATGAGGTAGTAGCCAATCTATCAAATGAAATGAATGGTACCTATGCTCCTGTCCATCCAATCGAACATGTAAACGCTTCACAATCAACAGCAGATGCCTGCCATACTGCTATCCGCTTAGCGTTAATAAGTGGCTACAAGCGTTTAGATGAAGAGATGCAGTATTTATCGCAAATTTTAAACCGTAAAGCAG
>Ga0213824_1001610_pt1 | contig 12647 bp, 12 predicted proteins | sample MC6MC0906MG_FD_179892 | JGI IMG/M metagenome (GOLD analysis project Ga0213824, IMG submission 179892) | Enriched soil aggregate microbial communities from Iowa State University, Ames, United States - MC6-MC0906-MG | ecosystem: Environmental > Terrestrial > Soil > Unclassified | place: USA: Iowa...
TATTATACTGCTGTTTGTAGTTTTCACCAGCAGCATTATTACTACCAGCATTAAGACGCAGGCAAAGCAAGCAAGGCAGAAGTGTCAGCATGCGGAATTGCTGTACAGCATTAACAGAAAGCTTCTTTCCACAAGGGATCTGCATACGATTATTAGATACTCTATGGATTACTTAAAGGATGAGTTAATGCATTCCGTAGCCTTTTTTGAAGATATCAAACCAAGCGGAAAGCTAAACCCTTATTTTATGCAGGCAAATGATGATGTGGGTTTTGAATTTTTTACGCAGGAGGAAGTATTTAGCTTAGTAAGGCTTTCTGCGGATAGGCAGGAAGTTCTGGAAGATAAAGACTATGGCTACTTTTTGCCCATAACGACTCAGAACATCACTTATGGAGTCTTTGCTTTTTCTTTCAAAGAGAAGGATTTGAACAATAAACAAAAGATGTTTTTGGAATTAATAGCGGATCAAACGGCTCAGGCTCTTAGAATGTACCATCTTATGGCAGAGAAGCAGGAAACTAAGGTGATGATGGAAACGGAAAAAGTAAAGAACAGCTTTTTAAGAAGTATATCTCACGACTTAAGAACTCCGCTTACCGGGATTATAGGTGCCAGTTCTACTTTGCTGGAAGAGGGGGATAAGGTTCCTTCTGAGATGCGGGCCAAACTGGTGGAGGGGATTCAAAATGATTCCCAATGGCTTTTAAATATGATTGAAAACATATTGTCCATTACAAAGATCCAGAATAATGATATGGTGATTGATAAATCAGAAGAAATCGTGGAAGAGGTGATTGAGGGAGCGGTCACAACGTTTCGCAAACGCTTTCCGAATACCAAGATCACGGTGATTCAGCCTGACAATGTGATTTTACTTCCCATAGATATTATGTTGATCACTCAAGTTCTTACTAATATTTTGGAAAATTCACAAAGACATGCTCTGGGACAGAGGTCGGATGTGACAATCGAAGTAAAAGAAGAGGATGATTTTGTGAGTTTTATCATAACAGATACAGGCCCTGGAATAGATCCAAAGATTCTTCCGATGCTATTTAACTTTACGGTTACGCCGGAGAACCCATATAAAGATTCAACGCGAAATTTAGGAATCGGACTCTCCATTTGTAAAACCATAATCAGAGCGCATGGAGGAGAAATATATGCAAATAATCGGCCGGAAGGCGGAGCACAATTTGTGTTCACATTACCGTTTGACAATAATGAGCTTTAAAGATTGCCAGTGGCATGGCGGCTGCAGATGATAGAAAGGTTTTGATATGGAAAATAAACACGTTATTATGATCGTAGAGGATGAAAAAGCAATCATCGAATTCATTTCTGTTAAATTGGAATTACAAGGATATCGGGTGTTGAAAGCCGTCAATGGGCAAGAAGCCATTTCCTTTGCCTCATCCCATTGCCCGGATTTAATCTTGTTGGATTTGGGACTGCCGGATATGGATGGTATGGAAGTACTTAAGTCTATTAGAAGCTGGAGTATGGTTCCTGTGATTATTATATCGGCAAGGAATGAGGATAAGTGCATTGTATCGGCTCTCGACAGCGGTGCAGATGACTATATTACAAAACCTTTCAACAATGCGATTCTTGTGGCAAGAATCGGAACGGCCTTGCGAAGAGGGCATATATCGAAAATAAAGAATAGCATATTGAACCAGCCATTCAACTCGGCGGATTTATATATAGATTATGATAAAAGAATCGTTACAGTAGACGGAGAAACGGTACATTTAACCCCAATTGAATATCGGATTATCGTCCTTCTCTCTCTAAATGCAGGTACTGTATTGACTCATGAATTTCTATGCCGTGAACTTTGGGGGCCTTATGTGAACAAAAGCAAAGCCCTTCGGGTAAATGTAGCAAACTTAAGGAGGAAAATCGAAAAAGATACGGCGAATCCTCAATACATTTTAACGGAAATTGGAGTGGGATACCGATTGATCGAAGATATAGGATAGTCTAAAGCGATAAAGAATGATATTCTCTGCATAGTTTCCGTGGAAATACAAAAACTATCGACAGATAGGAGGTATCATTATGGCAAAAGCAGGTATGAGAAGACCGAGTCCTTATGATTCAAACAATCATGGAACGGAGAATCGCGAGAAAATGCATCGACCAAAAAATGAGCAGGCCCATGTGCCAGAAATTCAGGGGGCTGCGAAAAATGGAAATGACAAAGCCGGTCCGATCAATGCTCCAAACTGGGCTAGAGACGATTACAAAACGGGAAATAAGCATGACGATATTTAATAAAGAGGGTGCCGCTTCGCAGCTGTGGATCAGCTATGAAGCGGCACCCCGCTTATTATGGCATTTTCAGAAACTTATTTTTTTAAGTAATCGATAGCTCCCTGCCAGAGCATACTTCCAGAGGGCTGATATTCTGCGTCGCACTGGGTCTTCGCCTTCTCACTCATTTCTGTTAAGTTATAGCCGTCTTTTAAAACGGAAAATTTAAAAACTCCCGGAGAAAGGGCATGATGTGGGCAATCATAGATGCATTTCAAACACCACATACAATTAGATCCAAACTTTGGGAGGCCGTTTTGGATCTTAATGTTATTAGATGGACATTTTCTAGCACATAGACCACATTGGGTACATTCTTTTGAGGCATGGATAGATAAGCCGAAGATTTTTGCACCAAAGTGCTCTGATTTGCCTATAAATGCAAAAAAATGATCAAGAGCCCTAGGCTTTGTAAGGGATATCTTACCTGATAAAATCTCTGTGATGGCCTGGGTTACTTTTAACGGAATGACATTAAGCAATTGGAGATTTAATTGGTATTCTGCCTGAGAGCCATAATTAGAGGGCATCACAAACATTTTTTCATAGATCGGCTGATACCCCTTTTTAACCAACAAGCGCTTACAGTGAACGCGGCATGCGGTATTGGGTGAGACTTCTCCGCCGCCGGAAACGGAGATAACTGCGGCTGGTATATTCTGTGCTTTGGGCAGATTCTTTACCCATTGTTCCATGATAGTGGCTAGTCTAAAGGCGTATACAGGAGAGAAGATGATTAGAAGATCCGGTGCTTTTTCCTCATGATATGTATTGCGACAAGATATATCAATCACATTTACATGGATTCCAGATTTTATAAACTTGGTTTCAAAGCAGGATACAATGGCTTTTGTGCCTCCTGTTCCGGAGAAGTATGCTAATGTAACGGTTTTGACGGTAAGATTTTTATTATCCATTAAGATTTTCTCCTTCCAAATACTTATATGATTTAGATAAATAGCAAGCCGCTTTTGTTACAAAAAGCGGCTGCCAGAATCTCTGTACTAATTTTCTTTTTATGTTAAATCTCGTTGACTGGTTGTTTTGTCTTATGCAAAAGCACAGCGCCAAAAGCCATGATAACAAAAAACACAACCAGATAGGCGATCGCAGCAATTCCATGGGCAAACCATGCGGCAGCAATCATAAAGATACAGCCTGCAAGGGATATGCAAGGCATTAGGATCCGGTTGAAAAAGTTAAGCTCCTTCCCTTTTATCATGAACATTATGAAAATAGGGATGTACAGGGCATAAATTGTGATAATGGGCAATTCCGAAGAATCAAAGCTGAAGAATCCAAACCAGTTGGAAGTTAGGTTTGCTCCATAAAAATAAAATAACCAGAGGCTGCAAAGAAACAACCCCATAATTGCGGAATTAACAGGCATATTGGTCGCCGGATCTACCTGGCTGAAAACCTTGGGCTTAGGGCCAAGACCCCTTGCAGCGATTGAATAAATTCCCCGTGTACAGCCAAGCATCAGCCCGTTTAAGGTACCCAGGCATGAAATGATGACGAATACAAACAAAAGGGAACCGCCTGCTGAGGTGAATACTGTTTGGAATGCCAGCTTGGCACCGGCTTCACCACCAGCCATCATCACCTCATTTTTAATCGTTCCGGCCAAACCAATATAATACAGGATGTAAATGGACATGGTAATAAAAGTACCTGCAATCAAAGCCAAAGGAAGATTTTTCTTTGCATTTTTTAACTCTGCATTAATACAGGTTGCAATGATCCAGCCTTCATAGGCAAAGCTTGCTGCAACAACAGCCGTAAACAACCCGTTGGTAGTGCTTTGGGACACGTAGTGGGTGAAGTTATACATCGTCATACCGCTGCGAAGCCCTGCAAATGTTCCGACAACTGCCATTAAGAAGAGGGGAATCAGTTTAATAACCGTAGTGCTTACCTGGAATTTTCCTGCCAAAACAGGAGATAAAGCATTCATTGTAAAGCTGGAAATCAGATAAAGGCAGGCGATGGTCATACATTCTCCGCCTGTAATAGAAAAACCAAAGATTACGCAGGTATACCGGGCGGAGACCCATGCAAGTACCGAGGTTATTGTGGGATAATAAATCGCTGCCATAAACCAGCCGACATAATAGGCATATTTTTTCCCCATTGTTGCTTCTGCGTAATCTACCACACCATTGATATACTGATATTTGGTGGCCATGACAGAAAACGTGTAAGCGCAGGAAATCATTATGATACCGCCGATCACCCACGCCAGTATGCCCTCTTTTAAATTGCCTCCGGTTGCCGTAAGGATCTTTTCCGCCTTAAAAAACACACCGCTTCCGATGACGATACCTACAACCATTGCAATGGCTGTAAAAAGACCATATTTCTTTTCTAATTTCGGTTCCATAGTTTACCAGTCCTATGATCCATAGGATTCCTTTATATTATTCTTTCATCATCAAAGAAAATAAATGCCATACAACCAGATTTGATAATATTATGGCCCTATTTATGGATGAGGAAACTTTTTTTATTTTATCATAAAGTTTAATAGAATACAGCTAGAATTTTCTTATTTAAGGTTTATTTTTCGTTAAAATAATTTTTTTCCAAAAGAGGAAAATGGCGGTAATAAAGACCTGAAGCCGGGATTGACAGCATTGCCGGAATTAATGTATGATAAGTATCAAATATGGGTACGTCTTTAAACGCTTAAGGTTCTAAAAAGAATAAAAGGAGAGAGGCTCATGGCAAAAATAAAGGAGTATACTCTGGAAAATATCAAAGAGATCTGTGAGTTTGGCAAGGCGATCTCATCACCTGTCCGGCTTGAGATCATCAAGCTGTTATACCAGGACAATTTTTCAATAAGCCAGATCGCGGAAGCTCTTGATCTTCCACAGTCCAGCGCCGCTTTTCATTTGAAGCTTCTTGAAGCCGCGGATTTGATCCGTATGGAGGAACAGCCTGGGAGTCATGGAACTATGAAGGTCTGCAGCCGGAAACAGGATTATGCCAATCTCTGCTTTTTGCCGAGAAGCAGCCAGATCAATGAGGTATTAAGCATTGAAATGCCGGTGGGTGCATTTGTGGACTGCAGCATTTTTCCTACCTGCGGGTTATATACCACTTCAGGAGTGGTGGGAATGGAAGATAAGGTATACAGCTTTTATCTGCCGGAACGGATGGATGCCGGTCTCTTGTGGACCTCCAAAGGCCGTGTGGAATACCGGTTTCCCAATCTGCTTCCTAATGGGAAACGGCCGGTGCGGCTATCCTTTTCCATGGAGATATGCTCGGAAGCGCCCGGATATGCGGAGGACTGGAAGTCTGACATTACCATGTGGATAAACGGTGTGGAATGTGCCACCTGGTGCTGTCCGGGGGACTTCGGGTCCAGAAGAGGGAGATTTACTCCTTCCATATGGCCCAATGGTTCTACCCAATACGGTCTTTTGGTAAAATGGGAGATCAAAGGAGACGGAAGCTATATAAACGGAGAGCGAGCCTCCAAAATCAGGATCAATGACCTCGCGTTATCAGAAAATGCCTTTATCAGCATGACCATCGGGAATAAAAAGGATACAGAATATGAGGGCGGCTTTAATCTTTTTGGCAAAACCTTCGGCGATTACGCCCAGGACATTATTATGGAAATCGAATATTGATGATATATGGTGAAAGAGGAAACAACCGTTTGGAGAATATGCATATTTTCCGGGCGGTTGTTTTTTCGTTGCCTTGCGCTTGAAAGTGGAAACGTTGTATTATAACAGGGATTCTATTTTTTTGTATAATAGAAATAAATAATAAAACAGTAATACTGTTGTAAAGGGGAATATTATACAAATTATTATATAAAATAGAGAATAATATATTGACTTACACAATAAAAAGGTGTATGGTTGATTTATTGAAACAGTAATACTGTTGTTAGTCAAGCTTCTATTGGACAAAAAACGACAGGCTGTTTTATGGTTTGCGAGGTTAACAAAACAAAACAAGGAGGTAATTATGAGAAGAGGCAAAAAATGGATGGCTGCATTAGGTGCAGCGGCACTGGTTATGGCGGCATTGTCAGGATGCGGAAGCAGCGCAACAACGCAGACAACTGCGGGGACCCAGGCAGCACAGGGAACCCAGGAGAACAAGGAAACTTCTAAAGGAGAAACGTCAGCAGCAGCTACAGAAGAAACAAAGAATGTCAATGACGACGGAACGGTAAACAATCCAGAGCAGGTGGCAGTGGATGCCAACAAGCTGGTCATGTGGTCCTTATTCAGCGGCGGTGACGGCGGTTTCATGACCAAGATGATCGAGGACTACAATAGTACGAACCCGACGAAACAGGTACAGTCTATCATGCTTGTATGGGCGGATTATTATACAAAGCTGCAGACGGCTGTTGCTGCCGGAAAAGGGCCTGATATCGGCATTTCCCATGCATCTTCTCTTCCTCAGCTGGTGGAAGACGGTGTGGTACAGCCGATCACTACATATCTTGACGAGCTGGGTGTCGATTTGAGCCAGCATTATTCACAGGCCTCCATTGATGCTGTGACTTTTGACGGAGAAGTCTATGCCATACCTTTGGACACACATGCAGAGATCATGTATTTCAACAAAGAGTTATTGGAAAAGGCCGGAGTGACCTTAAATGCGGCCGGAGCAGTTGATATTAAGAGCGTGGATGACTTCTATGCCGTTTGTGATAAGATCAAGGCCGTGATCCCGGAAGACGGCACAACCATCGCCATTACCAACAATGGAGACGATCCATACCGTCTGTGGTGGGCAACCTATTTCCAGATGGGAGGAACCCCTATCGTCAGTGATGACGGCAAGGAGGTCACCCTTGATAAGGAAAAGGCAGTTAAAGCAGCGGAGTTTGTAAAGGGACTGTATGACAAGGGTTACGTTGCCGAAGGCATTGATGATCACCAGAAGTTCTTCCAGACCGGAAAAGCAGGAATCTGCATCGGCGGAACCTGGGCGGTAGGCGCTTTTGAGCAGACGGATAACTTAAAATTCGTACCTATGGCATTCCCAAAACTTTTTGATACCGAAAACTGCTGGGCTGATTCCCATACCTTCATTCTTCCTACAAAGAATTCAAGGAATGAAGCCGACAGCAAAGCAGCGGTGGAATTCATGGTAGCAGCATCCATGAATGGCGGCGTGACCTGGGCAGGCTCCGGCCAGATTCCGGCATGCAAGGAGGTTCTTGCAAGTGACGCCTATAAGGCACTTCCATATAGAAGCAGCTACATGTCTGAGGTGGAGAAAGCAGTCCTTCCGGCAAAGGTTTCTACCTTTAATGGAATGAAGAAAGGGATGATCGACAGCCTGGATACTATCTGGACAGGAAAGGGAGATGCTGCTTCAGGAATTGATGCCTTATATGATGAGCTTGAGTCAAACCTTCCGTAACATTTAGTGAAACTAGAGGGGGGAATCTTTCTCCCCTCTTTGTAAATAGGATTGCATGGTTAGGGAGGACAGTAATTTGAGCAGAAGCAGAAAAGTAAGAGATATGGCTACAGGCCTGGGATTATGCCTTCCTTTTTTGGCCTTATATACGGTTTTTACCATATGGCCGGTGATTCAGGGGCTGTATGTGAGCCTGCATAAGTGGTCCTTAATGGGTAAGGTAAAATTTGTAGGACTGGATAATTATATTAAATTTTTGTCGGATCAGAAGTTTGTTGACGCACTGAAACATACGATCATCTTTGTCATCCTTTCCGTACCGTTCCTGGTGATCATGGCTTTGATACTGGCGCTGTTTGCCAATAGGCCGGTGAAGATCAGGCGGGGGTTAAGGATCGCATATTATCTTCCCAGTATTATATCTGTTTCTGTTGCGTCCTTTATTGCAAAATACATGTTTGCACCCTATATGGGATTTGTAAACGGAATGCTCCATCTGATCGGGATTTTAGGTCCAGGATCGGAAATCCAGTGGCTGATTGACACAAATCATGCATGGGCGGTCGTTACTATGATGACCGTATGGTGGACCGTGGGATTTTCCATGCTTTTATATTTATCGGCGCTGCAGGACATCTCTCCGGAGATATACGAGGCAGCGGAAATTGACGGAGCGGCGAAATGGCAGCAGCTGTTTTCCATTGTTCTGCCTTTATTAAAGCCCACCACCTACTTAATCGTCATGCTGCAGATTATCGCCAGCTTCAAGGTGTTCGGCCAGATCCAGTTAATCACGGCAGGAGGGCCGGCAGGTAGTACAAAGCCTTTGATCCAGTATATCTATGAGACAGGATTTACGAAGAACAATATGGGCTATGCTGCGGCCATGTCCTATGTGCTGTTTGCCATTCTGGTGGTATGTACGTTTATTCAGAAGGCGGTTCAGAGGAAGGGGGAAAGGGAAGATGAAGCGTAAGAAAGTAAAGGCAGGGAGCGTTGTGCTGACTCTTTTGTCCGCAGGGCTGGCCCTCATTTTTCTGGCACCTGTGATCTGGGCCTTTTTCGTATCCCTGCAGTATGAGGGGAAGCAGATCATAAGCGTGGGCAGCTGGTTTTCACCCCCCTACACGTTTCGGAATTATCTGGATCTGATCATCGGTTCCGATGTTGCCAAGTGGCTGATGAATTCCGTGATCGTTGCAGTTCTTGTTACAGTTTTAACAGTCTTATTTTCCGCTATGGCGGCCTATGCTCTGGCAAAAATTAAATTTTTGGGGAGAAATAAGCTGTATCTTTACTTTTTGCTGGGACTCATGGTACCGGGGGAAGCAACCATTGTGCCGCTGTTTATTACTGCCAATGGATTAAAGCTGATTGATACATATGCAGGATTGCTTTTTCCGTCCGTGGCAGTATCCATGAATCTGATAATCATGGTGACATTTTTTAAAGGGCTTCCGGATTCTCTTATAGAAGCTGCCAGAATCGACGGAGCCGGAGAGATTACGATTTTTGCCCGAATCATCATGCCCTTATCAAAGGCAGTAATCTCTACCATCAGTATTTTCGCATTTATTGGAAGCTGGAATAATTATCTATGGCCTCTGCTCTGCGCCATGGACAGCAGTAAATTTACATTGCCTGTGGGCATTCCCATTTTTGCCGGAACCTATACCGTGGATTATGTGAAACCGATGACGGCTAATATGATCGCATCAATTCCTGCCATTATCATTTATCTTATCTTTGAAAAACAGATCGTGCAGGGAATCACGATGTCCGGCGTTAAGGGATGATTAAAATAAATATAACCTTACAGGAATGCCTAAATGCCAAAAGCAGGTATATCTTTGTACCAAAAGGCAGGCAGGAAAGAGGAAAGGAGAATTATTACATGCTATGCTATCAAAAGGACTATCCAAGACCACAGTTTGTCCGTAGGGAATGGATCAATTTAAACGGTATTTGGGACTTCAGTTTTGATGATGACAATCAGGGTGAAGTTCAAAGCTGGTATGAGGGGTTCCATACGGAGAAAGAGATATGTGTGCCCTTTACTTACGAAACAAAGAAAAGTAATATCCATGACGAAGGGGTGCACCATTTTGTGTGGTATGGCCGCAGGTTTCAGGCGGAAAAAGAGAAATTATCGGGAAATAAGCTGTTTCTGCATTTCGAGGGAAGTGACTTCCTGACAAAGGTATGGATCAATGGGCAATTTGCCGGCATGCATGAAGGCGGATATTCCCGTTTTTCCTTTGATATCACGAACCTTGTAACGGATGGGGAGAACCTTGTAGTCGTAAAAGCAGAAGATCATTTGGATCCCCAGCAGCCAAGGGGGAAACAGCGGTGGGTTTCTGAAAATTTTGGTTGCTGGTATGTGCAGACGACAGGAATCTGGAAGACCGTATGGATGGAGTATGTACCGGAGGTCAGCTTAAAATCGGTGAAAATGACTCCCAATTTACCGGAAGGCAGGCTTGAACTGGAGTATACCGTAGACTGTCCCAAACCCCTGGATGGGAGAAGGTTAGAGGTAGAGGCGGTTGTAAGCTTTGAAGGCAGGCTTGTGGCAAGGACTCTGGACGGCATAGGGAAAAATCCCACAAAGGCTTTCATTGATCTGGAAGCAGCCGAGGCAGAAAATCCGTGGGGGATCCGTACATGGACCCCGGCGGAACCCCAACTATATGATATCAGCTTCCATACCCGGTACGATGGAGAAGTATGTGATGAGGTTGGTTCATACTTTGGTATGCGGGAGATCCGGATCGATGGTCCCAACATTCTTTTGAATGGGGCACCGTTATATCAGAGGTTGATCCTTGACCAGGGATATTGGGAAGAAACCCATTTGACGCCGCCGGATGAGGAGGCATTGATCGAAGATATTGATAAAATTCATGCACTTGGGTACAACGGTTTGAGGAAGCACCAGAAGACAGAGGATGAAAGATTCCTTTACTGGTGTGACGTTAAGGGGATGCTGGTATGGAGTGAGGCACCTGCTGCTTATGTTTATTCCGACCGTGCGGTGGAGTTGTTTACAAGGGAATGGCTGGATATTGTAAAGCAGAATTATAATCATCCTTCCATTATTACATGGACGCCGATCAATGAATCCTGGGGCGTTCCTCAGGTTGAGACCAACAGAAGCCAACAGCATTTTACGGAAGGGATTTATCACCTGACGAAAAGCATTGACAAGTACCGGCCGGTGATTGTAAATGACGGCTGGGAGCATACGGTTTCAGATATTATCACCCTTCACGATTATGAAGAGAAGGGGGAAGTGCTAAAGAAACGTTATACAGAATACAAGAATGAGATACTAACGACGGAGGTTTATCACTCCACCTCTAAATCAGCCTTTGCCAACGGATTTTCATACAAGGGGCAGCCGGTGATAATCAGTGAATTTGGCGGAATCGCGTTTGACAGTGACAAAGAAGGCTGGGGGTATGGGAACAAGGTCAATACAAAAGAGGACTTTTTAAAGAGGTTTGACAGTATTACGACAGCCATTAAGGAGATCCCCTATGTATGCGGCTATTGCTACACCCAGGTCACGGATGTGCAGCAGGAAGTCAATGGACTAATGGATATCAGGAGAAACTTTAAGGTGGAGTCTGATAAGATAAAGGAAATAAATGAGAAGAGAATCGCGTTTTGGAGAGATGAACTCCGATAACATACTCCTCCTGTCAGAGAAAAAGCAGTCACTCTTTTATCGGGTATTTGCCCTTTTTAAAGAGTGGCTGCTGCTTTTTATTGGAGATTTGTTTCTTTTATTTCGCTGCTACGATAGACTGCACATACGAAAGCATTTCTTCTTTGGATTGTACTGTTTGCGTATGATCGATAATCTGCTGCTGAGCTTGGGTAGGTAAGGAGAAAAAATAGTCCATTGCTTTATATTCTTCAAGTGCCAGACCTAACCCTACCGGCAATTCCGCACCGCTTGTATAATTTCCCATCTTTAAACCTCTTAGATATTAAGATCTTTCCATGATCTGTTTTTCCTGTTCCTCTATCATCTTTTTAACCATATAACCATATTGATAAGATGTCATGTTACTATAATCATTGCTTTTTATAGGGAAGCCGGTTTCTTCGGCGATTTCATACTTAAAACGGTCAAGAGCCTCCCTTGCTTCCGGAATGATATTTCTGTTTGGCATATAGAATCACCTCAATTCGTTTTATAACTATTATGAGGACTTTTAGAAATAATATTCAGAAGCATAAAGCTAAATAATAAACCACCAGACAAGAATGGAAAGAACGGCTCCAGTTATGCAGCAGATCGCATCATTCATTGTATCCACAAGACCGGCAGGCTGAAGTGCTTTTTCAGATACATGATTATGAGAGGTATGGATCTTTTGCCAGCGCTGTGCATTACTATGAGTGATACAATCGGTAATATATTCAAGCACTTCCCAAATTACATGAAGTGTTATGGAAAACGTAAAACCAAACAACAGGATCACATATTTTATAACGCCGGAGCTTGTACCAGTCAATGCAATTCCAAAGCCCACAAACGCAACTCCGGACAGGAAATGGATCGCCCGATCCCACCATTTATATTTATCATAAAAATGGAGCGAGCTGCCCAGATATAATGCCATGAATAAGATGATAAGATATACGAAGATGCTGAAGCCATCAATTCTTATATGAAATACGGCATCTAGAAATCCAGGTAAAAAGGACAATACAAATACTAAGATAACGGATTTCATTATCTTAAATTCCCTTTTAAAAACATGATATACGACCAATGCAAATAAAGCGCACCGAAAAATAATCTCGCAGAGACTCAAAAGTTTCATATGATCACCTCACGAGTTGAGTATGCGCAGCGGCTGAAAAATTATACCTTTTGGAAATATCATTAAAAGGCAGATCAT
>Ga0213824_1001616_pt1 | contig 12608 bp, 8 predicted proteins | sample MC6MC0906MG_FD_179892 | JGI IMG/M metagenome (GOLD analysis project Ga0213824, IMG submission 179892) | Enriched soil aggregate microbial communities from Iowa State University, Ames, United States - MC6-MC0906-MG | ecosystem: Environmental > Terrestrial > Soil > Unclassified | place: USA: Iowa...
GCCAATTATTCCTGCAGGATTTGCGCGCGAACGTATTGGCGCATGGCGCGATATCGCGTCGTACAAACAAGGCGGTCGCGCGCGCCTGTCACAGGCGTTACTGGCCCGAAACAAACGTAGGAGCGAGCGTAGCTCGCGATGCGCCGCGCGGGCGGCGCTCGATTGGCGCACCCACGCAAATCCAGTGTCAGACGCCCTGTTTCAGAACAGGTCCATCGGCGCCGCTTCATCGGCCGGCAGCGGGCTGCCCGGTGCTGCGCCATTGCCCAGTTCGTCCACCGAGGGTGGCGAATCTTCGGCCTTGAACAGCTCGAAGAAGGCATTCGGCGTGCTCGGGGAAGCAGCGCGGCCGCTGATCGGGTCGACGCGCAGGCTGAGGATGCCTTCCGGTTCTGCGGGTGCATGCGCCGGCTTGTCCTTGAGCGCCGCGCCCATGAAGCTCATCCAGATCGGCAGCGCCGCCGTGCCGCCGTACTCGCGGCGGCCGAGGGTTTCCGGCTGGTCGAAACCGACCCATACGGTGGTCACGTAATCGGCGTTGTAGCCGGAGAACCAGGCGTCCTTGGACTCGTTGGTGGTGCCCGTCTTGCCTGCCAGGTCGGTGCGGCCCAGGGCCAGCGCCCGGCGGCCGGTACCGCGCTTGATCACGTCCTGCAGCATGCTGGTGAGGATATAGGTGGTGCGCCCGTCGATGATCTGTTCGGCCACAGCCGGCGCTTGCGGTGCAGCGGCCACCTGGTTGAAGGCGGAAGGTGCCTCACCTGGCATGGCAGCGGTGCTGATCGGCTGTTCGGGTGCCGCCAGGCCAGCCTGGTCCTCGGCACCTTGAGGTACGCGGGCCGGGTTGGCGGTAAACAGTGTTTCGCCGCTGCGGCTTTCGATGCGGTCGATCAGGTACGGGGTGACCTTGTAGCCGCCGTTGGCAAAGGTGCTCCAGCCTGTGGCGATTTCCATCGGGGTCAGGGTGGCGGTGCCCAGGGCCAGCGACAGGTTGCGCGGCAGGTCCTGCTTGTTGAAGCCGAACTTGGCGATGTAGTCGATGGTGCGGTCTACGCCCATGGCCTGCAGCAAGCGGATCGACACCAGGTTGCGCGACTTGTACAGCGCTTCGCGCATGCGGATCGGGCCGAGGAAGGTATTGGTGTCGTTCTTCGGCCGCCACACTTTGTCCACGGACTCGTCGACGAACACGATCGGCGCATCGTTGACCAGGGTGGATGCGGTGTAGCCGCTGTCCAGTGCAGCGCTGTAGATGAACGGCTTGAAGCTGGAGCCCGGCTGACGCTTGGCCTGCATGGCGCGGTTGTAGTTGCTCTGCTCGAACGAGAAACCGCCAACCAGTGCGCGAATGGCACCGTTGTAAGGGTCGAGGGTGACCAGGGCACTTTGCGCGCCGGGCACCTGGCTGAACTTGAACTTGCCGTCGTCCAGGCGCTGCAGGCGCACCAGGTCACCGACCTGTGCCACGTCGGCCGGCGACTGTGGTGCACGGCCCTGGGCGTTACTGTTGATGAACGGGCGCGCCCACTTCATGGTGTCCCAGGCAACCTCGGCTTGCTGGCCGTCCCGGGTCAGTACCTGGAGGCCGGCTTTGTCGACATGGGTGACGATGGCTGGTTCCAGGCCACCCAGGGTGCGCTGCTTACCCAGTTCCTGCAGCCAAGCTGCCTGGGTGCGGCCCGGGAAGCGTGCTTCCGGGCCACGGTAGCCGTGGCGTTCGTCGTAATCGGACAAGCCTTTGAGGATGGCCTTGTTGGCCATTTCCTGCATGTCGCTGGGCACCGTAGTGGTGACGCGGAAGCCTTCGGTGTAGGCCTCGCTGCCGTAGCGGCCGACCATTTCGGCACGGGCCATTTCGGCGATGTAAGGCGCATTCACCTCAGGCGTCGGCACGTGGTAACTGGCATTGAGCGGCTCGGCCAGGGCAGCCTGGTAGCTGGCCTGGTCGATCTTGCCCAGCTTGTACATGCGGCCCAGGATCCAGTCGCGGCGCTCCTTGGCGCGCACCGGGTTGGCCAGCGGGTTGAAGCGTGACGGTGCCTTGGGCAGGCCGGCGATCATCGCCATCTGCGCCAGGCTCACATCGCGGATCGATTTGCCGTAGTACACCTGCGCGGCGGCATCGATGCCGTAGGCACGGTTGCCCAGGTAGATCTTGTTCACGTACAGCTCGAGGATTTCGTCCTTGGTCAGCTCACGTTCGATCTGCAGGGCCAGCAGGATCTCGTTGGTCTTGCGCGAGAAACTGCGTTCGCTGGTGAGGAAGAAGTTCTTCGCCACCTGCATGGTGATGGTGCTGCCGCCGGTCTGGATATGCCCGGTTTTCACCAACTGGGTCGCCGCGCGCATCAGGCTGCTGGGGTCGACACCGTAGTGATTGAGGAAATTATCGTCCTCGGCTGACAGAAGCGCCTGAATGAACTGTGGCGGAATTTCCGCGAAGCGGATCGGCGAACGACGCATCTCGCCGAATTCGGCAATCAGCTTGCCGTCGTTGCTGTACACCCTGAGGGGGATCTGCAACTGGATGCTTCTGAGGGACTCGACCGAGGGCAGGCTGGGGCTAAGATACAGAAACGCACCGCTCACACCGAGTACGAGCGCGCAAATGACTGCGACGGAAGACCACCAGAAGAACTTCAGCAGACGTATCAAGGCTTTTCGGTGTCCAGGTTGGGAATGAATTGCACGCAGGTCCGGCGGACCAGAAAACGCTGGGCATTATAAGCATTTTTTCGCCTCTCCGGGTTACCGGCCAGGCTGCCCGTCGCCTCGATGGGCAGGCCGGGCCCAGTGTTGACGCGGGGTTGCGACAGGCCGCTGCACCAGGCAGCAAGGAAGCCGCGATGTTAGGACGCTTTGGCAAGGATGCCAGTTCACTCGTGGGGGTGGAAATCGCCCCTGACGCCGTTCGTGTGGTGCAACTTCAGCGGCGCAGTCGGCGCTGCCGGGTGCTGGCATCGGCACAAGAGCCATTTGAATCCGCGGCTGGCAGCGATTGGGCCGCAGAGCCCGCTGCCGTGGTGGCAGCCTTGCGCCGTGCCTACCTGCGCAGTGGCCTCAGGCAGTGTCGGGTAGCGTTGGCGTTACCGGCCAGCCAGGTCATCTGCAAACGGTGTCATTTGCCGGTGGAACAGGTCGGGGCAGAACTGGAGACGCAATTGCTGGCCGATGCCGAGCGGCTGTTTCCGTTCCCATTGGAGGACCTGGCCCTGGATTTTCAGGTCTTGGGGGCATCCCGCACGCAACCGGGGTGCGCCGAGGTGCTGGTGGCCGCGTGTCGGCAAAGTGCGTTGGCGTCACTTGATGCCCTCGTCGAGCAGGCCGGGTTGCAACTGGAGGCCATCGAGGTCGACAACATTGCCTTGTGCCGCATGTTGCCCGAGGGCTGCCTTGAAGGTTCGGCACTGCTACGTCTCGAAGCGCACAGCGCAGTGCTTTATGACTGGCAGCCCGGCCGGCCTTACCAACGTCGTGAACTGCAAACGCAGGGGCTGAAGGCCATGGGGCAGCTGTCGGAGCGCCTGCAAGCGCTGCTTGCCGATGAGCATTTGCCCGCAGGCCTGTGGATTACCAGTGGCTCACCGGTAGAGCCGGGCTGGTTGCAAGACCTTGGCCGCCAGCTGAATACGCCGTGCCGGCATTTACCTGGCCTGGAGGGGCTGGAGCACGTGGATGGCACGATGATCCTGGCGTGCGCGCTGGCACTTGGAGGGTTGCGCCCATGATGCGGCTTAACCTGTTGCCCTGGCGTGAACGGCAGCGCGAGGCGGCGCTTCGGCGCTTTCGCACCCAGCTGATTGCCGGCGCACTGCTAGCGCTGTGCGCTGTGACGCTGGTCGACCAGTTGGCCCGGCAGCGCGGGCAGCAGCAGGCGCTGGCCAATGCCCAGCAGCAGGCCGCCCTTGAAGTGCTGGCCGAGCAACTGCAACCGCTGGCTGATGTGCGTGCCCAGCATGACGCACTTGTCGCCCGTTCGGCTGCGCTAGAGAGCTTGCGCGCCCAGCAGGATATTCTGGGCGATGTGTTCGCTGACCTCGAAGGCGCGCTGCCGGTTGGCGTCCAGTTATTCGACCTCAGCCTGGAAAACGGCCACTTGCACATGACCGGGATGGCCCCGTCCGGCGCCGTGGTGGCGCAGTTCATGCGCGATCTGGAACGGTCGGGTGTACTGCTCGATCTGGCGCTCAAGCGCGTCCGGAGCCTGCCGGGTGGCGATGAGTTTCTGCTGGTCGCGCGCGTTTCGGCGTTCTGGTCGTGAATGCAGCGCCGATCTTCGCCTGGCTGGCGGTAGCCGAGCGCTCCAGAACGATCAGGCTTGTCGCGCCGGTGCTGGTCGCCGGGCTGGTATTCGGCCTGGGTTGCGCGTTTCGCCTGCCAGCGGCGTTGCAGCAGCAGGCTCACGAAGCGGCCAGGCAGGCCACATTGAACGAGCAGCAAACAGTCAGTACCGCACAGCTGGTCGAGCTGGAGTTACTGCAGGCGTCTCTGGCTTCTGCCGAGCGGCGGTTGCTGGAGGCTCACTGGCATTTGGCCGCCGGGGAGGGCATGAGTGACCTGCTTGACCGCCTGGCGGCTTCGGGGCATGCGCATGGCTTGCTGGTCGAGCGGTTCGACGTGCAGCAAGCCGAGCAGCAGGCAGGCTATCAAAAAGTACCGTTGCAGGTGCGGGTGGTGGGGCGTTACGTGGACTTGCGTCAGTGGCTGGGCGACTGGCTGGGCCAGGCACGCCTGCTGCGCAGCGGTGACATGACACTGGCCGCAGTCGAGGGCCAGCCTGGGCTTTTGCGTCTGCAACTGCGGGTCGATGCCTTCCAGGCCCCTGCGCCTGTACCGGCACCCGATGCGCTCGCACATCTGCCGGCCAAGGCCGCCACGCCAGGCCCTGTGGTCGACCCCTTTGCGCCAGGGGTGGCACGAATGGCTGGCTCCGGGCTGGCCAGCGTGCCGCTCGCACAACTGGAAATGGTCGGCAGCCTGTCGCGAGGGGCGGCGCATGAGGCGCTGCTGATGGCGGCTGGCAGGCTCTACCGGGTGCGCGCAGGTGAGCGATTGGGGCGTAACCACGGTGTGGTGGCGCGGATTGATCAAGACCAGGTCGAAGTGCGTGAACGGCTATTCATGGCGGGGGTGTGGCACGAGCGCACGGCGTTCATCACCCTTGCAAAGCGCCTGGGCAAGGAGGCCCCGAACCGGTATGAAGAACGTGATGAAATGGGTGTTGGCAGCCCTGCTGCCGATCCCGCTGGCGTCGGCGGCGCCTTATCAGGGTGAGCCCCTGTCATTGAACTTCCAGGATGTAGAGGTGCGCTCGGTGCTGCAGGTACTGGCCGATTATGCGGGCGTCAACCTGGTTGCCAGTGATGACGTGCAGGGCAACGTGACCTTGCGTTTGCAGGACGTGCCCTGGGACCAGGCCCTTGACCTTGTGCTGCGCAGCAAGGGCCTGGCTCGGCAGCAGGAGGGCAATGTGCTGCTGGTAGCGCCTGCGGCAGCGTTTTCCTCACAGTCGTTCGATGCCCCTCTGGGCCTGTTGCCGGAGGTGCAGTTGCAGCCGTTACGCCGTGAATTGATACCGATCCAACATGCCAACGCTGCCGATCTGGTTGAGCTGTTGATGACCAGCCTGGCGGATGACAGCACCTTCGCCGTTCGTGGCAGCCTGGGTGTCGATGAGCGCACCAACACCCTGGTGGCGCACCAGCCCGCCGAGCGCCTGGCTGAATTGCGGCAACTGGTTGCGCAGCTGGATGTGCCGGTGCGCCAGGTGGCGATCGAGGCGCGTATCGTCGAGGCCAACGTCGATTACGAAAAAAGCCTGGGGGTGCGCTGGGGCGGGCCGCTGTACGGTGAAAACCTGCGGCCGGGCAAGGAACTGTTCATCGACCTGGGCGTGGAGCGGGTGGGCAGCAGCGTCGGCCTGGGCCTGCTGCGCGGCGACGTGCTGCTCGATCTGGAACTCAGTGCCATGGAAAAAAGCGGCAACGGCGAAATCATCTCGCAGCCCAAGGTGGTCACGGCCGACAAGGAAACGGCCAGGATCCTCAAAGGTACTGAGGTGCCTTACCAGGAAACCAGCAAGAGCGGCGCCACCTCGGTCGCCTTCCGCGAAGCCTCGCTGTCGCTGGAGGTGACCCCGCAAATTACCCCGGACAACAAGGTGATCATGGCGGTCAGGGTGACCAAGGATGAGCCGGATTACGTCAATGCCTTGAACAACGTACCGCCGATCCGCAAGAACGAGGTCAACGCCAAGGTTCGTGTGGCTGATGGCGAAACGATCGTGATCGGTGGCGTGTACTCGACTTCGCAAAACAATGTGGTCGACAAGGTGCCATTTTTGGGCGATCTGCCGTATGTTGGGCGGCTGTTTCGACGCGATGCATTACAAGAGAAAAAATCCGAGCTGCTGGTCTTCCTGACTCCGCGTATCATGAGTGACCAGGCGATTGCTGTGAGTCGTTGATTCTGTGCGAAATTTGATACTTGTGGGGCCCATGGGCGCTGGTAAAAGCACCATCGGACGCCTATTGGCCAAAGAGCTGCGCCTGCTGTTCAAGGATTCCGACAAGGAAATCGAACTGCGATGCGGCGCCAACATCCCGTGGATTTTCGACAAGGAAGGCGAGCCAGGTTTCCGTGAGCGCGAGCAGGCGATGATCGCCGAACTGTGCGCACTTGACGGCGTGGTCCTGGCCACCGGCGGTGGCGCGGTAATGCGCGAAGCCAACCGCCAGGCATTGCGCCGGGGCGGCCGGGTGATCTACCTGCATGCCTCGGTGGAACAGCAGGTTGGCCGTACCGCGCGTGATCGCAATCGCCCGCTGCTGCGCACCGCCAACCCCGAGGCGACCCTGCGCGCCCTGCTGGAAGCCCGCGACCCGCTCTACCGCGAGATCGCCGACGTGGTGGTGGAAACCGACGAGCGGCCGCCGCGCATGGTGGTGATCGATATTCTCGAACGCTTGCAGCAGTTGCCGCCCCGTTAACCCGGGACTATTCTCGGCCACCAGCGCCGAGGCGAGGTTCAACGATAGCGCGTGGGTTGCCCGAATGGCGCCGCGCCCAAGTACATTGTGGGGATACATGCAGACACTTAAGGTCGACCTGGGCGAGCGCAGCTACCCGATCTACATTGGCGAAGGCCTGCTGGACCAGCCCGAGCTGCTGGCGCCGCACATTGCCGGCCGGCAAGTCGCCATCGTTTCCAACGAGACCGTCGCGCCCCTGTATCTCGAACGCCTGAGCAAGACCCTCGGTGCCTACTCGGTGCTGCCGGTGGTATTGCCCGATGGCGAAGCCCACAAGAACTGGGAAACCCTGCAGCTGATCTTCGATGGCCTGCTCACAGCCCGCCATGATCGTCGCACGACCGTGGTTGCCCTGGGCGGTGGCGTGATCGGTGACATGGCCGGCTTCGCTGCCGCCTGCTACCAGCGCGGTGTCGACTTCATCCAGGTGCCGACCACCCTGCTTTCCCAGGTCGACTCTTCGGTAGGTGGCAAGACGGGTATCAACCACCCGCTGGGCAAGAACATGGTGGGTGCCTTCTATCAGCCCAATGCGGTGCTGATCGACACCACCAGCCTCAAGACCCTGCCAGCGCGCGAGCTGTCGGCGGGCCTGGCCGAAGTGATCAAGTACGGCCTGATTTGCGACAAGCCGTTCCTGGGCTGGCTCGAAGACAATATGCAAGCCCTGCGCGCCCTCGATTCGGCAGCCCTGACCGAGGCCATACGCCGCTCGTGCGCGGCCAAAGCCGCAGTGGTGGGTGCCGACGAGCGCGAGTCCGGCGTACGGGCCACGCTGAACCTGGGGCATACCTTCGGGCATGCCATCGAGACCCACATGGGCTACGGCGTGTGGCTGCACGGCGAAGCCGTGTCGGCGGGCACGGTGATGGCCCTGGAAATGTCCATGCGCCTTGGCTGGATCGACCAGGCCGAGCGCGATCGCGGAATCCGCCTGTTGCAGGACGCAGGTTTGCCGGTGGTGCCACCACAGGAAATGACCCCGGCGCATTTCATGGAGCACATGGCGGTCGACAAGAAAGTGATCGACGGCCGCTTGCGTCTGGTGCTGTTGCGCCAGATGGGCGAGGCCGTTGTGACCGACGACTATCCGAAAGAGATTCTTCAGGCCACGCTGTCGGCGGATTACCGCGCGATCGTGGCCCAGCTTTGAGGTTGTGACAGCGCAATGACCAGTTTGCATGCCGATGAGGCCTTTCTCGACCATTACCAGTTGAGCCACGATCCGTTCGCGCCCCGTGTGCCCGGCTTCAAGTTCTTCCCGGCCCAGCGCAAGCCCGTGCTTGGCCAACTGCACCACCTGGCGCGCTACAGCCAGCTGATGCTGGTGGTCAGCGGCCCGCTGGGCAGCGGCAAGTCGCTGCTGCGCCAGGCCCTGGTGGCCAGCACCAACAAGCAGGCTGTGCAGAGTGTGGTGGTGTCTGCCCGCAGTGCCAGCGATGCTTCCAGCATGCTTGCCCAGGTCGCTCAGGACCTGGGTGTGGCCCAGCCCGAAGTGCAGGCGATCCTGTCCAAGGTGGTGCAGCTGGCACTGACCGGGCAGGAAGTGTATTTGCTGGTGGACGATGCGGAACAACTCGACGAGTCGGCACTCCAAGCGTTGCTGGAGTTGGCGGCGGGGGTACCGGAAGGGCGCCCGCACGTGTTCCTGTTCGGTGAGCCTTCACTGATTGCCGGGCTGGACGAGCTCAATGTCGAGGAAGAACGCTTCCACATCATCGAGCTTGCCCCCTACAGTGAAGAAGAAACCCGCGAGTACCTGGAGCAGCGCCTGGAAGGGGCTGGCCGGGGCATCGAGGTGTTCAGCCGTGAACAGATCGTCGATATCCATGAACACTCCGACGGCTGGCCTGGCAACATCAACCAGGTCGCCCGTGACACTTTGATCGAAGCCATGATCGCCAGCCGTTCGACGGCCAAGCGACCATCCATGGGGTTCAAGATGCCTAAAAAACATGTGCTCGCGCTGTCCGCTGTGGTCGTGGTCGCCGTTGCGGCCGCGGTGTTGATGCCCAAGAAAGGCGACAAGGCCCCCGCCGAGGCGCCGGCCGCCCAGGCTCAGCTGCCGCTTGGCGAAGGCAAGCCTGGGGCTGCCATCGAATTCTCCGGCTCGTCCCAGCCGATGCCGCTGCCACTGGTTGGCCAGTCCCAGCCTGTCATGCGCGAGCCGCTGGCCCAGGCCGCGGGCATGGGTGAAGGTGAAGAAGGCAGCCCGGCGGGCGACACTGCCCTGCAGCCTGGCAACCCGCCGCCCACCGTGACCACCATTGCGCCGCCGCAAGGTGTGCCGGCTGGCCCGGCCCCCGCGCCTGCTCAGCCTGTGGCCTCTGCGCCGGTACAGCCGGTTGCGCCTGCGCCAAAACCTGTCGCAACCCAGCCTGCAAAGCCGGTTGCACCTGCCAAGCCTGCACCTGCGCCTACTCAGGTCGCCGTGGCCAAGCCGGCCGCCAAACCTGCCGAGAAACCCGCCGCTACCGGAAGCGGCAACAGCGGCTGGTACTCCGGGCAAAAACCGGGCAATTACGTTGTGCAGATCCTGGGTACCAGCTCCGAGGCCTCGGCCCAGGCGTTCGTAAAAGCCCAGGGTGGCGACTATCGCTACTTCAAGAAAAACCTGCAGGGCAAGCCACTGTACGTAGTCACCTACGGCAGCTTCGCCAACCGCGATGCAGCGGTTGCGGCAATCAAGAACTTGCCAGCGAAGGTCCAGGCTGGTAAACCTTGGCCACGTACCGTCGGCAGCGTCCAACAAGAGCTGGCCACGGCCCGCTGATACCTGCCGGGCGGCATCACCCCGCCGCCCAGTTGCTGAGCGATTACTGACTTTCGACTAGCCTGCTGCGTTTCAACGCGGCAGGCTTTTCTGTCCCAGACTGCCGGCCACAAGCCCCTAGTTGCAGTCATGGCTGAAACGCTTCAGACTCATGCCAAGCCGCTATCACGGCGCATGGCGCAAAAACATTCAAAATTGCGACATAAATTTTCAATGGTGAGACATGAAAATTTGTGGGCATCGCTGTCGCTGTGCAACAATGGTTTTCCATGGCCACCGCAAAAAAGCTGGCGTTTGATCGGCGTGGATGGTAAGTGGTTGTTAAAAAAGAGATTTACCTCCGTTGAGAGGTGAACCTGGTGAGAATGTGTCTATGAAAACAGGTCTGTACCATCCCGAAGAATTCAAGGACAACTGTGGTTTTGGCCTGATCGCCCATATGACGGGCGAACCGAGCCACCACCTTCTGCAAACTGCCATGCAGGCATTGACTTGCATGACCCACCGCGGCGGTATCAACGCCGACGGCAAGACCGGTGACGGTTGCGGTCTGCTCATGCAGAAGCCCGATCAATTCCTGCGAGCCGTGGCCCAGGAACACTTTGCCGTCGAGCTGCCCAAGCAGTACGCCGTTGGCATGGTGTTCTTCAATCAGGACCCGGTGAAAGCTGAAGCTGCCCGCGCCAACATGGACCGCGAAATCCTCGCCGCTGGCCTGAAACTGGTCGGCTGGCGCAAGGTGCCGATCGACACCCGCGTACTCGGCCGCCTGGCCCTGGAGCGCCTGCCGCAGATCGAACAGGTGTTCATCGGCGGTGAAGGCCTGAGTGACCAGGAATTCGCCATCAAGCTGTTCAGTGCCCGTCGCCGTTCGTCGGTGGCCAACGCCCATGATAGCGATCACTACATCTGCAGCTTCTCGCACAAGACCATCATCTACAAAGGCCTGATGATGCCGCGCGACCTCGCGGCGTTTTATCCAGACCTCGGTGACGAGCGCCTGCAAACCGCGATCTGCGTGTTCCACCAGCGCTTCTCCACCAACACCCTGCCGAAATGGCCGCTGGCGCAGCCGTTCCGCTTCCTCGCCCACAACGGCGAGATCAACACCATCACCGGCAACCGCAACTGGGCCATGGCCCGTCGCACCAAGTTCGCCAATGACCAGATCCCCGACCTCGACGAGCTCGGCCCGCTGGTCAACCGCGTCGGTTCCGACTCGTCGAGCATGGACAACATGCTGGAGCTGATGGTTACCGGTGGCATCGACCTGTTCCGCGGCGTGCGCATGCTGGTGCCGCCAGCCTGGCAGAACGTCGAGACCATGGACGCCGACCTGCGCGCCTTCTACGAATACAACTCCATGCACATGGAGCCGTGGGATGGCCCGGCCGGTATCGTCATGACCGAAGGCCGCCACGCGGTGTGCCTGCTCGACCGCAACGGCCTGCGCCCGGCGCGCTGGGTGACCACCACCAATGGCTACATCACCATCGCCTCGGAAATCGGCGTATGGGATTATCAGCCTGAGGAAGTGCTGGCCAAGGGCCGTGTCGGCCCGGGCCAGATCCTTGCCGTGGACACTGAAACCGGCCAGATCCTCGACACCGACGCCATCGACAACCGCCTGAAGTCGCGCCACCCGTACAAGCGCTGGCTGCGTCAGCACGCCACCCGTATCCAGGCGACGCTGACCGACGACCAGGGCGCGGCCAGTTACGACGCTGACCAGCTCAAGCAATACATGAAGATGTTCCAGGTCACCTTCGAAGAGCGTGACCAGGTGCTGCGCCCGCTGGGTGAGCAGGGCCAGGAAGCCGTTGGTTCGATGGGTGACGACACGCCGATGGCCGTGCTGTCGCAGCGTGTGCGTTCGCCGTTCGACTTCTTCCGCCAGCAATTCGCCCAGGTGACCAACCCGCCGATCGACCCGCTGCGCGAAGCCATCGTGATGTCGCTGGAGATCTGCCTGGGCGCCGAGCGCAACATCTTCCAGGAGTCCCCGGAGCACGCCTCGCGGGTCATCCTCAGCTCCCCGGTCATTTCGCCCGCCAAGTGGCGTTCGCTGATGAACCTGGAGCGCGAAGGTTTCGACCGTCAGCTGATCGACCTCAACTATGAGCAGAGCGTCGGCCTGGAAGCGGCCATTCGCAACATCGCCGACCAGGCTGAAGAAGCCGTGCGCGCTGGCAAGACCCAGCTGGTGCTGAGCGACCGCTACATCGCCCCGGGCAAGCTGCCGGTGCACGCATCGCTGGCCGTTGGCGCCGTGCACCACCGCCTGACCGAACAGGGCCTGCGTTGCGACAGCAACATCCTGGTAGAAACCGCTACTGCCCGTGACCCGCATCACTTCGCCGTGCTGCTGGGCTTTGGTGCCTCGGCTGTCTACCCGTACCTGGCGTATGAGGTACTGGCTGACCTGATTCGTACCGGCGAAGTGCTGGGCGACCTGGACGAAGTGTTCAAGTACTACCGCAAGGGTATCTCCAAGGGCCTGCTGAAGATCCTGTCGAAGATGGGTATCTCTACCATCGCCTCGTACCGCGGTGCGCAGCTGTTCGAAGCCATCGGCCTGGCCGAGGAAGTAGTCGGCCTGAGCTTCAAGGGCGTGTCCAGCCGCATCAAGGGGGCGCGCTTCGTAGACCTGGAAAGCGACCAGAAGCTGCTGGCGGCGGAAGCCTGGAGCGCGCGCAAGCCGATCCAGCAAGGTGGCCTGCTGAAGTTCGTCCACGGTGGCGAGTACCACGCCTACAACCCGGACGTGGTCAACACCCTGCAAGCCGCCGTGCAGCAGGGCGACT
>Ga0213824_1001620_pt1 | contig 12598 bp, 12 predicted proteins | sample MC6MC0906MG_FD_179892 | JGI IMG/M metagenome (GOLD analysis project Ga0213824, IMG submission 179892) | Enriched soil aggregate microbial communities from Iowa State University, Ames, United States - MC6-MC0906-MG | ecosystem: Environmental > Terrestrial > Soil > Unclassified | place: USA: Iowa...
CCAGGCATGGCACCGGGCATGGCACCAGGCATGGCACCGGGCATGGCACCGGGCATGGCACCAGGCATGGCACCGGGCATGGCACCAGGCATGGCACCAACCATGGCTGGTACAACAGTCATGCCTGGACAATTTTTCCATGATGAGTCGTCATCCTTTATGCCACAAATGCCTGTTATGAACCCAGCGTACAATCCGGGAGCTATGATGGGTGTTCAAAGCCCTGCATTCCAGCAGCCGATGATGGATTTAGTAGCTTACGATCAAATGCCGGAAGGATACGATCAAATGCCAGCAGGATACGAACAGATGCCGGCAGGATACGGTCAAATGCCAGCAGGATACGGACAGATGCCGGCAGGATACGGACAGATGCCAGCAGGATACGGACAGATGCCAGCAGGATACGGACAGATGCCGGCAGGATACGGACAGATGCCAGCGGGATATGGACAAATGCCAACGGGATATAGTGAAGTGCCTGCAGGATACTCAACGGGATATCCGGCAGCCGCACCAACTGGTTACCCTGTGGCAGGTTCTGCAGCTGGTGGGTACCCAGCACATAATCCCGCAGAATTGACTCAAACCTCACCTGTAATGCCTGGAACTATGTACGGTAAACCTGGTGTGGGAAGTACGTACGGGATGGGAGGCTCCCCATACGGTTATCCGCAAATGGGAGGACCGGTACCACCAGTAATGGGGGGACATGGTTATGAATCGTCAGATATGCTTGCACCAGCTGCCTACGGTCAAATGCCATCCGTACAGAGCCGTTCACCTCAGGGGGTGCCTGTAGGAACAGGTGCAATGATTGACTGCGGCTGTGGACCGGTGACTTCTGTGGATGTCATGCAACCGGCTGCAGCGGCGCCTAATGCTGTACCGACCAACTTTGTCCCACCGACACCGCCAATATACAGCGCACCCTATACGGGACCTGTCAATGTTGCCCAGCCACCATATATGAATCCATATGGAATGGGACCAGTCGGTACAAATCCTTACGGTATGCCAGGTTACCGTGATGAAAGCATTTAATACGTCATTGAACAAAAAAGGGGACGATGATTATTTTGATCGTCTCCTCTCTTATTTTCAGTCGCAGTTTTTTGAGAAAATTATCAAATTTAAACTAATCCGTAATTCAGTTTTTTTATTAAAAACCGCTAAACATACCTACATTATTAAAGGATATCATAGAAATAGCAGGCTTAGGCTTCAAGAAGCGTTTACAGCCACACTAAAAAAAGAAGGATTTTTAAAAACGTATTTGTTTTTAGCTCCCCCAGTGAAAGACCAGCTTTTTTTTGAAGGGACTTACTTTGGCTGTATCGAGTACATTGCTCCCAATAAAACACCCTTTTCTTTTCATACACAAAAGAATCGTCAGGAAGGAATTGAGCTGTTAGAACAATTTCACCAGACTACAGCCTCTTTTGAGTACCGTTATCGAACTTTAGTCCCGAAAGGTCATTTAAAGGAAAAATGGACGGAGAGGTTCCATATTTTTTCAAATAATCTTCCCTTTTTACGATATTTTATGAATGAACCATTTATCTCAGAAATGATATCATGGGCCGATTGGTCACTGATGGGCATGGAAAAGCACCGCAGCTTTTTTCGAAATGAGCCTTTTGTTATCCTTCATGGCGATGTCGCCCATCATAATTTTTTACGTGACAGGAAAGGAAGCTTACATTTAATTGATTTTGATTTAATCAGCATCGGTCCTCCGTCACTCGATTATTTACAATATGCTAACAGGATTCTGCCCTACATTGACTGGTCAATTGAAAAGCTTGCAAGTTTAAAGCAAATTCAAAAATATTTACCAGAAAAGGCCTTTTTGTACGCCTTAGCATATCCTGCCGATATTTTTCGAGAATGGAATCGATTGATTCGAGAAAAATCGTATACTGATCAAACAAGGCTTAATCAAGTAATGGAACTATCCATCAGTCAGTTTTACACAAGAAAAAAATTTTTTGATCAATTACAGGAAATATTGAAATGATTTTGTTTGGAAAAGAGGCGGAGCGCCACAACTGCGAATCTGTATATCCAATTGAAGTGATAAATACATTTTTAAGCGACGAATAAGGTGAAGCCTAGCTCTGCTCACACCACCTTTATTTTGTTAGGCTGAATCTTTAAATGAGTTGTAGTTCCATGTTAGATTGGTGATTAATGTCATATAGGTCTTGCGAATGAAATTGCCTTGATAATTGCACCCTATAAATGAGCATGTAATATATGCTCAGATTGTTTTGAGGGGGTTTTTCGCTTGAACAAGAAACAGTGGATGATTCCTCTTTCCGCATTCTTGATGTTAGGTGCTGCGGGATGTGCAAGTGATAATAATCGTGCAGGAGTAAATGAAAATAACAATCCAGTACGACCGATTGGATATTATTCCAATGAAAACCACCCGAATAATGGAAACCAGTTATTGAGGGATAATGATGGTGCGATGACTGAAATGATGGATCACAGTCTCGGGGATGAGGATCAGGTTATTAACGAGCAAAATAGAAGGCAGCAGCAAACGAGAGACGAAAATGGGAATCCCAAAAATCCAACAACCCCGTTAGCAAAGAAGGATCGAAACTTTTTCCAACGAGACAATCGTTTTAGTATGAGTGATATGAATTATCACGGTCATTTGAGTACAAATATAGGAAACACTGGAGTTGCTACGAATCCAAATTTCCAGGACGATTTTTCCAATAAAATTAGAAACAAAGTAGCAGCAATTAATAATGTACAGGATGTAAGGTCAGTAGCATACGGAAATACGGTCATTGTATCGGTGACGTTATATGATAAGAGTAAAGCAGCTGATACAAAGAGAGCCATAAAGAATGCGGTGAAGCCCTACGCAATGGGGCGAACAGTAACCGTTATCACGGATGAAGGAACGCTCGGCCGCGACCGCAACATTCATAATGATTTTCAGCGCAACAAAGGAGGAAGGTAATCCTCTTTCGCTCGAAAAAGGGCAAAGCACTCGAGGCTTTGCCTCTTTTTTGGATATAAAAAAGTATAAATTTTGACTTTTAGAATAGTCCAGCATCAGCACCCTTGAGCAATCCGCGTACGCTTTTCGATTTTCCTTTATCTCAGTCGAAGCGCTCCAGTCTATAGGCAGCTATACGGGCGTTTACGCTTTTCTTAATTAATAATCTAATTCGGATAAAAAAGGCAGGAAAAGGCTAAACTAGAACTGAAAAGAATGTTCAATTTTTAACAATAAGAGGTGAGTAACATGAGGGTTAATGGGATAGCAATGTACCGGTTTGGATTAGCCGTATTTGCTGTTATTCTCTTCATGTTTATTGGTAGAGCCCCAGGAATGATAACGACAGGCTCTGCAGCACAACAGGATAACCACAAAACACCCCAGCCGCTAAACATAACGGTTATTTTGGAAAGAATCTATCTTGATGGAGAATTAAGTCAGGAAGTAGTCCAAGAGACATGTTGGTCAATGGAGAATTTTTGGGCTAAATATGATCAGTGGCAGCTTACAGATATCAATGAATCGACGTTTGTATTTAGAAAACATGTTGATGATATTTCGCCATTGCTGAAAGCAAATGGGTTTTTTGGTGTTACTGAAGATGGTATATTAACCATTTTTAATGGAAGACCTGGTCAATCACGAATTATACAATCTTTTTTTCAAATAGATATCAAGAAGCTCGAAAGTAAAATACAAGAAGAGCTGATTCAAGGCATCCCAATTAAATCTAAAGATCATTATGTTGAAGTATTAGAAACATTTAAGCCTTATTCGTTAAAAAAAGAATAGGACGACCCCGAATCAGACTGATTTTGTAAATTCAGTCTGATTTTTTTTGCAATGTTCCTAGTCGAACACTTTTTTATAGCCTTATTCAAGGTTATCAGCGAACTTCAAAAAGATTTCAGCGAATTTTGAAACTTATCAGCGAATCGCCATGATTTATCAGCGAATTTCAGAATTTATCAGCGAATCGTCTAAACTGAATAATTCGACTTTTCATCAAGGATCGATTTTCTTCAACTACTATCTTTACTTATGATAAAATGAAAGACAGCATGAATTTCACAGTTAGTCACCCAATGTGGGATTCAAACTAGGGGAGAGAATACGATTGTATGAATTTATAAAAGGAACCGTCGAGTTTGTCGGTCCAGAATATATCGTTATTGAAAATAATGGCATTGGTTATCAAATCTCAACACCAAACCCGTTTATTTATTCTGGTAAAATGGAAACAATGGTAACAATCTATACCTACCATTACGTTCGAGAAGACATCATGGCACTCTACGGCTTTGAAACAAGAGAAGAGAAAAGACTTTTTACAAAACTATTAAATGTTTCCGGAATCGGGCCAAAAGGGGCTCTCGCCATCCTTGCTTCCGGTGAAGTACAGCAGGTGGTCACAGCGATAGAAAACGAAGATGAAAGCTTCCTGGTAAAATTCCCTGGTGTTGGTAAAAAAACAGCCCGGCAAATGATTCTTGACTTAAAAGGGAAACTACAGGATATTGTGCCTGATTACTTCCCGAATCTATTTAATACCGATCAGCTTCCCGTACATACACAAGGAAATAATTCGGCCTTTGACGAAGCCATTCTTGCCCTGAAGGCCCTTGGCTATTCAGAAAAAGAGATTAAAAAGATTTCACCTGAGATAAGAAAAGAACAACTGTCAACTGACCAATACATAAAAAAAGCCCTGCAGCGGCTTTTAAAATAGGTGATGATTTATGGAAGAGCGGATTATTTCTAGTGAAGTGAACGAAAGCGAGATAAGTATTGAACAAAGCCTTCGACCGCAAACCTTAAGGCAATATATTGGGCAGAATCAAGTGAAGGAAAATCTCGAAATTTTTATTAAGGCAGCAAAACTTCGGAAGGAAACGTTAGACCATGTGCTCCTTTACGGACCGCCTGGATTAGGGAAGACGACCCTAGCTTGCATTATCGCCAATGAAATGGGCGTCAACATTCGGACAACCTCAGGACCGGCCATTGAAAGACCCGGCGATTTAGCTGCAATTCTAACGGCGCTAGAGCCAGGGGACGTACTATTTATTGATGAAATTCACAGGCTGCCTCGGACAATTGAAGAGGTACTGTATCCGGCGATGGAGGATTTTTGCCTTGATATCGTGATTGGCAAAGGTCCAAGTGCCCGGTCTGTCCGCCTCGACCTCCCGCCGTTTACTCTTGTCGGTGCGACAACAAGGGCGGGATCCTTATCTGCCCCTTTACGGGATAGATTTGGAGTTTTGAGCCGGCTCGAGTATTATAAGGAAGATCAGTTAAAAAATATTGTCATAAGAACGGCTGAGTTGTTTGAGACGGAAATTGACGAACCTTCAGCTGCTGAAATTGCCAGGAGAGCAAGGGGAACACCGAGGATTGCTAATCGACTTCTCCGCAGGGTGAGAGATTTTGCTCAAGTAAAGGGAAATGGTACAATTAACCTTGTCCTTGCAAAAGAGGCTCTTGTGTTGCTGCAGGTTGATCGCCTTGGTCTTGATCATATCGATCACAAACTATTAAAAGGAATAGTTGAAAAATTCCGCGGCGGCCCTGTTGGCTTAGATACAATTGCGGCATCGATTGGCGAAGAAGCCGAAACCATTGAAGATGTTTATGAACCGTATTTACTGCAAATCGGCTTTTTGCAGCGTACCCCAAGGGGAAGAGTAGTAACCCCGGCGGTTTATCACCATTTTGGAATGGAAATACCTTCCCCATGATAATTTTAATACAGATTAGGATGTCATAATATGAAAGTAGATTTGTTTGATTTTCATTTGCCTGAAGAATTAATTGCCCAAGTCCCGCTTAAAAATCGGGCAGAAAGCCGATTGATGGTGTTGGATAAACAAACAGGTGAGATTAAGCATGAAGTGTTTAAAGATATAACCAAGTATTTGCGTGAAGGGGATTGCCTTGTCTTAAATGATACCAAGGTATTGCCTGCACGCCTTTTTGGTGTAAAAAAAGATACTGGTGCCAAAATTGAAGTCCTTTTGTTAAAACAGCTTGAAGGCGATCAGTGGGAAACACTCGTGAAACCGGCAAAGCGGGTGAAGGAAGGAACTGAAATTGAATTTGGTGATGGCCTTCTGACAGCAGTTTGTACCGGGACATCAGACCACGGCGGCAGAGTTTTAGATTTTAAATATGAAGGTATATTTTACGAGGTGCTTGACCAATTAGGTGAAATGCCTCTGCCTCCATATATAAAAGAGCAGCTGGATGACAAGGATCGCTATCAGACAGTCTATGCCCGCGAACCTGGTTCAGCTGCAGCCCCTACAGCAGGGCTTCATTTTACGAAGCCATTATTGGAAGATATAAAAGACATGGGTGTCCATATCGCCTTTATCACGCTGCATGTGGGGCTTGGCACCTTCCGCCCTGTAAGTGTCGATGATGTGCTGGAGCATGATATGCACTCCGAATTCTATACAGTAACAGAAGAGACGGCCCGCTTGCTTAACGAAGTAAGAGATAAGGGTGGGAGAATCATTACTGTTGGGACAACTTCGACGAGAACATTGGAGACAATTGCTTCACAAAATGATGGACAGTTCACCGAGGGCAGTGGTTGGACAAGTATTTTTATTTATCCAGGGTATGAATTTAAAGCAATCAATGGCATGATTACCAATTTCCATTTGCCAAAATCAACCTTGATTATGCTTGTTAGTGCGTTAGCAGGAAGAGAAAATATTCTGAACGCCTACAACACAGCTGTTGAGGAGCGCTATCGCTTCTTCAGCTTTGGGGATGCCATGTTCATCATCTAGGGTAGGGAAAAGGGGCGGAGCGCCGCAAAAGGGAATCTTTATATCCAATTGATGCTGTAAAGATACATTTTGCTCACTCGTTTGTAGTGAAGTCTAGCTCTGCTCACACCGCCTTTATTGGCAAGGATGGTTCTCTGAATAAAAATCCGTTGTAAATGGTGTGTTGTGAAACACTATTTATGTTTCGCATAAGGAAGGAGACAACAATTTGACTGCGATTCGCTATGAATTAATTAAAACATGTAAACAAACGGGGGCCCGGCTTGGCCGCGTCCATACACCGCACGGCACCTTTGATACCCCCGCCTTCATGCCGGTTGGAACCCTTGCGACCGTAAAAACGATGTCGCCAGAAGATTTAAAAGAAATGGGTGCCGGGATCATATTAAGCAATACATATCATTTGTGGCTTCGCCCAGGGCATGAGATTATTAGAGAAGCAGGCGGTCTTCATAAATTTATGAACTGGGACCGGGCGATCTTAACGGATTCGGGCGGGTTCCAGGTATTCAGTTTAAGTGAATTCCGTAAGATTGAAGAAGAAGGGGTACATTTCCGCAACCATATGAGCGGTGAGAAGTTATTTTTATCACCGGAAAAGGCAATGGAAATCCAGAATGCCCTTGGTTCTGATATTATGATGGCCTTTGATGAGTGTCCTCCGTATCCGGCCACTTTTGAATATATGAAGAAGTCAGTCGAGCGGACATCCAGATGGGCTGAGCGCTGTTTAAATGCGCATCAGCGTCCTGAAGACCAAGGCTTATTTGGGATCGTCCAAGGAGGAGAATATGAGGAGCTCCGTAAACAAAGTGCGAGAGACCTTACTTCTCTTGATTTCCCTGGATATGCTGTAGGCGGCTTATCTGTCGGCGAACCAAAGGATATAATGAATCGAATGCTTGAGTTCACAACGCCGCTGCTGCCGACAAATAAACCAAGGTATTTAATGGGTGTGGGTTCTCCAGACTCGTTAATTGATGGCTCAATTCGTGGAATTGATATGTTTGACTGTGTTCTTCCAACACGTATTGCCAGAAATGGTACATTAATGACAAGCAATGGTCGTCTTGTGGTGAAGAATGCCCAATATGCGAGAGATTTTGGGCCGTTGGATCCTGAATGCGATTGCTACACATGCCGAAATTATAGCAGGGCCTATATCCGGCACTTGATTAAATGCGATGAAACATTTGGAATTCGTTTAACGTCTTACCATAATCTTTATTTTCTGTTAAGATTAATGGAGAAAGTCAGACAAGCCATTATGGAAGACCGGCTTGGTGATTTCCGTGAAGAGTTTTTTGAACGTTATGGTTTTAACAAACCGAACGCGAAAAATTTCTAATAGAACCATTTTGAAAGGAGGGAAACAAGATGCAAGGTTTGGGTACAATCATTCCATTAATATTAATGTTTGTATTATTTTATTTCCTATTAATTCGCCCGCAGCAAAAACGCCAAAAAGCAGTTGCACAAATGCAAAACGAATTGAAAAAGGGTGATAAAATCGTCACGATTGGCGGTTTACATGGTTTTATCGACTCAATCGATGATAATAAAGTCGTGATAAAATGTGGAGACGGCAGCCGTCTAACATATGACCGTAATGCTATTCGTGAAGTTACTGAAGCTGGCGCCGGTGAAGGCGTAAGTCTTTCAAAGTAAAAAGAAAAGCGGAAGCACCTCTATAGCGGTGCTAGAGCTAGACAGTCATCGAAGTTCAATAATCAATTTCGATAATTTAAAAAAGGAAGCCACCATGTATGGCTTCCTTTTTCTATGCTGATCGCCGGGAGTTATTCGTTGCGATATTAACCCCTAAAATTCCACCCATCATCGCGATTAAGGTATAGCAGGTATGATAGATGACTTGCTCCGCGTCAAACAAACGATCATAACCAAGGTATTGAAACAAAAATACAACAAATGAATAAATAAGCCCCGTTATTCCGCCAATTAGCCAGCCTTTTTCTTTCCGTTTCCCACCGGAAAGAAAACCGCCTCCAAATAGCCCAATGAATGATAAGGCTGTAATGACATATTGAAGAGATCCTTCCCGAGCAGATGTAAACCTAAGAATTAACCCAAAAATAAGGCTGCATATCACAGCAAAAGCAAAAATAAAAGTTAATCCGTACAAAATGGATGTACCAAAGCTTTTCGATTCGATTTTAACTCTCCCCCTTCAGTGCTTATAGGCCGGCAGGATAGTTCTTCATTTTTCTGTAATGCTGGCCTTACATGCAAGTTTGTTTCCTAGTACAAGCGTATTCATGGAAGGGAAAAAGTAGAATTAAATTTTCGATACTTTTTACATTTAAAGAATTGTTTGGTATATAATTCCTCTAATTTTTCTTTCAAGAATGCAAATAATATTTTGGAATGAAAAAAAGGGGCGGACAGCTGTGTCAGATTATATAACGATATTAGCTCGAACAATAATATTTTATTTACTCATCCTTGTCATATTCCGCTTAATGGGAAAGAGGGAAATTGGAGAACTAAGCATCCTTGATCTTGTTGTTTTTATCATGATTGGCGAACTAGCGGTCGTTGCCATTGAAAGACCGAATGTCAGGATATTTCATGCAATATTACCGATGGTTATATTAATGATTATCCAATTGGTAATGGCGATAATTTCCTTAAAAAGCAAAAAATTTCGTAATCTTGTCGAGGGGAAGCCCAGCATTATTATAAACAGGGGAAAAATTGACGAAGTGGCGATGCGGAAGCAGCGTTATAATTTCGACGATTTAATGACCCAATTACGAGAAAAAGACATTCGCAGTATTGCAGACGTCGAGTTTGCCATACTGGAATCTTCAGGAAGCTTATCTGTCATTGAAAAATTAGAGGACCCAAAAAAGCCAAAGAATCCAATTAAGAATGGTGATATTACGATTCCATTAATTTTAGATGGTAATATTGAAGAAGAAAATTTGAAAAGAATTAACAAAACAAACTTGTGGCTTCGTCAGGAATTGAAAAAAAGAGGATATCGGGATGTAAAAAGAATTTCCTTTTGCAGCTTTGAAAACGAGAAGTTCTTCATTGATTTAAAGGATGAAAACTAAGAAGACACGCCAAAATTCGGCATGTCTTCTTTTTTTATAATGAAAACAGGTTTCCAATCCATGGAATTCGTTTAAGCTCATCTTTTTTAATTAGACGGAATACAACCAACAAGAGGAAATATGAAATGGCCATTACGAGTATTGCTGTTAAAGTTCTTATGACCAGGTGTCCATTTATGTAGATATTTTCAAAGATCCAATAGCCTAACCACCCCGATACCCCCATAGCTAGAAATCCCTTCAAATAATCACGTATATAAAATGAAAAGGCAACTTTTTTCAATACAGTTGCAAAGTGGAGCCCCGTTACGAGCACAAAGCCGACGACAATCCCGAGCGCTGCTCCGATAATACCAAACGAGGGCTGGGAGGCGAGTAAAAAAATCACCGCCGTTTTGACAACGGCTCCAATAAGGCTATTAATCATCGCAGCTCTCGCAAGGTTTAATGCCTGTAAAACTGCTTGCAGCGGGCCTTGATAGTAATAAAACAAAAAGAATGGTGCCATAATACGGATAAGATACGAACCCTTTATTGAACCGTACATGAGCTGCATGAGCGGGTCAGCCAATACATAAAGGACAATTACAGCAAGTCCGCCTGTTAAAAAAACAAAACGCAATGCTTGCTGCAGACGGTATTCAATCAATTTATGATTGTTTCCTGTATTAGCCTCACTGATTGCCGGGACAAGTGATGTTGATAATGAAAAGGTAACAAATGACGGCAGCATTAATAATGGCATCGCGTAGCCGGTTAAGGCTCCATATTGTTTTGTTGCATTTACTGCGATGACCCCCGCAAGTGCTAAGCTGTGGGCAACAACAATCGGTTCAAAAAACCAGGCGATCGAACCAATCATCCTGCTTCCCATTGTCGGTAGTGCAATCTCCATTAATTCGTTGAATGTCCTCTTTCCTTTTTGAACGAATTGAAAGAAATTTTTTCTGAGCTTAAACCGTTTTTTCAATTTAAAAGTGGTTAATAGATAAACGAGCGAAAGTAATTCGCCCAAAACAGAAGCCGCCATTGCTGCTGCAGCTGCATATTCAACCCCATATGGAAGAAATGTTTTTGTCGCTGTTGCGATTAAAGTTATTCTTACAATCTGCTCTAAAATCTGAGAAATAGCTGATGGACGCATGTTTTGCCGTCCTTGGAAATAACCTCTTAAAACAGAAGAAACCGCGATAATCGGTATTGCTGGCGCAATCGCTATTAATGGATAATATGTCCTTGGATCGGTGAACAGAGTAGTTGATAGGATTGGCGCAAGTAAAATTAATGCAGGTGTTATAATGATCGATAAGCCAATCGTTATCGCGAGGGAAACGACAAGTATTTTTTTTATTTCAGCATAATCCTTTCTGGCTTCAGCCTCGGCAATATTTTTAGAGATGGCCACTGGAAGCCCTAGCTGAGTGATCGTTACCACAAGAATAAACGTAGGATATGCCATCATATATAAGCCGACGCCTTCTTCACCAATGCTGCGTGCAAGGACAATTCGATAAATAAAGCCAAGAACTCGAGTAATGAAGCCGGCTGCTAATAGGATAAATGTCCCTTTTAAAAACTTCGACATGCTGTTTCCCACCTTCTCAAAAAAGAAGAATTCATTTACAATTAACTATATGCATAATGGTGGACAAAGCATGACAAGTAGTAAAAGCTTTTTGCAAAGGTTTAAATAATTGGGAGATTTCCCCGAGGAGGCAGTTTAGAATGGAGGTTAGTCACAAATACGAACATTATCGCACCCATGTACAGCCGGCATTGGCAAGTAAACTCGCAGAATTTCACTTGTTGGGCTATGATTCTGTAACCGAAAAAGAGCTTTGGGAATTCTTAATCAAGAAAAAGTGGAAAAAGGAAAAGGAAGAAAAACGGCTTTACGAATTGACTCAAGAAATTCTCTCTGTAAAGGTAAGTGATTTTATCAGCTTCGCGACGATTGAGGCATATAAAACGGCCGACTTTTCCTTTGATGATGAAGATGAATTGAAAGAGTTGTTGAAATAATCCTGCCTTTTTCAAATTGACAGTAATTCCTACTTATTTCATAATGGAAGCAGTGACTTTTTAATTTTTTCGATAAGGCTAGTCTGTAACAGTGCAAATGGACAGGAACTAAGGAGGAACAATACATAATGGTAAAGCGCAGTAGAATTATTGCTTTCTTTCTTGTGGTCCTAATATTAGGGAGCACAATGGGAGCAACAACCAAGAACATTTTAAACAATATTAAGCTTGGATTGGACCTTCAAGGTGGATTTGAGGTTTTATACGAGGTTCAGCCGGCTAAAAAAGGTCAAAAAATTGATAAGGAAGTGTTGGCAAATACAGCTGAAGCCCTCGATAAGCGGATTAATGTCCTCGGTGTAAGTGAACCCAGCATCCAAATCGAAGGGACTGACCGAATTCGTGTTCAGCTCGCTGGGGTCACTGACCAAAACAAGGCACGTGAAATGTTGTCTACACAGGCAAATTTAACATTCCGGGACGCTAATGACCGTCTGATGATGGACGGGTCAGATTTAAAGCAAGGCGGGGCAAAGCAAACTTTTGATGAAAAAGGTGCACCAAGCGTTTCGTTGACATTAAAAGATGCTAATAAATTCCGTAAAGTTTCAGAAGAAATTATGAACATGGCACCAAACAATGAGCTTGTTATTTGGCTTGATTTTGAAGAA
>Ga0213824_1001627_pt1 | contig 12557 bp, 8 predicted proteins | sample MC6MC0906MG_FD_179892 | JGI IMG/M metagenome (GOLD analysis project Ga0213824, IMG submission 179892) | Enriched soil aggregate microbial communities from Iowa State University, Ames, United States - MC6-MC0906-MG | ecosystem: Environmental > Terrestrial > Soil > Unclassified | place: USA: Iowa...
CTATAAGGGCATGCTGTTTTTTCACTTCTACATTTGTAAGTTTTAATAGCTTTGTTAATTCCTCTACAATCACAGTGCGCATTTCAACGGTAGAATGACTTGCTTCGGGATCTACACCACCAACATGAGCAACACTGACAACGAGATCGATATCTCGCATAATCTCAGAGAAAATCGCTGCAGGAATATCATCTAAGACTATACTTTTGCCGGTTAAACGATGATAGAAATAAACACCCTCAATCGCTGGCGCTTCAATTTCTGCTGGCGTAAACCAATCTGCCTGCGCATATAACGAGGCCACAATGTTTTCCTTATAATACACTTTACGTGGTCCTTCATCATAACTAATTTGCCAGCCTCTTGTTTTTAAGAGGGCTACCGTTTGAGATGGATTTACTTGATGTCCTGCATAGCGCAATGATCTTTTTTGCCCTTTTTCATCTTCGTTTATGACATATAGCTCACGGAAAACTTGCTTAAACGGCTGCTTTATTTTGTGCTCAAACATATAAGCCTGCCATTGACGCCATTGACCACTTTCTAGTAGGTGATATGGATGGGCAATCTTTAATGCTGTCATTGGTGCAAGTGAAATGATGTCACCTGATAGCAGCTTTATGCCCTCTGAAGTTAGCATTCCTATATATACATCGCTTTTAAAGACAAGCTTTTGTAAAAGAGGAGCTAGAATCGGGTGCTTTAATAAATTGATGAGCTCTTCAGCGTGGAAGACTGTTTCTAATTCCATTGCCTGTTCAAGCGCAGGGCGTGCTCGTTTGTATTGCTCCTTCAGCTCTTTTCGTGCCTCTTGTAATGCAATGACCTGTGTGTTTTTTTTCAATGCTGTAGGAATATTTTTAAGACGCTTTCCATCCTTTGTTACGATAATTTCCACATCAGCGTCATCTTCAATTTGCAAATGTGCCGTAATATGCTCGATTTGCTGTGCTTCAAATAAATGCTTCATTTCATGAAAGGCGGATAGCTCCATTCGCCATGTAAATCTTGTTGTTTCTCCATCACCAGCATTGCGTGCTAGATTTTCGAGTGCAATACTTGCTGCTCGTGCTTCGCTGGCACGGCGCTGTGCTCCAAATTGCTTACTTTCCTTTAAAAATTGTTGGATAAACTGATAGCGTGTTAGAGCGTCCTTTTCATCCGATTTTTTTAATGGGATAAGGCCAAGTGCACGAAGCTTGTCTTTATTACGTTTGTCTTGGATTTCCTTCATTAATGGTTTTGGGCTTAGTTTGCCAATTGCAGTATCAGCATAAAGCTGTGCACGACGATGATTTGCTCCTTCTGATGCATATTTTGCTGCATCATAAACAAGCTTGAAATTTTTTGCGCCAATTGTTTGATAGGCACTTTGGAACCAGCTTAAATCAAATGCACCATCTCGGAAATCGTCAGCAGTGATGCTTGTGAAGAGCGCAATTTGATCTTTAGCAAAATCCGATAAATAGTCAGTTGTATGAGCGATAAAGTACCATGCAGATTCTTTTAAGCCTTCCCAGCCAATTACTTCACTAACTAGATCTATCCAATGCTGGTTATACATCATTGCTTCAATTAAACGTTCTTTTGAAATATTTGTTTTTTCCCAGGCATCTTTTAAATGCTGTGCGGTTTCCTCTTTTTTAGGATAGCAGTTTGCAAGAAGACGTGAGAAAACATCCTTTTTCGTTTCTGCCTGCCAAATATAGCCTCGCGCAAGTTTTTCTCCATCAAGTGCCTGTAAAATTTTAAAGAAATACTCAATACCCTCTATATAGGATATACTACTCGCTAGCTTCGTTACGGCCGTAGGAATATCGCCGCGCATAAGCTCAATCTCTAAAATTCGATTGATGGCCTGCTCACGTATAGCAAGAAGATTCGATAGATCCTCAAATGACTTTTGATAGTTTTCGATTAATTTGTTAGGTGCAATCAATATATCGGAGGCTAATGTATTCGTGAAAATGGCCTCAAATAAATGATCCTGTGTGAATAAACCTGCCTGAATAGCATCCAAATATCGGAATAAACTTAAATTGTATATACTAGGGCTGTATTGTTCCTTCTGCATGCGCTTTGTTAATTCTTCGTTAATAGCAAGCATTTTAACATACTCGCCGTAGGTCGTATAATCTGAGAAGCATCGATCAACAAAGGCATCGATCACATCTAAATCTACTATAGTGGAAGTAGAACGATAATAATACCCCTTGTCTCTTACCTCTAGCTTCCACTGTTTAGATGGTATTTGAGATAAAAGCTGAAGCATTATACCGATTGCTTGCTCAAAAGCATTAAATCCCTGTGAATGTTGTTCTAAAAGTGTGACAGCTTGTTTATGAAGTTCCTGTTCCCCAGATAATTTGTCTAAATCTTGTGAAAGCACAGTGAAAATTTGCTCCAGTGTTTGCTCATGCTTTAACGCATTGAACTTAGCAATATATTCTTTTATTTGTGCATAGTTAAGGATTGGTGCTATAAGAGCGTGTGCTGCTTCGCTAATTTCATGTGCCGCAGGGTATTCAGATAGATTACTGTAAAAATTGAAATAAGCTAAATCCTCTGCGCTGAATTTTTCTGCTTTTATCCACTGAATGATTTCCTCAGGTATTGGATAGACGTCAAGACTTGCGTTTTTGTTATTCTCTTTTTTTGAAGCTATAACGTCGTAGTCTTGTCCTAACGTTGTTGTAATTGTCGTATCATTCCATTGATATGTCTCATACTCATAATGAGCATGAACATCAATTAATTGAATCAGCTGCTCAAGCTTTGCTAAAAGTTTATCAACATCATAGACAAAAAATCTCTCAAGTGGCATTTGCCCCTGCAAATAGAATGGAATTAGCTGCTTCCATGCATTCTCAGCGTCCATCTTAATATCAATATTTGAAACGTTCTGGTATTGAATAGGAGGGTGTGGTGTATATAAGCCGAAGCCGTTTTCCTCATTATATTCTGGAACATCGTCTGTTAACAATTGATCTAAAAGCACTTGCTCAGTTGCAGTAACTTTCGGTAGTGTTTCGCATAAAGCTGTAATTTGATCATGCGATAAGTGATATTCTTTTGAGGCTTCTAATAACAACTCAAGTCCTCCAAGTCGCTTTAATTGCTTCTTGTCTTGTATAAGTCGTTCGGCACTTTGCAATATTTTCTCCTGTGACTGTAGCTTTAAGAGAGAAATTGCCTCTTTACGAAGTGAGCCTGACTTATTTGCTAAAAGATCCTCGATTTTTAAAGTTTCATGATCTGTTGGTGTTAATAGCTGTATCTTCTTTAGCGCGAGGGACCGATTAATGGAGCTTCGATCTCGTAAAGAGCTAAATAGAAAATCACGCTTTCCTTGTGTAGAATTATCAAGGCAATAAATATTAAGAAGCCCAATTCTGCTAGTAGGTGAGTAGGTATCTGCACTCGCAATAATACGTTGAAATAACTCTTCCTCTTGTAAATGATGGGCCAAAATAATTTGTGTTGAAATAATGTCCTCTAAAGATAAGTGCGCATATACGAAGGATAGAGGTTTTCCTGCAATTGTTAGACCTTCCTTTGAAACCTCACTCTTTGCCCATTCGAGCTGATCAAATAGCAGATATTCAATGTTTTGAAGCTGCGCATTATCTTGCATGTACGTTTGTAAATCTTTAACCCAATCGTTATCCCTAGCATATTCACTATTAATATAGTTATTTACATGGATGAAATTTCCCCAAGCAAAAGTAAAGAGTTCAATATCCTTTGTTGTTAAAATAATATCTTTGACAAACTGTGCAGTAAAGGAAGTTTTCCCTAGATTTTTTAGGAACGCAAGTGTTGTAAGCTGGACATGCTTTTGACGTTCTAGCAGCTCTGGTAAAACCGTATCAAGCTGCGTGTAATCTTTTGTAGAGATTGCCCATAGAGCCACATATATATCTATTGTTCGCTCGCTTTGCAGTAGTTCCTTTGTGAAATTATCGTCTTCAATTGCTTGAATCGCTAATGATAATACTTCCTCGGTAATCTTTTGATTTTCAAAGCTATTATAGCCAAGTCCCATCCATGTATCGACAGCACGAATAACTGAAGAGAAGCGAGTTAGCTGGTGCTCTTGAATAAGCTTCATGATGGTAAGCTGTGCATCTAAAGTACCATGATCAATATTTTCAACAATAGCTTGACGTAGCCCCTCTTGACGCGCTGCCGCAACTAATAGTTTACCAAGTGCCTCATGCAGACGACTATTGGTTGATTTAAAAATCCCTTTTATCAGTGGATAGCCAAAAAAGCTACTTTGATGTTCATCAAATAGTATATTTTCAATTGCTTCCTCAATAGCTTGGTTTTGTAATGATAACTCCTCAGCAAGCAATTGCTCAAAAACATTAAACGGCATTACCTTTATATTCTCTTTCTTAATCACATAGGAGCTATAGTTAGGGTATGTACCATGCTCATATTGACTGTGATTCATCAATAATTCCTGTAAATTGATTTCTTCAAATGTCAGCATCTCTTCCATTAATTGTAGGCATTGAAAAAGGTGATCCTGTACTGGCTGTGCTGTACGAAACGATCTACGCAAAATACCAGTCTGAAACATTGCTGTATCATAACGTAATGCAAGCTTCTTAATATTTTGTGCACGCTCTTGTGAAGAAAAGAGTGTTAGTACTTCAAATAGTGGACCTGTAAATAGCTCCTCGAGCGTTGTGATATTCAAATCAGCAATTTGCTGCTCAATATTGTAATCACGTGTATCCATATATTGAAGCAATGCTGTAGCTATTGGTTGAATAGCTTTTGGTGCAGTATCAATTTTACTTTGAAATTGTAGTTTTTGTTCATGAGAAAGTGTCATGGGATTCCTCCTTACCAAATTCGTCCTGCTAGCATCGTTAATTTTATAAACGTAAAAACATCATCTTCTTGAATTGTTAGTGGTGTTGTAAGTGTATTCAATTGCTCCTCATTATGGATTACTAAAAACAGCTCGTCTTCAAAAGCTTGAATCACTGTCGATTTAGCTTGTTCTAAAGACTGTACAGTGGTATTTTTTTTCTCACCAAAATGTATCTTGCCATGATGTATAGCATCCTCTAATTGCTCTTCAGTTAAGTAAATATGAAGCGGTGTATCCAGCACCTTTTCGTTATAATTCTGAACCTCTTGTGTGACAAGTTGCAGTAATAAGTCTTTCAAGGTATAGACAGGCTCTTCAATTGTAAATGCAATCTTTTGAAGTTTACGCGATTTTTTGCCAATTGTTTTTTGCTGGTAAAATAAACGCAAACTAACACCTCCTTACAGTAATTTCATTATACAAGAGAGTAAATCATGAAAAGAATAAGGCATTTTACGCTAGTTGTATAAAAAAAAGTGGGAAAAGTGTAACAAATAATTTGTTGTAACGACTTATTTCTGAGTGTAGAAAGTGGGGTGAGGCTTTGCATAAGGATATAATAAAAATAGAACATTTGTACGATTTTTACCATCGAGATGTGTATCATTTTGCGCTTTATTATACAAATAGTAGGGAAGAGGCGGAGGATATTACACAGGAGACATTTTTCAAGTTGATGAAGCAGTTAGATAATTTAAAGGATACGGATAAAGTAAAAACTTGGATTTTATCAATTGCACGAAATACGGCAGTAGATATACATAGAAGGCAGAAAATAAAGCGACTTTTGATAGAAAAGCTTAGCTGGCAGCCTGTACTGAAAGAAGTTTCAAAGCCTCTGGAAATTATAGAGAAGAATGAGCAATGGCAAACGGTACAAGAGGCATTAATGACATTAAAATCACATGATCGAACAATCATTATTTGCAGAATGCTAAAAGACTACACGATTCAAGAAACTGCTGAGATTTTGGGCATTTCGGAAGTGAAGGTACGGGTTGATTTTCACCGGGCAATGACAAGGCTTCGGAAAAAGGTAGGGAGGGATGATTGATGGAAGAACGTGATTATAAGTTATTTGACACGCTAAAAAAACGCCCTGATAAAGATCCAGATATAGATTTCTCAAAGCAATTACGTCAGAGCCTCCAAAAAACTCCTATAAAGAAGACAAAACGATTTTCTATAGCAACAATATTAACCATTCCAGTAACGCTGGCTGTTCTGCTATTTGTATTCATAATTGGTACAGGGCAGTCGTTCAAGCTGAAAAATGCAGCACTATTAACTATCAATCAGGAAAAAAATCTTACTAATATATTGTGTGTTTTCCTCATGCTTGCACTCTTGTTATTTATACTGTTCGTTTATTATAAGGGACATACAAAAGGAAGACTTGTCTATATGACGTTTTCATTGTCTTTCTTAGCATGGGTCGGGAATCTAGTATATGCAGATAACCAAATCGTTGATAAACCTCTTGAGCAACCAAGATATAGCGAATCCTATGATGATACGAGTAAACAAGATAATATAGACGAGATTCAACAGGACTATTTGATAAAAAAAATTGAGGGAGATACAGAATAATGAAAAATCCGTATGATTATTTATTTAATGGTGTGTCTTTTGTTTTTATGGATTTAAGTTTTTTTGGTTTACCAGATATATTTCCAAATTTTATTGGCTATCTATCTTTTGTATACGGTATTCATCTATTGCCGTCTTTTCATAACTTAAAGCGTCGGTCGAAAAGTTTCGCGATTATTTTGGCAGTTTTGTCATTTTTTGTGGAGCTAGATCAATGGCTAGGTTATAAGATACTAGGAGACATTGGAATACAGCTTATGCAGTTTTTATTTATCATTTTTATGTATTTTGTTTTTCAATTATTATTACACATTCATAATAATAAGCCTCTTGAAGCTAAGACTTTTAAAACCTATCAGAAATATATAGCATTTATGCTTTGCGGCTTCGTAATACAAGCATTTTCAATGAATTTTGATGAAAGTATGCGAGAAAATGTTCATTTTATAGGTTCCATGCTACAGTTGATTGCATATTTCTTATTTGTATTCTATTTTCGAGCATGTCATAAATATTATAAAAATAACATGCCTTCATTGTAATCAGTGAAGGATTTTTTTAACTTCATTCAGGAGAAGTCTCCCACCTCTATAGGTGGTGAGATGAATGTGAATTTAAGCTTCTTTTCAGCGGGTGTCCAAACATCCGCTGAAAGAAGTTAAAGCCTCTGGCAGATGTCACGGAATCGAAAAGGAGTCCTTTGTGTTAGCACAAAGTCGATTCCGGACGCAATTATGCCGAGGCATAATTGATAGAAACCTGTTCCGAAAGAGCAATGACATCTTTTACTACCTGATTTCATAAGCTTTATAGGTATGATTTCATCACGCTTGAAGGAGGCAATGTCATTCAAATACATGTTGTACGAGCTGGGGAGTCTTTATGGGGAATTGCACAGGCGTATGGGACAACGGTTCAAAGTATAGTAGATGCCAATCAAATTCCAGAGCCAAATCGATTAGTCGTAGGGCAAGCTCTTGTTATTCCGATTATCGGAAGTTTTTATTATGTACAGCCTGGAGACAGTTTATGGTCCATTGGCCAGCGCTTCGGCATTAATTATGTAACCATTGCACAGGTCAACAACATTAATCCAAATCAACCGCTATCTGTTGGGATGCGACTGTATATTCCATCTCCACCAAAAACAAGGGCTGAAACTTTGGCATATTTAGAGCCGAGGGGGACATCTGTTAGCGAAGCATTATTGAGTCAGGCAAGAGAAGCAGGGCCATTTTTAACGTATCTTGCTTTATTTAGCTATGAGGCAAGGCGAGATGGGACGCTTAAAAAACCACCAAGTCAGGGTGTGACGCAAGTTGCTAATGATACAGGTGCCTCTATAGCAATGGTTATCTCAAATTTAGAGAATTTTAGCTTTAGCGGTGATTTAGCACGAGATATTTTTCAAAGTACAGCCGTACAGGATTTGCTTTTTGATAATATTCTAGAAGAAGCAAAGCGTTTAGGGAGCATTAAAGATATCCATTTTGATTTTGAAAATTTGCCAGGTGATCAACGTGAGGCGTATAACAATTTTTTAAGAAGAGCTGTGAGTAGATTCCATCCACAAGGGTACACAGTTTCTACAGCACTTGCACCAAAAATTAGTGCAAGCGAGCGTGGTCCTTGGACAGCAGCTCATGATTATAGAGCACATGGCGAAATTGTGGACTTTGTGATGTTAATGACCTATGAATGGGGATATTCTGCTGGTCCCCCTATGGCAGTATCTCCAATTCCTGAGGTGGAGGCAGTCGTTAAATATGCTATTAGTGAAATTCCTCGAAATAAAATAATTCTTGGACAAAATTTATATGGCTATGACTGGACACTGCCTTTTGTACAAGGAGGTCCCATTGCTGAAGCAGTTAGTCCACAAAGAGCTATTGAAATTGCTAAAAAATATAACGCAGCTATTCAGTATGATCAGAGAGCCCAAGCACCTTTCTTTGAATACTATGATGAGCAGGGCAGGGCACATGTTGTTTGGTTTGAAGATGCAAGATCCATTCAAGCTAAATTCGATTTAATAAAGCGCTATAAACTTCGAGGAGTAGGTTATTGGAAGCTAGGTTTACCATTCCCACAAAATTGGTTATTAATAGGTTCGAATTTTGATGTGGTAAAAAAATAATTAACTTTATTAGATAAAAAATATCATAATATCTATTCTATTTTCTTTTTAGTAGAAATATTATGTAAATAACATTCCCAAATTTGGAAATGTATATTATAATAGATGGTAAATAGTTTTCTAGGAGGGATATTTTGGGTAAGTTTAAAAAGTTAGGAATTATACTAACATCTACAGCATTTTCTTTCGGAGTACTTTCACCAATTTCACAAGCTTCTGCCAATGTTAAGGAATCTTCAGAGAGAATTGAAATTCAAGTAGCTTCAACGGAGACAAAAGTCACGAAGAGCATGCTTATCAATAAATTGCATGCCATATTCCCTGATAAATTTAATTTCTTAACAGAAAAAGATTTAAATGTAGGAAGCGGACACTACTATAGAGATGATACAACAATTCGTTATGATTTAAACTTCCATAAAACTGTAAATGGGAAAGATATTTATGGTGGCTTCACATTTAAGGGAGACGATTTAGAACTAGAGAATTTCTATTATCAACCTTCTGATATTTCAGATGCAATGTATCCGGCAAAGTATTCTGAAGCTGATGCACAAAAAATTGCAAAGGAATTCTTAGATAAGTTCCTGTATACTGGAAACTACAAACTTCAGGAAAATGGTATTGGCACTGACTACTATTTCAATATGGGCAGACCATTATCACAGCCAATTTCTTATTCGTTTATCTATTCACCAACTCAGAATGGTGTGGCAATCAGCGATCAATATATTTCTATTGAAGTCCTTGCAAATGGTGAAATTACAAGTGTTTATCGCAATACAGAGTCTCTTAGCAAGGCAACGTTTGATAGTGTAGAGCAGAAAAAGAATGAAGCAGATATTCTTGCACAAATTCGTGATAATCTAGCAGTAGAATTGCGGTATGCGGTTGATTACGATTATCAAACAGATCAGCGTAAGGTGAAGCTTGTCTATGCACCAGCAACAGGCTTCAATGGGGTACATGCCTTAAATGGACAGTGGCAAACAGTGAACGGCTTCTCGGCACAGGTACCAAAAGCAAAACGCGTAGAAAAGCTATCCTCACAACCGCTTGAGCCTAGAAAGAAGGGCATGACATTAGCTGAAGCAGAAGAATTTGCGAAGTCCTTCTTAAAGGTTGACTCTGATAAAGCTAAGCTGCAGCTTGATCTGATTGATGAAAGAGAAAATCAAAATGGGGAAACGATTTACACTGTAAATTATTCGTATATATATGATAATGGTAGTACAGGTTCTCAGTTGGAAATAAATAAGGCAACAGGTGAAATTACTCAATACTATGATTCAAGTAGAGATTTCGAAAAGACTAGCGATAAGACTACAGCCATTTCTAAGGATGCGGCATTAAATAAGGCAATTGAATACTTAAAGCAATTGGCTCCTTCCTATGTGCATAATTATGCAAAACCATTGGAGGAAGCTGTATTAGAAGATTATAGTAAAGAATATTACTTCTCATTCCCACGTGTTGTAAATGGTATTGCGGTTGTAGGAGATGAAATATCTGTCAACATTGGTTCTGATGGCTCCTTACGTTCATTGTATATTTCTAACCAAAAAATTGATAATTGGCCATCTGTAGATCAGGTGATTTCTGCTGATAAAGCAAAAGAGTCTTATAGTGAGGCACTTAAATTACAATTGCAGTATGCTAAACAAAATGGTGAAGATAAACATCATTATGATTTAGTGTATTCACCAACATACGGTGGTAACTTATTTAATCAAATTGATGCAACTACTGGTGAGTGGTTAATAAATATTGAGGATAAAAAAGAGCAACCATTGATTTCACATCCTACTGCGGCCAAAGAGTTAAATTATTTAGTCAGCCAAAACGTGTTAGAGATTAAAGATCCAGCTTCTTTTAATGCTGATACAGGCGTGACTAAGGGAGAAGCACTAAAAATTATGCTTAAATCTCTCACATATGGCTATTTTGGTGGATATGGAGAAGGTGATGAAAAGCAATCCTTCACGAATATTGATAAAAAGCATCCATTATATGGAGTTGTTGAAGAAGCCGTAAGAATGGGCATTTTAAAGCCAGCAGATCGATTTGATGTTGATGCAACAATGACTCGTCAAGAGCTTGCAGAATGGTATATCCGTGTATTAGGCTTAGAGAAAGCTGCGAAGCATGGCGATATTTACAAATTAAACTTTGCTGATGCAGGAGCAATTGATCCAGCATATTCTGGCTATGTGGCTTTAGTAAGTGCAATGGGATTAATCGATGCACAGCAAAATAACTTTAATGCTACTGAGAAAGTAACATATGCGGATTTAGCTGTATCAACAATGCGATTAGCTAAAGCTATTGCTGAAGGTAACAACACTCGTAATTTCTTTAACTAATTTTATAATGAAAAGGGTATCTCCTGATTTTTTGGGGATACCCTTTTTTGGTTAGTTTTTAGACAAAGGGGGAAATAATAATAGAAGAAAGGAGTGTAAAGATGAGAATGAAATGTTTAATAGCTATTCTGTTAACGACTGTCATGCTCTATGGCTGTACAAAGGAAAAGGCACAAGATATGCCGACAAATGCTCCAGTTCAACAAAATACGAATCAGCAGGTCGGTGATACTGCGACAGATCAAGTACCGTTCAATTTTTTAGAGTTTTCGTTGGATGTTGATTATTCCGCGGCAGATTCCTATGAAGCTGAATACGAAAACAAAAAGTCTGGCATAGCAGCGAAATTACAGGATACGCGAAATAATGAAAATCTTCAGGGGGATGCAGCCTATACGAAGTTGGAGCCTCTCTTCAAGCAGCTGACGTTTGATTCCACTACACCAAATGATGAGGTAATAGAACAGGTTATCTCTGTATTTCATATTGCAGAGGACTTTCAATCAATTGAGATTGAAGTAGAATTTGTTGATGGGAATGAAAAAGAATTTAAACACCTAAAGTAAATGATGCAAGCTGAATTCTCATCAATATAAAATCCAGCTAGCTCTCAATGGCTGGATTTTATATCATGTAAAATTTAGAAAGTAGTAGTGCTATAAAGGATACGACATGGATAAAAAACACAATCTCTTATAGTAGATTTCAGAGGAAAACAAATTGATTGTTGTATGAAGAAATATATGTTATTATTATCTCGAATTAAAGATAATTAAATCCGAGGTAAATAGAAAGAGGGAGTCGTATGAGGGAAGACAGTCGTAATTTAAAGGCTTTTACGGTTTTGTTCCGTGCATATCAAACGATTCAGGAAGCAACAAGGAGAGATTTGCTGCAATATGATTTAAATCAAACCGAATTTTCAGTGCTTGAATTTTTATACCATCGTGGGGAACAACCGATTCAAGTGATTGGTAAGAGAATATTAATTGCAAGTAGCAGTATTACCTATGTTATTGATAAGCTTGAACAAAAGGGTTATGTCTATCGACGTGCCTGTCCAAAGGATCGCCGTGTCACCTATATTTTTTTAACAAATGAGGGACGAACATTATTAGAAGAGATTTTCCCAAAGCATGAACAAAAAATTAATGAGATTTTTGAAGTATTAGACCACGAAGAGCTGGAAACAATGATTCTATCTTTAAAGAAGGTTGGTTTTAATGCGATTAATAAATGAACAAATTTACATCGATATCTCGAAATCGAGATAATAGGGGGATTTTAAATGAATCATTTAAAAGGCATTCACCATGTTACGGCAATTACTAGTAGTGCCGAAGAAAATTATAAATTTTTCACTTTTGTGTTAGGAATGCGTTTAGTGAAAAAAACAGTTAATCAGGACGATATTCAAACATATCATCTATTCTTTGCGGATGATAAGGGCAGCGCAGGTACAGATATGACGTTCTTTGATTTTCCGAACATCCCAAAAGGTGTGCATGGAACAAATGAGATTTCAAAAACCTCCTTCCGTGTGCCGACAGATGTGGCTTTGGATTATTGGATGAAACGT
>Ga0213824_1001632_pt1 | contig 12529 bp, 9 predicted proteins | sample MC6MC0906MG_FD_179892 | JGI IMG/M metagenome (GOLD analysis project Ga0213824, IMG submission 179892) | Enriched soil aggregate microbial communities from Iowa State University, Ames, United States - MC6-MC0906-MG | ecosystem: Environmental > Terrestrial > Soil > Unclassified | place: USA: Iowa...
ATAAACGACGAAAGGTTTTTTTAGCAGGATTTATTCTTATGGTTATATACTTTGCTCTGACCATGATCATTCCTTTCGTTAAATTTCAGGTTAAAACAGGCGGATTTGTAAAGATTATAGAGGATTATATTCCTGACTTTGAGCTGAGTAATGGAGTGTTTTGGATTGAGAAACCGATTGAATATGAAGCAGATGGTACCTATATTTATATCACTTCAGAACCGGATAACATTTTTTATGATACAGATGAAATTGGAGAATATATTTCGGATTATTACCAAGTATTCCTGATAGATTCAGAAAAAGTCATTGTGAAGAACAAAGGTCAAATTCAGGGACAATATTTTTCGGATCTCGGCATAGAATTCAGCAGAAATAAACTTATGGAGTACGTGCCGCAGGCTTACTTAATCGTAGCAGGGGTTCTGGTTGCTGCCTTTATATTCATGACAGCATTCTTTTTCTTTGGGGTACTGATTGTAGCTCTTCTTGGAATGATAGTCGCTTCCTGTATGAAGTATAAACTAACTTTTGGCCAATTGTATCTAATGGGAGTCTATGCACGGACACTGCCTTTATTGATTAAAGCAGTTATGTCATTTCTTCCGTTTTCCTTACCGATGTTTGGAATCATTAATTTCGGTCTTTCCGTGCTGTACATTGTACTTGCTATTCAGAAGATGAAGGAGTTTGATTCTCAGCAGCCGATAGAAATTGTTTCGGAACAGGAAGATTATTTTAGATAGGAGCAAGCTCCCCTGGGAAATTTTTTTGGTATTTGCAATAAAAAGGATTTATGATATACTGTTCACTGCGGATATATGCAACAATCAAAAAATTAAGAGGTTATGTAAATGAATGATATAAATATGACTTATGAAGAAGCACTCAGCCATGCCCCCCAGGAAGAACCTGCAAGACAATACTTTTTTATAGAACGCTGCCAGGATATTCTGGAAAAATTAAAGGAAGCCTCAGGAAAGGAGCAATTTACCTTTCATATCGCCACCTTCGGTTGCCAGATGAATTCCAGAGATTCCGAAAAGCTTCAAGGGATCTTAGAAGCCATCGGATTTGTAGAACATGCTACGGAAGAGGCTGACTTTGTTCTTTATAATACTTGTACTGTCAGGGAAAATGCCAATGACAGAGTCTACGGACGTCTTGGATATTTAAACAGCCTAAAAAAGAAAAATCCCCATATGATGATCGCTCTTTGCGGCTGCATGATGCAGGAAGAAGAAGTAGTTGCAAAGATTAAAAAGAGCTATCGCTTTGTGGATATTATTTTTGGTACTCATAATATCTTTAAACTGGCAGAGCTTATGTATGAACGCCTGGAAGAAAAAAAGATGGTTGTAGACATTTGGGAAGGAACTGACCGAATTGTGGAGGATCTCCCCACGGATCGGAAATATCCCTTTAAATCCGGCGTTAATATTATGTTTGGCTGCAACAATTTCTGCAGCTACTGCATCGTACCCTATGTACGGGGCAGAGAACGGAGCCGCAGCCCAAAAGATATTCTGGAAGAAGTAAAACAGCTTGCAGATGACGGAGTTGTGGAGATTATGCTTTTAGGGCAGAATGTCAATTCCTATGGAAAAACTCTGGAAACACCCGTAAGCTTTGCAGAACTTCTGACCCAGATCGATCAGGTGGAAGGCCTGGAGCGGATTCGTTTTATGACTTCTCATCCTAAGGATTTGTCAGACGATCTGATCGAAGCCATGAAAAATTCCAAAAAGGTTTGCCGGCATCTTCACCTGCCTCTTCAGTCAGGCAGCAGCCGGATTTTAAAGGTCATGAACCGGAGATACACCAAGGAACAGTATCTGGAACTTGTAGAAAAAATCCGGACAGCCATGCCGGATATTTCCCTGACCACAGATATTATTGTAGGCTTTCCCGGGGAGACAGAAGAAGATTTTAACGAAACTCTTGATGTGGTAAAAAAGGTACGCTTTGATAGCGCCTTTACCTTTATTTACTCCAAACGTACCGGAACACCGGCAGCAAAGATGGAGGAGCAGGTTTCGGAAGATGCGATAAAGAACCGCTTTGACCGTCTGCTGGCTGAAGTCCAGAAAATCTCCTCCGAAGTCTGCGGAAGAGAGGAACACACCGTTCAAAAGGTACTTGTAGAAGAAGTGAATGATCATGAGGAAGGCCTTTTAACCGGCCGCTTAAGTAATAACACTACCGTTCACTTTAAGGGAGATTCTTCTCTCATAGGAAAAATTATGGACGTATATCTGGATGAATCCAAAGGATTTTACTACATGGGAACTTTAAGACTATAATATGGGCCGCTTTTGGGCCTGTCCATCCAATTATCGGAAGTATTCTTTACTTCCGATAATTACAAAAGAAACGCCCTGCAGGCATACCATTACACTTGGTAATGCGATGGGCTCTGCCAAAAAACATGGGCGGTATACAGAAAAGAGGAAGTAAAAGAGCATGGCTGGATTATCACCAATGATGGCTCATTACATGGAAACAAAGAAGGAATACCCGGACTGTATCTTGTTTTACAGGCTGGGAGACTTTTACGAAATGTTTTTTGAAGATGCGGTTACCGTATCAAGAGAGCTGGAAATCACCTTAACCGGAAAAGAATGCGGACTGGAGGAACGGGCACCTATGTGCGGTGTTCCCTATCATGCCGTTGATACATATTTAAACCGTCTTGTTCAGAAAGGCTTTAAAGTTGCCATTGCCGAACAGATGGAAGACCCCAGGCTTGCCAAGGGACTGGTAAAGCGTGAGGTTATTCGTGTGGTAACACCTGGAACCATCACAAGCGCACAGGCTCTTGATGAAACAAAGAATAATTACCTGATGGGAATCGTCTATATCGGTGAAACCTTTGGAATCGCAGTAGCGGATATCAGCACCGGCGATTTTCTTGTAACGGAGGTAGAATCGGAGCGGGAACTAATGGATGAGATCAATAAGTTTACCCCCTCTGAAATCATCTGCAACGAAGCATTTTATGTTTCTGGAGTGGATGTGGAAGAAATAAAGAACCGTCACCATGCGGTTATTTCATCTCTGGATCATCATTTCTTTTCCGATGAAGTCTGCCGGAAAATTCTAAAAGAACACTTCAAGGTAGGCGCACTCACAGGACTCGGGCTGGAAGATTATGACACCGGAGTCATAGCTGCCGGGGCAGTTATGGAGTACATGTACGAGACCCAGAAAAACAGCCTTTCCCATATAACCACCATCACTCCTTATTCCACCGGGCAGTTCATGATTATTGACACTTCTACCAGACGGAATCTGGAGCTTTTGGAGACCTTAAGGGAAAAGCAGAAGCGGGGAAGCCTTCTCTGGGTTCTGGACCGGACGAAAACAGCCATGGGCGCCAGAATGCTTCGTACCTACATAGAGCAGCCTTTGATTCATAAATCAGAGATCATAAAACGTCAGAACGCCATTGAAGAGCTGAATATGAATTTCATATCAAGGGAAGAGATCTGTGAATATTTAAACCCGATTTATGATCTGGAGCGTCTGATCGGAAGGATCAGTTATAAGACAGCCAATCCAAGAGATATGATCGCATTTAAAAGCTCCCTGGAAATGCTTCCGCACATCAAGAATCTCTTAGCAGAATTCACCAGTGACATGCTAAAGGACTTGTGGGGGGAACTGGATCCCTTAGAGGATGTCAGGGAATTGATTGACCGTGCCATTATTGACGATCCGCCTATTACCTTAAGGGACGGCGGGATCATTAAGGATGGTTTTCATGAAGAAGCCGACAAGCTGAGAAGTGCCAAAACAGAGGGGAAAAACTGGCTTGCTGACTTGGAATTACGGGAAAAAGAAAAAACAGGGATCAAAAACCTGAAAGTAAAATTTAATAAGGTATTCGGCTATTATTTTGAAGTAACCAATTCCTTTAAGGATCTTGTGCCCGATTACTTTATCCGTAAACAGACTCTTGCCAATGCAGAGCGCTATACCACCGACGAGTTAAAGGAACTTGAAAATGTAATACTGGGAGCTGAGGACAAGCTGTTTTCTCTGGAATACAGTTTATTTTGTCAGGTCCGGGATTCGGTGGCAGACCAGGTTCTCCGGATACAGAAGACTGCCAGGGCTATAGCAGGGATCGATGTCCTGGCCTCCTTATCCTCTGTTGCCACAAGGAACAACTATGTTAAGCCCCAGGTTAATGAAAAGGGACTGATCGATATTAAGAACGGACGCCATCCGGTAGTGGAAAAAATGATGCGGGATGATCTGTTTGTTTCCAATGATACTTATCTGGACAACGGGAAAAACCGGGTTTCCATTATCACCGGCCCAAACATGGCAGGAAAGTCTACCTACATGCGCCAGACTGCGTTAATTGTTCTGATGGCCCAGATCGGAAGCTTTGTTCCTGCAGAGGAAGCAAGCATTGGAATCTGCGACCGGATTTTTACCCGGGTAGGTGCATCCGATGATCTGGCTTCTGGCCAGAGTACTTTTATGGTGGAGATGACGGAGGTTGCCAACATCCTTCGGAACGCCACAAAAAACAGTTTGATTGTCTTAGATGAAATCGGCCGCGGCACCAGCACCTTTGACGGACTCAGCATTGCCTGGGCTGTGGTAGAGCACATCAGTAATCCGAAGATCCTGGGAGCAAAAACCTTGTTTGCGACACATTATCATGAGTTGACCGAACTGGAAGGAACCATGAGCGGTGTAAATAATTACTGCATCGCAGTAAAAGAACAGGGCGATGACATTGTTTTCTTAAGAAAGATCATAAAGAGCGGAGCCGATAAAAGCTACGGCATACAGGTGGCAAAGCTGGCCGGCGTCCCGGACTCCGTCATTATCAGGGCCAAGGAGTTGTTGGAAGAATTAAGGGATGCAGACATCACAGCCAAAGCCCGGGAAATTGCCGAAATCAACGCCAATATCACCCAAAGAAAGGCTGTTCCAAAGCCCGACGAAGTGGATTTACAGCAGATGTCCATCTTTGATACTGTAAAGGATGATGATATCATCAAGGAACTGGGTGATTTAGAGCTGGGGAATATGACTCCCATTGACGCGCTCAATACCCTGTACCGTTTGCAGACAAAGCTAAAGAACCGTTGGCAGTAGAAATAAGCATGGGCGTGAAAGTGGAAACACCCTGCGGGCATACCTTTATGCCCAGAAAGCGTGGGCGTGAAAGTGGAAACACCCTGCGGGCATACCTTTATGCCCAAAAAGCATGGGCGTGAAAGTGGAAAGGAGCAGGTGCTATGCCGAATATAACCGTACTGGATCAAAATACCATCAATAAAATAGCGGCAGGTGAGGTCATAGAACGTCCGGCCTCTGTTGTAAAGGAGCTCTTAGAAAACGCCATTGATGCCAAATCCACCGCAGTTACTGTGGAGATCAAAGAAGGGGGAACCTCCTTTATCCGGGTGACCGACAATGGATGCGGAATTCCCAAAGAGGAAGTCCCTCTGGCTTTTCTGCGCCATTCTACAAGCAAGATCAAATCCGTAGAGGATCTGTTTACCATTTCCTCTCTTGGATTCCGTGGAGAAGCTCTTGCAAGCATCGCCGCTGTCTCTCAGGTGGAGCTGATTACAAAGACCAGCATTGGGCTTACCGGAACCAGATTTCAGATTGAGGGAGGCGAGGAACGGTCCCTGGAAGAGATCGGAGCACCTGAAGGAACTACTTTCATCGCCAGGAACTTATTTTACAATACTCCGGCCAGGAAGAAGTTCTTAAAAACTCCTTCCACGGAAGGTGCCCATGTGGCTGAGCTGGTGGAAAAGCTGGCTCTGTCTCATCCGGAAGTATCCATTCGCTTTATCCAGAACAACCAGAACAAGCTTCACACTTCCGGAAACCACAATTTAAAGGATATTGTATACACAGTATTTGGTCGGGAAATTGCATCAAACCTTTTGGAGGTTACGGTCAATAAGCCCCAGGTTTCCATTCATGGCTACATCGGAAAACCGGTGATCGCCAGAGGCAACCGGAATTACGAAAACTATTTCATCAATGGCAGGTACATTAAAAGCAGCATTATTTCCAGGGCTATAGAAGAAGCCTACCGGCCATTTATGATGCAGCATAAATATCCCTTTACCATGCTTCATTTCACCATTGAATCGGAAATGCTTGATGTAAATGTCCACCCAACCAAGATGGAGCTTCGGTTCCGGGATGGGGAAATGGTCTATCACATGGTGTATCAGGCAGTATCAAGCGCTTTGGCCCACAAAGAGCTGATCCCTGAGGTAGAGTTAGAGAAAAAGGAAGAGGGAAAGCAAAACTTTTCCGTGAAAAAACACGAGCCCAGCCCGGAGCCATTTGAAAGACGCAGGCTTATGGCTATGGAGCAGCAGTCTGCCATTGAAGAAAAGAAAGATGTGGCCATTACTTTTCCAAAAAGATTAACTCCGTCCCAGCCTTCCTTTGTTAAGGAAATGGATGATCTGGCGGAAAACTGGATAAAACCGCAGGCCCCAGTTGTAGAAAGACTGCCGGAAGCTCCATCAAAAGATGAGGTTCCAAAGAAGGAAAAGGGACCGGAACAGCTGGATCTGTTTGACGGAAAACTCTTAGAACCAAAGGCCCGGTCCATGCATAAACTCATTGGACAGCTGTTTGATACTTACTGGCTGGTTGAATTTAATGAACAGCTTTTTATTATTGACCAACATGCTGCCCATGAAAAGGTTTTATATGAAAAAACCATGGGAACACTTAAGACGATGGAATGCATTTCCCAGATGGTGAGCCCTCCCATTATCCTGACTTTAAACCAAAATGAAGAGGTTTTATTAAAACACCATTTAAAGTATTTTACTGATATGGGCTTTGAAATCGAACCATTTGGCGGCAGAGAATATGCGGTCAGAGGAGTTCCTGCAAACCTTTTTTCCATTGCAAAAAAGGATCTTCTGATTGAGATGATTGATGGACTGTCAGAAGACGGATCTTCCCATAACCCGGATATTATTTATGAGCGGGTCGCCTCCTTATCCTGTAAGGCAGCGGTTAAAGGAGGAAATCGTTTATCTGCTGCGGAAGCAAACGAGCTTATTGACCAGCTTTTAAGTCTGGAAAATCCCTATGCCTGCCCTCACGGAAGGCCAACGATCATTTCCATGAGCAAATATGAGTTAGAGAAGAAATTTAAGAGGATCGTATGATGAGACCGCTGATTATTATTACCGGGCCGACGGCAGTGGGAAAGACCGCTTTGTCGGTCCGTCTTGCGAAAGCAATCGGAGGAGAAATTATAAGCGCTGATTCCATGCAGGTATACCGCCATATGGATATCGGTTCCGCAAAGATCAAAAAGGAAGAAATGGAAGGAGTTCCTCATTACCTGATCGATGCTCTTGATCCGGAAGAGGAATTTAATGTGACAGTTTTTCAAAAAATGGCCAAGGAGGCCGTGGAAGAGATTTATTCCCACGGTCATATTCCCATTGTGGCCGGAGGAACCGGTTTTTACATCCAGGCCCTCCTTTATGACATTGATTTTACGGAAAATGGAGAAGACACCTCCATACGCATGGAACTGGAAAAACTGGGTCAGGAGAGGGGAGCAGAGTATCTTCATAACCTTCTTCGGGACATTGACCCGGATTCCGCAGAAGAGATCCATGAAAATAATTTGAAACGGGTGATCCGGGCAATTGAATATTACCGGCAGACCGGGGAACGGATCTCGGAACACAACAAACGGGAAAGAGAAAAGAATTCTCCTTATAATTTCCTCTATTATGTAGTAAATACAGACCGGGCCCGTCTCTATGAACGGATTGACCGGCGTGTGGACTTAATGCTTGAGCAGGGGCTTGTGGAAGAGGTTATGCACTTAAAAGATATGGGCTTAACCAGGGACATGGTTTCTATGCAGGGCCTTGGATATAAGGAAATCCTGGATTATTTACAGGGGATATGTACACTGGAAGAGGCCATTTATGTTTTAAAGCGCGACACCAGACATTTTGCAAAGCGCCAGATTACCTGGTTTAAACGGGAACGGGATGTCAGATGGCTGAATCTTCCGGATTTTAACAATGACCTGGATCAGGTGCAATTAAAAATGTTGCAGGACATAAATGAGATATACGGATTGGAGAATAATAAATAATGGAAATAAATGAAATGTACGAAAGCCTGGGAATCAGCAGTCAGGTAATGGATTTCGGAAAAGAGATCGAAGCAGCTTTAAAGGAGCGTTTTAAAGAAATCGATGAAACGGCCGAATATAATCAGATGAAAGTCATTAAGGCCATGCAGGAAAACCGGGTCAGCGACATCCATTTTGCGGCAACCACGGGCTATGGATATAACGACTTAGGCCGTGATACTTTGGAAGCAGTTTATGCCAGCGTATTTCATACGGAAACCGCTCTCGTAAGACCGAATCTGATCAGCGGAACCCATGCACTGACCGTTGCCCTTTCCGGAAATCTCCGTCCAGGGGATGAACTTCTTTCACCTGTAGGTAAACCCTATGATACCCTGGAAGAAGTGATCGGCATCAGGGACAGTGTTGGTTCTTTAAAAGAATACGGAGTCGTATACCGGCAGGTGGACCTTCTTGCCGATGGAACCTTTGACTATGAATCTATTGAAAAAGCGGTGAATGAAAAAACGAAGCTGGTTACCATTCAACGTTCTAAAGGATACGATACCCGTCCTACTTTTTCTGTTTCCCAGATCGGCGAGCTGATCTCCTTTGTGAAAAAGATAAAACCGGATGTGATCTGTATGGTTGATAACTGTTACGGAGAATTCGTTGAAAGGATTGAACCGTCTGACGTGGGAGCCGATATGGTGGTAGGATCTCTCATAAAAAATCCAGGAGGAGGCATTGCCCCCATCGGCGGTTACATTGCGGGAAGGGCAGACTGCATTGACCGTGCTTCCTACCGGCTGACAGCACCTGGTCTTGGAAAGGAAGTCGGAGCCACTCTGGGTCTTAACCAGTCCTTTTTTCAGGGGCTATTTTTATCTCCTACCGTAGTGTCAGGAGCATTAAAAGGCGCAGTATTCGCTGCCAATGTCTATGAAAAGCTAGGCTATTCGGTGGTGCCTAACGGGTCCGAGTCCCGCCATGACATCATTCAGGCCGTTACCTTTGGAATACCGGAAGGAGTCATTGCCTTCTGTCAGGGAATTCAGGCGGCAGCCCCTGTTGACAGCTTTGTCACACCAGAACCTTGGGATATGCCGGGTTATGACGCTCCCGTTATTATGGCTGCCGGTGCTTTTGTACAAGGTTCATCCATTGAGCTGAGCGCCGATGGTCCGATCAAACCGCCTTATGCGGTTTATTTCCAGGGAGGGCTTACCTGGTACCACGCAAAGCTTGGAATTTTAATGTCAGTACAAAAGCTTTTGGATGCCGGTCTGATCCGTTTATAAAAAATATTTTTTTCATAATCGCACTTGCGGGCCAATGGAAGAGCAAGCTATCGCACTTTTTTGCACTTGTACCTTGGAGGCAAATTGTAAAAAACGGTATACACAACTGCAAAACTATGTTAGAATGATTTGATAGGTATGGACAATCCTGTCATAAAATCAAAAGGGGTAGCAAAGCAGATGAAATACAAAAACTGCTGGGTACTGCTTCTTCTTATGCTGGCCGGCGTAGTTCTAGGAGGCTTTGTCGGAGATCTGACCCGGGGAATTTCCTGGCTGTCCTGGTTAAATGCAGGACAATCCTTTGGATTTGATACCCCATTAATCGTCAATCTCGGCATTCTGGTAATTACCTTTGGCATAAACATTAAAATCACCATGGCTGGCATTATAGGAGTGGCAGCAGCCCTCATTACATATCGGTTAATTTGAACGCCTGCGTTCTATGAGCACGTAGCGGAGCAAAGTGATTGCAAATATCCGCTCTGCCCTACATATGTCTTTTTTACGTACCTGGAGAGTAACGGTCAGGAGGCATATGAAACGAATAACAATGAAAGACATTCCTGCGGATGAACGACCCTATGAAAAGTGTTTAAAGGAAGGTCCGGAAGGCTTAAGCGATGCGGAGCTTTTATCTATTATCATCCGCACAGGCTCCAGGGAGAATAATTCTCTGGCGCTGGCACAGAAGATACTGGCCTTAAATTATCCCAAAGAGGGTATTTTAGGGCTTTTGCATCTTTCAATGCCGGAACTTATGCAGGTTAAGGGAATCGGAGCCGTGAAGGGCGCCCAGCTTTTATGCGTGGGAGAGCTTTCCAGACGTATCTGGAAAAGAACCGCCCGCTCCGATGGGGAGTCATTCCGTAATCCCCTTGATATTGTTAATTACTTTGTGGAGGACATGCGCCATAAAGAACAGGAGCTGGTTTATATCGTGCTTCTGAATACAAAAGGAGCCCTGATAAGGGACATTATGATCTCTCAGGGAACAGTGAATACTTCCGCTGTTTCTCCCAGGGAGATTTTCATTGAGGCTATGAAATATCATGCAGTAAGTCTGGTACTGGTTCATAACCATCCAAGCGGAGATCCGTCTCCCAGCAGGGAAGACTTAAGCTTCACCCGCAGGGTAAAAGAAGCAGGGGATCTGGTTGGCATCCGGTTGCTGGACCACATTATCATAGGAGATAATTCCTATATCAGTTTGAAGGAACGGGGAATCTTATAGATGGAATCAAAGCGCAGCAAATATGTTCTTATTGCCTTAACGGTATTTTGTGTCCTGTTAATCGGGTTGACATCCATTCATGACGAATGGCTGACCCCCCTGAGGACTGGGGTAGGATATTTTCTGATTCCGGTGCAATCGGGTGTCAATGCGGTTGGCTCGGCCATTTATGATGAAATTATTGATTATTCAAAGCTTCACGACGCACTGAAAGAAAATAAAGAGATGAAGGATATTATCACACAGCTGACCGAGGAAAACACCAGGCTTCAGTCAGAAGAATTTGAGTTGAAACGGCTTCGCCAGCTTTACAGCCTGGATCAGGATTATGGCCAATATCCAAAAGTGGGGGCAAGGGTCATTGCCAATGACTCAAGCAACTGGTTCCAGATATTCCGTATCGACAAAGGCTCAAAGGATGGGATTGCCCCGGATATGAATGTTGTGGCCGGAGGCGGTCTGGTTGGCATAGTCACGGATGTGGGAGCAAACTATGCAACCGTCCGTTCCATTATTGATGATTCCAGCCGTGTAAGCGGCATGGCCATGCAGTCCGGAAACAGCTGTATCGTTGCCGGTGACTTAACCCTGTTTAAAGAAGGAAGGCTCCGGATCACCAATGTATTAAAGGAAAGCGATGTGAAAGACGGAGATAAGATCGTGACCTCCAATATCAGTTCCGTATTTCTTCCCGGCATCCTGGTTGGTTATGCTTCCGGCATTACCAATGATACCAACAACGTTACCAAATCAGGGTATTTAATTCCTGCGGCAAAGTTTGACAGCCTGCAGGAGGTTCTGGTCATCACGAAACTGAAAGCTGATATGATGAAGGAAGAAGCTTCTGCTCAGGATGAATCCGCTCCCCAGGAGACGGATTCCACTGGAGCAGAAACAGCAGAAAGCGCTTCTCAATAAATAAAGTCATGTCCAAAAAGCATGGACAGGAAAGAGGAAACACCCTTCGGGTATACCTTTATGTCCAAAATGCATGGACAGGAAAGAGGAAAGGAGTAACATGAGACGGATACTTTTTAATGTGCTGATGATGATTCTGGCATTTACTATTCAAAATTGCCTTTTTCCGTTGCTGCCGTTTTTATCGGCTTCTCCCAACCTGCTCTTAATCCTCACCTTTTCCTTTGGCTTCATGCATGGAAAAGAGGCCGGGATGTATTATGGGCTTTTGGCCGGGCTCCTCATGGATTTATTTTACAGCGGGCCATTTGGTTTTTACACCCTGATTTTTATCTATGTAGGCTATATCAACGGAATCTGTACGAAATACTATTATGAAGATTACATTACGCTGCCCTTGATCTTAAGTGTACTGAACGAGTTGGCTTACAATCTGTATATATATGTTTTCCGGTTCCTGATCCGCCAGAAAATCAACATTGGGTATTATTTTATCAATCTGATGCTTCCGGAAATCATCTTTACTGTTGTAACGACCCTGCTTCTTTATCGGGTATTCCTGATTTTGAATCGGCACTTGGAAGAGATAGGAAAAAGAGGTGATTCAGCAATTGTTTAGTGACTTGTTTGACATTATAAAAGAATTCTTTAAAAAAACAATATCATCACGGCTTATTATACTTGGAATCATCTGCTTTTTCATGTATGCCGGATTAATTAATAAACTTTTCATCATGCAGATCGTTAATGGAGAAGAGGCTCTTAACGAATACTTACAGCTTACGGAACAAACGATTACAACCGCCGGAACAAGAGGCAATATCTATGACCGGAACGGCAAGGTCCTGGCTTATAACAAGCTGGCTTATTCCGTTACCGTACAGGATACCGGAGCATACAAGAATTCAAACTCCAGAAATAACATGTATTTAAGGTTGGTGCAGATCCTTGAAAAGCACGGGG
>Ga0213824_1001635_pt1 | contig 12514 bp, 12 predicted proteins | sample MC6MC0906MG_FD_179892 | JGI IMG/M metagenome (GOLD analysis project Ga0213824, IMG submission 179892) | Enriched soil aggregate microbial communities from Iowa State University, Ames, United States - MC6-MC0906-MG | ecosystem: Environmental > Terrestrial > Soil > Unclassified | place: USA: Iowa...
TACTGGATCAATATGTGAGAGATTACCTTCTACAAATGCTTCCGAAACATAACCTAGCCCTGCCATAGCAATATATTGATCAGCCTTGTAAAATCCTGCTACGTGAAAATCCTTTGTCACAATCTGTCCGTTCACATTGACATGAAGCTGGACTTTCTCACCAAGCTTATGTGGTACATTCAGTAAATCAAGTGTCCAAGTATTTAACACAATTTCTATCATCTACTAATGATTACTGATTTACAATTAACGTTAAAAAAAGAGCAAAGCATATGTTATCACTTTGCCCTTCATCTATATTTAACAAATTAAATATCTAAACCTAAGTGTGAGCGCAATGTATTTCCTTCATACTCAGCACGGAATAAATCACGCTCCACCAGCGCGGGTATAACATCGCTAAAGAATAAATCTAAAGATTTTGTAGGACCACCTGGTACAGCAATAAAACCATCTAATGCTCCTTTCTCATAAAATGTTACAATTTGCTCTACAATATCCTGTGGTGTGCCAATTGCTACAAGATGTGCAGAGCCAATTACCTCTGGACGTGCTAATAATTCGGCTACTGTCGGTTTATTTTCTATAACAAAACGGCGCACAAGCTGAGCATGTGTTTTACTACGTACCTTTTGATCCTCTGGTGGCAGCATCTCTGCTGTTACATAATCCTGTAACGTTAAATGGCGAATATTCATACCAATAACAGATTCTAAAGCACTATAACGACGTTCAAGTGTTAAATGCGCATGTGCTTGACGGTGCATTTCTAATGCCTCTTCATATGTATCACCAATAAAGAAATATAGTCCTGGCAATAAACGAATATCATCTGCCGAACGTCCTACCTCAACAGCACGCTTTCGTAAATCGTTACGCAGCTCAATACCCACTTCCATCACTGGCGTAGCAGCAAAAATTGCATTCGATACTGTTGCAGCAAATTGACGTCCTGAATCAGATGCACCAGCCTGGAATAACGGAATATCTCCTGCTGGATGCATCGGTATATTTAATGGACCTTTGATCTGGAAAAACGCTCCCTCATAATCGATTGGCTTTACAAGCTCCTTAATTTTCTCTAAGTCACCATCAGCTTCTAATGCTTCATAAGGATTACTGTGCCAAAGCTGCTCCACAACTTCCTTACATTCTGCTGCCTTTGCATATCGCTCCTCTGAGGAAGGCATCAAATCATTGCTGAAATTATACGCCCCATCAATGGAAGTTACAAGATTCCACCCTGCACGCCCCTCACTTATCCAATTCAAGGACTGCAATTGACGTGCAATCAAATAAGGTGGTATGAACGATGTTGATACGGTCGTTACTAAACCAATTTGTTTCGTTTCTCTTGCCACCATCGCCAATAAAAAGCTAGGATCTAGCCCTACTGTTCCTTTCATTTTGGCAATTAACTCTGGATGTGCTATTAAGTAATCTGCCTTAAATACAAAATCTAATTTTGCTGCTTCAGCACGCTTTGCAAATGCTATATGCTCATCGATTAACGTGCCTTTCTTCCCTTGCTCACCATGTACAGCAAGATGCATGCCAATTACAAGATGTCTTTTCGTCATCATTAACTCTCTCCTTTAATTGAAAATGATTATCATTACCATCTTATATAATATGTTCATAGAATGCAATAAATGTAAGCGAGACATTAGCTATTCCTATGTGTGCAAGAAAAAAGCCCTACTACACGAACGTAGTAAAGCTCTTGTAAATCATTAAATATTTTTAATATGATAGGCTTCCCCCTATAATTAATCCTACCGTAATGCCAACTGCAAATAGGCTGAAACCTACTGCCGTATTTCCATATAATACACATCTACTACTAATTTCAATGGAATACCTTCCGATACTTTTGGTTAATCTTCTGTATCTATCGTATGCAATGCTCCTTGTGAATAAGTAAACGATTTACCATTGATGGTAAACGGTTGACTTAAATCAAGCCCTATCCCTTTTGCGAATTTTGGGAAATGTTGCATAAACATAGCATCATCATTCATACTATCCACAGATTTTTTTCCTTCCGCTAACCTAGAGAAGCTCATAAAGACAGCCACAAGTTCATTTGCTTCTTGACGTTCAGGTAGTGAGTAGGATTGTCGCATTTTAAGCGCTGCTTCTTGCTCTGGTGTTACAATGGATGAACCAGGTATTTTCCATATTTTAGGACTGAAATTCGAATTGAATCCCCCACTTGCTAAAGACGTACCATTCAAAGGTTTGCCATTTACTGTTCCTAAATTATAGTAAACACCTGCTACAATATTAATAGAATTTGTTTGTTTGTTGACAAGTTGAGTTGGAGTTGCCCCTTTATAAATAGCATTGCTAGATTGTATGATTTCAGCATATTCTTTACGTGAGGCTTCAATCTCAGCTTTTTTAGAATCTATTTCACCTTCACCTTCTTCTATTTTAAAAGGATGAAAGCTTTGATTGGTTTGAAAATTAGCAACCCATCCTAGATTCCCTATTGAATTCACTATAACTGTCATCGGTTATTCCTCCTCTAAGTTAACCAACGTTACTCCTTGTTTTTCAACAAGGCTATCTTTATCAACAAGAATTCCATTTGGTGATTCACTTAACATAAACGAACCAGATTTCGCACTCGCAGAATCTTCCCATAATATAGTTAAATTAGGTTGAATATATCCAAAACTATTAAATTTCGTTGATTTGAAGCTAGTAAACCATATTTGTTTTACAGGTTGACCATCAAAGTTATAGTTGTAAAAACCTGAGTCCATCCAATCACCAGATCCATTTTGAACAAACAGACCCACAGAAGTCGTATTATAAGTCATCCCACAGCTTGTGCAAATACTCCAATTTAATTTAGCTGCTGTCACAACGGCTGTATCAGGTATAGAGTTTATATTTCTTAAATCCCAAAAACCATCTTCAGACCATTGATTGAGGCTATAAGCATAAATCGTAGATGGTGAACTTGCACCAGCACTATACGTAGAAGCTGCTGCTGCATTTTGTGGCATAATCAACACTAAAAACAATGCGAAAATTGAGAAAAATGAAGCTAATTTTTTCATAATACGATTCTCCTTTTTTATTATTTTTATATTAATACTATGATTAATATTTAATTGATACAAATGAATAGCACAAATTTTAAAATCAAATTGTTCATTAACATTTATACTTTTTGTGTTTACGGAAGGTGTATCAATAACGAAATTTACTTAATCTTCACTAGGAACTGTTAGGGTGAGAGAACCATCCGTTTTATTTCCTATAAAGAAGCTACTAGACCAATATTGATTCCATGTAATACTCTTAGCAAGGAGAAGTTGACTTAACATATTGGATTACGCCAAGAGAAAAAGAATATATTTAAGCTCAGAAAAGAACTTATAGCTTCCAAAAATTCTTCTTTTATTTAAGCTCTTTTACCTAGACAAGTCCTTCAACTAAATTTTCATTCGAAATAATTTAAAACTTTCTATTCAATGCTTCCTATAACTGAATTTTTCTGCACTATTTTCTAAAAAACTATTATTGGATTTTACAGGATGATTGATTCTCCAATTACTTCAAATTAACTTCATTTCTATTTTCGTACAAATTGTAGAATTACCATAAATTATTCTTATTTTACAAATAAATATATTTATTACCATAATATGTATTAATTTGTTATAATACATATATTACTACATAATTTGTATTGTAGTCAACATATAAAATTCCATTATTTTACAAATACTTAAAATAGTTCGAAAAAAACAGTCATCAAATAATAAGCCAAAAAAGGCTTTTTAACATCTCTAAAAATTCATTATTATTTTCACCATTTAAGAAAAATAATTGTTGAAGGTTATGAGAGAGGAAACACCATCTTTTATTAAATGGCCTCCCTAGCATCAATATTTACGAAATTCATTAATTACCTAAACCTCCTATTTGACTTCATTTTTTGATAAACCTGCACTTAATGAAACAATAGAGAAAAGCATGCCTAAATGATAGCATGCTTCTATTTGAAGTTCTGAATTGTCGCCATCTATTAAGAACGGGACAACAACAAAACTTTTTATTAAAATTTACTTATGAAAAGCTATTCCAGTGTTTTGGACATTATGATATCAATCTGCTCCTCATCACCCATATAAAAAGAATGTGCGCCAGTTTGGACAAAACCCAACTTTTTATAAAAGCCAATGGCATTGTCATTCTTTTCCCAAACTCCTAGCCAGATAATCTTTTTACTTTGTTCGTTTGCCAGTTCTATCCCCTTATTGATTAAATATTTTCCAAGTCCTTTACCTTGAAATTTGTTTCTAATATAAATCCTTTCAATTTCAAGGGACTCGTCACCCATTTTTTCAGATTGAGCATCGTTTATATTTACCTTTATATATCCAGCAGGCTCTTCATTGTGATAGATGAAAAAGAAATTCGATGAAATCGCAGACAATTCTTTTTCCAATTGTTTAAGGTTAAAGGCTCTTTCCAAATAAGCTTTCATATTTGCGGCTGAATTCTGATCTTTAAATGTATCATTGAACGTTTCAATACTTATTTCTTGAAGTAATTGTAGATCTTGTTGGTTGCACTTATTTATTTTTATAGTCATTTTATGGTCAGCTCCTATAGATAAAATCAATAATTTCTCTTATTCCCCTTTTTTACATATTCCCAATCAATTTCTATATTTTTTCTAACTCTTTCAAGAAGATGAAAAAGGGTTTCTGCTTCACTTTCAGAAAGTCCCGCTAATGCGACATGATTCGAATGATCATTTTCCCTTTTTATAAATGGAAATACTTGTTTCCCCTTATCTGTTGGAAAGAGTTTTTTTATTTTTTTGTTGTGTTCATCATCTTTCTTTTCAATAAAACCATGAACTTCAAGCTGTTTTATTGCGCGCGCTGCGGTTGTTCGGTCTACTTTAATCATCTCAGCTAACTTTTCTTGAATGATTCCCGGGTTTTCACATATTCGAACAAGGTACAAATATTGTCCTTTTGTAAGGTCGAATTCTTTAAATTCTATATTACTTATAGAATCTAATGCCCTAGCAATCATTCCAATCTCTCGTAGGATTTCTTTCATCACTATCTCCTCACATTTTTTTATTGTAAATACAATAAAAAGGGGATATATTTAATATAACCTGTTTTTGTTGTATTTACAACAAAAAAGTAATGATAAAGAGGTAGAGCACTATGAAATATATCTTTTATGTAGTAGGAATTTTACTATTAACACTCGGGATTTCTTTGACAATACAATCAGATTTAGGCACTTCACCTTTTGATGCCCTATTAGTAGGACTGTCCAAAAGTGTAGGACTTACGGTGGGTAGCTGGGAAGTAATAATAGCTGTAATATTGATAGGTTGTAATTCACTTTTACAAAGACAAAGACCAGAAGTTTTAGGGTTGCTAACAGCATTGATCACTGGAATAGGAATTGATATGTGGCTGTTCTTATTGCACAATTTAGTAACACCTGAATTATGGTACAGCAAAATTGTTTGTTTTGGTATCGGCTTAGTAATTATTGGTTTAGGAACGGCAACCTATTTACAGACAAATTTTGCCCCCATCCCCGTTGACCGATTAACATTCATCATACAAAAATTAACTAGAACAAATATATTTTTAGCAAGGACATTCATTTACCTTGTATTCTTGATAATGGCAATAATTTTACATGGACCAATCGGCGTTGGAACTTTATTAACTGTTTGTTTTGGGGGGCTATTACTAAATTATTTTATGCCATTTACTAAAAAAGCTTTAGAGCACATATTCAGTTACTCTAGTACATTACCAAATGACCATAATGATTAAAAAACTCAAAATGCTTTCGAATTTATTTGGCTTGATTCGTAAGTCCCCTCATATTTAACGTATTTCTCTATATGAATAATGCTATAATATAAGAAATTTATTTTATTTAAAGAAGGTACGTATATGGAAATACGACAGCTTGAATATTTTTTTATCCTGTGTAGGGAGCTTCATTTCACAAGGGCTGCCGAAAAATTGAATATTTCTCAGCCTACGCTAAGCCATCAAATTAAAGTATTAGAAAACGAACTTGGCATTCCACTATTCGATCGTCTAGGAAAAAAAATAGCTATTACAGATGCTGGTAAGATTTTGTATGAGCAATGCACCCATATATTTCGAGCCATTGATAATACAACAAACCAAATTATTGAGCTTAAAGAAGTAAAAGCAGGAAAATTAGTTATTGGAACTTTACCTGGTGAATTAACAAATTTAGTGTCAGATTATTTGTTAGACTATCATCTGGAATATCCAGATGTGCAAGTCTGTATAAATAGCTCGGATGATGTACTAAAACAATTTAAAGACAATAAAATTGATTTTGCTATTTCCTATAAACAAGAGTATTTCGATTATGAGGAGGAGCAGCTTAAAATCATTCCACTGTTTACGGAGGAACTACGATTCGTTGCTCATAACAATCATCCATTAGCAGCTTCTAAAATAATTCCATTTCAGGATATTTTAGAGCTACCGCTTATATTATTTCCAACAATCCACCAATGTAGAAAAGTAATTGATAGTGCAGCTCAAAAAGAAAAACTTCATGTCAAGCCTAAGATAGAGACAGCTAGTATTGACGCTATTTTTAAACTAGTAGAACAAAATGTTGGGGCAACGATAATTTCCAAAACACTTTGTAATTTACATCAATCAAATGCAATTTGTGAGCGCCCAATATGCAATCCACCTTTAACACGAGAAATTGTACTTCTATATAGAAAAGATAAATTTATTAATTTTGCTGCTAAAGCCTTTATTCGCCTTGTAGTTGAAGGTCTTGAAAAAGCAGGATTGACCATTTCAGATAACAGTAAACGGTTAATTCAATTTTTACTAAAATCCCCATAACAATCAGAATCCTCTTCATTCAGTCATTTATTTGCTGAATGAGGTGGATTCTTTTTCTAAAAAAAAAAATGACTAAGCATTTTTCCTAGTCATCCATCTTGTTATTTTTTCATTGTCTTAGTTTTTGCAATTGTATAGAATGGTTTGATTTTATTGACCTAATAGTTTTTCAACAACATGAAAAGCCTTACCACATATGAAATGTCATAAAGCTTTTGAAAGTTAATCAATACTGCTTTCACTCTACCGTATTTCGATAGAATAGTTTAAGCTGCGCAACGATCATGATGCTTATCACTACAAGTAAAAACCAAGAGCTTATTTTACCAAAATGAACAATTTTCCATGATATTTCTTGATTAGGATATGACCATGCCCCAAAGAACGTAGCAATATTTTCAGCAATCCAAATAAAAAAACCAATCAAAAAAAATGATACAACAATCGGCATTTTATAGATTTTATTTCGCACTGTAAATTTAACAATTGTGCGGTAAAACACAATAAAAAGAACAGCCATTAAGAGCCAGCGGAAATCATAAATAAAATGATGTGTAAAAAAATTCAAGTAGATCATCGCACCAAGTGGGATTGCAAAATAACTTTTTGGCCAGTTAACGATTGCTAAGTCAAACCTGCGCCAAGCTTGACAAATATAGCTTGCCACACTGGCATACATAAAGCCACTATATAATGGCACACCCCAAATTTTTGACCACGCTTCCTCTGGATATGACCAAGAGTTAAAATTCACTTTATATATTTCTAGCACAAGCCCAATCATATGAAAAAGAAAAATAACTTTCAATTCATCTTTTGATTCCAAATTAAATTTATACATAACATATTGTGCCAAAAGACAAATGATTAATATAAAATCGTATCTGGATACTCCAGGTATTTGAATTACCTTTGAAAGTGCAAGTGTAATAAATATGACTACAGGAAAAATACAGGATAATGATTGATGATAAACAAAATAAACTAGGTTTATAACAAAATTCTTCAAATTAATTCACCTCAATAGAGCTAACTTTAGGTTCTTGTTAGAAGAATATAAGATATTTTATCAAAAATCAATGTTTTTTTATTGATAATCAATAAATTTATTGTTATTTAACTTGGAACTAAAAAATGTGAGAAACGTCTTTTCTTTTCTAAATTCGTGGTATTATGTATGAATCAAAAAACCCGATAGTTAGATTTTTCTCTAACAATCGGGTAATTAAATTCCAATATTAATCATTTCATCTTTACTATCTTGACAGATACCTTATCGTTAATTATCCATTTTGAATAAAGATTATCAAAATGATTATTCTTCGATCAATTTAAGTTCAACATTTAAATAATTTTGATCATTTATTTACCTGTGTAACCCTACAATCCAAAATATTTTAAATGAATAAAGGCTTCCAAAATTGCTTATTTTACTGAGGCTGCCTGTTTAAGTACAATTCTTCACAATTTCTCATCCAGTAAGAAAAAAGCTTCCCTATTTAAATGTGTCGCACATCCATTTATAAAATTTTTCCTTTTCTTCAAATTGTGGATAATGAGCTGACTCTTCAAAAGAAATAAACTCCTTTTGATCTCCTTCAATCACATCAAAATAATTTTTTGCTGCATTAAATGATGTCATGGCATCGTATTTACCCATTACAAAATAAAATGGTAAATCAAGTTTTGTGACTATCTTAGGTAGTGGCTTATCAAAAACCTCTTTAACAAGTTGTGCTTGTGTCTTAGCTACTCCATTGTTATAGCGAATAAAATCCAACAAATTATATTCACGACTTAATAGTATATCGCCATCCGACATTTTAATAAGTCTTGTAGCGCCGCCGTACTTCCCTACATAATCTCTTGGAGCCGCTGACACTCCAGCATGTATTTTTTCAGCGATTCCCTCTAAGTACTTCACATCTTCTGTATTTCCGGCTTTTTTCGCTTCACTTATTGTATAATTCAAATTATCTATTTCACTTTCTTGCATATTACTCACCTGACCAGTTCCAATATAGGCTTCATATTTTTCTGGAGCTTTATAAGCAGCCATTGTTCCTAAATATGTGCCATAAGAATGACCTATTAAGATCACTTTCTCTTTACCAAATCGTTTTGAAATATAATCCGTAAGTTCTAATAAATCATCTACAAGTACATCTGCCGTTAAGTTAGAATAATCCTCATTAAAATGATACGATTTGCCGCTTCCTCTTTGATCGTAATTAACGACAGTGAAATCCTTTTCTAATAAGTCTTCGTACTTTGCATAAGGAATTTCGGACACACTCGGTCCCCCGTGTACATATATAATGACCGGGTTATTTTGATCACGGCCTCTAATCATGATTTGCTGTTTTGTACCATTGATCTTAACTTGTTCTAAAACGCTAATACTGTTATCCCCTTTTATATTCGAAGTCCATGTAGGTCGAAAAAGTACTAATAACAGTATTAATATAATAATTACTCCAATATAAATTATTATTTTCTTTATATTTTCCATCTAATTCTTTTAATTCCTTTCTGCTTAATGCAAACTAAATTTTGATCCAATACACGCTCTTATTTATTTTTAGGGTAATTTTCGGAAAATCTTATTGCGCTAAATAACCTATTTGCTTGCTATTTTGAAATGGATTTAAGCGGTTATTTTTTACCTCCCTTACTCATTACTCTACAAATGAAAGGTAATATATTGTAGTGCCGGCAAGTCATTAATAAGTCATTAATATTTATAAATAAAACGACAATTTATGACCTTTGGCTAATACATATTACTCCGTTAAAAATAAGTGGCTTTTGAAAAGTTCTTGATGCTTTCTTTTATAGCGAAAACCAAAATCCCATGATATTAAATCTGATAATAAAAAAAGAGCGTAGTCAAAGTCAGTTGAACTTTATCTACACTCTCTTACTTCAATGTTTCTTATCTGCTATAAGACTCTCTTCCATTGCTTTAATAATAGCTGAAGATCTATTTCTTACGTTTAATTTAGAATAAATGGTAGAAATATAATTTTTCACAGTTCCAATTGAAAGAAACATCTTTTCTGAAATGTCTTTATTGGATAGTCCTTGAGTTAAATATTTTAAAACCCTTAATTCTTGATTATTTAAATCATATGGATGATTTATAAGGTTATCGTCAAGTTGTTCTGGGTGCTCGTTTTTCTTTATTTGTATCTGACCAAACACTTCTTTTGCTAATTGTTGAGGAATGAGGGAACCCCCGTGATACACCATTTTAATACCCTGAATTAAAAATTCTGGATCAACAGCCTTTAATATATAACCATCTGCCCCAACGTTTAAAGCATCCAAAACGTGAGTAACATCTTGAAAAGTAGTCAGTATTATCACTTTTATATGGGGCCAACGATTTTTTATTTCAACTGTCGCCTTTACACCATCCATCACTGGCATTTGAATATCCATTAATAGAATATCAAGATTTTCCCTTTCGCATAAATCAATTGCCTTTTCTCCATTTTCCACAGTTCCAACAATCTCAATGTCAGAAATACTTTCAATCACAATTTTTAAGCTTTTTCTTAAAATCTCTTGATCTTCAACTATTGCTGCTTTAATCACCATCATTAAACTTCCTTTACTATTGGTATGTTACACGTTATCCTCATACCATTATTCAATTTAGAATAAAAGTTAACTGTCCCCGCTAATGCCGATATTCGATCTTTCATGGAGCGTAATCCAAATCCTAAATTCAATTCCTCACAACCATTTCCATTATCTTCAATAAGGATAATTAATTCTTCTTGTTTAAACGAAATATTTACTTTAATAAAGGTTGACTGCCCATGTCTTTTCGCATTTGTAAGCCCTTCTTGTATGCAACGAATAATAGCAAACTGTACTCTTTCACTAACTTTGCTAGCTTCACCTTCAACATTCAGTTTTATATCTGTTGCTGTATGTTTCATAAAATCAGCAATCAATTCTTTCACCGATTCAACAAGAGTTTGATGATTCGTTGGCGACATATGGTGAATTGTTTTTCTCACATCGTTCAATCCATTTCGTGCTAAATCCGAAATCTCTTTTATACTTTTTTCTGCTTCTTTTTTATCTGCTCGATATAGAAAAGGAAGGGCATCTAAACTTGTTATGACTGATGTAAAAATATGGCCTACTGTATCATGCAAATCTTGTGAAACTCTATTTCGTTCCTCCCTAATCGTCAGTTCCTCAATCTTTTTCGAATAATATTCCAAATCCCTATTTTTTTCTTCAATAGAGGCAATTAACTCTTTATTAGCGTTATTGACAATGGTCATCCTTCCTAAGCAAAACCCAATACCATAAAAAATAATTGTGTCAATAAAAAGTGCAAAGAAATCCTTATTAATAAAGAGACTGCCAGCCCATGTACCAACTACTAAGAAAGGTCCTAACCAAATTAATGGCTTAACTTGACAAGCATAAGCAACAGTAAGGATTGGCACTAGTAGAAAACTATAAGTCACTGATATTTCATGCTGACTTGATAAGTAAATAAACAAAGAACCCGTTAACAACACCTCTGCAATTAAATAATATTGGAATTTAATCAGTCTAGGCCGATAAAATAGGTGGGGTAATATATACGAACAACTAGCCCATAAAAGTAATACCCACTTTTCAGAACCAATCTTACTAATATATATCGAGTAACCATTAGAAGTAATCCATATCGTACGCATGAGAAAAAGAAAATAGTCTAACCAATACCATTTCCTTTGATCTATTATTGCCTTCATACTTTTATTCCTCCATCTTCGGTGTCTATACCATCATCCCAGCGAAAAGCATTACTCAATTTTTATGAACAACGTGTAACTGCATGGTTAACATCTTTATTCTTTATTAAAACATTATTATCGTTATCGACCTGATAAATAATTTCTTCGGTATTGAAACATATGAACAAAGATTCCCTCAATTCATTATTCATATTTTCGTGGTGTGCAAATACAACAAATTCATCTTGGTTAACTTTTTGTTGATTACATGCAGTAACTAAACTTAGTAACAATATAAATACAATAATTGGTCTAAAGTTTTTCAATTTTCTATCCTCCTTGAAACTATATATTGGCAAACCTTTTATTTATTCAAGTGTTTTTACGTTTTACTTCCACTAACCTGCGGCGTTAGTTTAATAATACCTCATATTATATCCATTTGGATAACCATTCCAGCCAATTATCTAACGAGGGTTCACCATACACCACTGAAACGTAATTTTGCGTTGAGCTAGCATTCTGCTACTTGTGACAACGTAAAAAAACTATTCTAGAACAAACAAAAAAACCTAGTCTCAAAGTTAATTGAGTACCTAGGTTTTGTTGTTTAGTTGAGTGTTGGCGCATCTCAAACCTTCGTGCAGAAAGGAAAAGTTACGCCTGAATTATTATACCAATTCAAGTATTTCAACAAAATCCAACAAATGGTTTAAAAAGAAAATTAATGGTTCATCACCAAAAGATGTGGTTGACATTTTTAATTGTAATAGTAGTTGACTGGAGCGGAGCCAGTGTGACTCCTAGGGGATTAAGCGTCCAAGATGAGACCCTGGAGCGAGCAGCGCGAGTGAA
>Ga0213824_1001637_pt1 | contig 12491 bp, 10 predicted proteins | sample MC6MC0906MG_FD_179892 | JGI IMG/M metagenome (GOLD analysis project Ga0213824, IMG submission 179892) | Enriched soil aggregate microbial communities from Iowa State University, Ames, United States - MC6-MC0906-MG | ecosystem: Environmental > Terrestrial > Soil > Unclassified | place: USA: Iowa...
GTGAATGTGGCCAGGGGACAAAAACAGAATTATACCATAGGCTTAATGGCCTACCGCATCGGAATTAATTATACCAATAATCTGGATTTTATCGGAATCATTGAGCCGGTGCTCAAAGCATTTTCAAAGGAAGTGGGGAAAACAGTCTTCTTTGGAATCCCCTCGGATCATCATGTGGTATACATATGTAAGTTCGAGCCGGAGAACCCAATTATTACCACAGCTACCGTTGGTTCCAAAAACCCCATGTACTGTACCTCCCTTGGAAAGGTAATTCTTGCCTACAGCGATGAGGAGGCCAGGGAGCAGATGATCAACCGGTTGAAATTCACCCAGTACACCGAAAGAACCATCAGAAACAAGGGCCAGCTTCTGGAAGAACTGAAACAGGTTCGGGAAAGAGGCTATGCGTTTGATGCCAGGGAGATGGAGGAGCATATGCAGTGTGTGGGAGCTCCGGTTTTTGACCGGGATGGCAATGTATTAGGAGCCATCAGCGTGTCCAGTCTTTATAAGCCTTCGAATGATTATGAGGCTTTAGGAAAGCTGGTTTCCGAAAAGAGCATGGAGGTTTCCCGTTTGTTAGGCTTTCTTGGAAAAATATAAGGAATACCTGTTGACAAAATGGAAGGAAACGATTAATATTTCAAGTATAAGAATCGTAAATATGAAATTAATTCGTATATACGAAATTGAAGAAGGAGAGAATAGGATGATGAAAAAAGAACAGGTTTTATCAAAGATGAAAAAAGACTGTCTGGTCGCTGTTGTTCGTGCAAAAGACTTTGAGCAGGGCGAAAAGGTAGTTGACGCCATCATTGCAGGCGGCATCAATTTTATTGAAATCACAATGACCATGGATGAAGGAAATCCAATTGAATTCATCGCAAAAATGTCTGAAAAATATAGCAAAAATGACGATGTAGTTATTGGAGCAGGTACTGTTCTGGATCCGGAGACAGCAAGAGCAGCAATTCTTGCAGGTGCTAATTACGTAGTAAGCCCAGGCTTAAATGTTGAGACCATCAAGCTTTGCAACCGTTACAGAGTGCCGATGCTCCCAGGCGTCATGACACCTACCGAAGCAATTACCGCATTGGAGTGCGGCTGTGACGTGATCAAGATCTTCCCAGGCAACATCATGGGACCAGATGCGATCAGCTCCTTTAAAGGACCCCTTCCTCAGGGTGATTTCATGCCATCCGGCGGCGTTGACGTTGACAACGTTGATAAGTGGATCAAGGCAGGAGCTTATGCCGTTGGTACAGGCAGCAGCTTAACAAAGGGTGCTAAGACAGGAGATTTCGCAGCAGTAACAGCGAAAGCAAAAGAATTCGTTGAGGCAGTAGCCGCAGCTCGCAAGTAAGAAAACTAATAATAAAAATTAATAATAGAATTTTAGGAGAGAACACAAATGGCAAAACTTGTAACCATGGGCGAGATCATGTTAAGATTATCTACCCCAAATAATGAGAAATTTATTCAGGCAGATGAGTTTGATGTAAACTACGGCGGCGGTGAAGCAAACGTAGCTGTTTCCTTAGCAAACTATGGACATGACGTTGAGTTCGTAACAGCAGTTCCTAAGAATCCCATCGGTGAGTGTGCGGTAGCTGCTTTAAGAAAATACAACGTAGGAACAAAGCACATTGCAAAATGCGGCGAAAGACTTGGTATCTACTATTTAGAGACAGGTTCTGCTATGAGAGCATCTGCAGTTGTATATGACAGAGCGCATTCCTCCATCGCTACAGCAACCGCAGCTAATTTTGACTTTAACGAGATTTTTAAGGATGCAGATTGGTTCCATTTCACAGGAATCACACCGGCAGTAAGCGATGAAGCAGCAGAATTAACTGAGGCAGCTTTAAAGGCAGCTAAGGCTAACGGCGTAACTGTTTCAGTAGACTTAAACTTCCGTAAGAAATTATGGTCTTCTGAGAAGGCTCAGAAAGTCATGACAAACCTGATGCAGTACGTTGATGTATGCATCGGCAACGAAGAGGATGCAGAAAAGGTTCTTGGCTTTAAGCCAGGTAATACCGATGTAACTTCCGGCGAACTGGAATTACAGGGTTATGTAGACATCTTCAATCAGATGGTCGATAAATTTAACTTCAAATATGTGGTCAGCTCCTTACGTGAGAGTTTCTCAGCTTCCGATAATGGCTGGTCTGCATGCATCATGGATGGCGCAACCCGTGAATTCTATCACTCTAAGAAATACCGCGTTACCCCTATCGTTGACCGTGTAGGCGGCGGCGATTCCTTCGCAGCAGGCGTGATCTGCGGACTGGTTGACGGTAAGGACTTTAAGGGCGCTTTGGAGTATGCAGTTGCTGCCTCCGCATTAAAGCACACCATTCCTGGAGACTTCAACCTGGTAACCAGAGAAGACGTAGAGACTTTGGCTGGCGGCGACGGTTCAGGTCGTGTTCAGAGATAATTTATAAGAAGAAGGGGAGTCATTTGGTAATGGCTCCCCTTTTAAAAACTATGGAGGAAAGATCAAGATGAGTGACAGACCTTTTGATTTACTGAGCCTGGGAGAACTTTTGTTACGCCTGTCTCCGGAAGGTGTGGAACGGCTTGTGCGGGGAGATTCCTTTCAAAAGCAGGTGGGCGGTGCAGAATTAAATGTTGCCGTAGGTGCGGCTCTTTTAGGGCTTCATACTGGAGTGGTTACCCAGCTTCCGTTTAACGATATAGGAAATTTTGTAAAGAATAAAGTCCGTTCCTATGGTATCAGCGATGACTATTTTGTCTACGACAATAGTTTAAGTGCCAGGTTGGGGCTTTATTATTATGAATACGGAGCATATCCAAGAAAACCTAAGGTCATTTATGACAGAAAAAACAGTTCTTTTGTTCAGATCAGCACCTCTTCATTCCCAGAGGAGATGTATCGGGCAACTACCTGTTTTCACACCACAGGAATCACCCTGGCTTTGTGTGAGAATACCAGGAAGACAGCCATTGATATGATCAAGAAATTCAAGGAGACGGGAACAATTATTTCCTTTGATGTGAATTTCAGGGGCAATCTCTGGACCGGTGAGGAAGCCAGAGCATGCATTGAACAGATTCTTCCCTTTGTGGATATTTTCTTCTGTTCAGAAGAGACGGCAAGACTGACCTTTAAGAAGGAAGGAACCGTTAAGGAGATGATGAGAAGCTTTACGGAAGAGTATCCGATATCTGTCGTGGCTTCTACACAAAGGATCGTGCACAGTCCCAAGAGCCATACCTTTGGTTCCGTGATTTACGATGCTTCCAGAAAGGAATATTACGAGGAAGAGCCTTACCATAACATTGATGTTGTCGATCGGATCGGAAGCGGAGATGCTTATATTGCAGGCGCTCTTTACGGACTGTTAAGCAGCGGAGGTGACTGCATGATGGCAGTCCAGTACGGCAATGCAGCCTCTGCATTAAAGAATACCATACCGGGAGATCTTCCTACTTCTGACTTGAGCGAGGTCAATACCGTTATAAAAGACCATAATGATAAAGGTCCTCAGAGTGAGATGAGCAGATAAAGTGAAAATCACAATACCGTCAAACGAGGCAGGATTCCTTAAGATCCTGCCTCATTTCCATATTCAGACCGGTAATCGACAAATTGCGGCAGCAAAATACAAATCTTCGCGACAGCTTAAACCTTTAAATATATAAAATGACGATATAAAAAGTATTTGGTTAATTTTAAATTAAAATATTGACAAATAAATAAAAAGGATATATATTAAAGTTGTACATTATAGTGTATATTTTTTTGAGAAATTAATTTAAACGATTAAATAAATGTTTTTTGGCTGATGAATATTTATATCTATCGGCCAAAAAATAAAAAAGTTATTTAAACGTTTAAATAAAAAAATAATATAATTTAATGGAGGGTTTATTATGGGAAGAAAGAAATTACTGGCACTGCTTCTGTCGACAGCTGTGGTTTGCGGTTCATTGGCCGGATGCGGCGCCAAGGGAACACAAAAGCAGGAAGGGTCTGTAGCCGGAAGCACTGAGTCCAAGGCAGGGGAAAGCAGTAAGACGGATTCAGCCGAAGTAGGAAAGAAGGTAACCATTGCAGTCTGGAATGAGCCAAGTAAAGACGAAGCTCTTAATATGTATTTACAGGCTGGAAAGGCAACCGGTATTGACGTAGAAGTGACAGTGATCCCGGAAAGCGATTATTCTTCTAAATTGAACCAGATGGTATCAACCGGGAATGATTCCGTAGATATTTATGTGATCTGGGAAAATGACATTGCAAATTTTGCCCAGGTAGGCGGAATCATTCCGCTTGACGATTATCTGGCCAAATCCACAATTAAAACAGATGAGTTTATTGATGCGGTAGCAAAGCTGTCTGAAGGCCTGGGCGGTACCTATGGATTACCATGGTGTGCAGCTACGGAACTGCTTTATTACAACCAGGATATGTTTGATGCAGCAGGCATTGCCTACCCGACGAATGACTGGTCTTATGCAGATTATAAGGCAGCGGCGGAGAAGCTTACCAAAAAGGCGGCCGACGGAACAACAGAAGTATATGGAAGCACGCTTCCCAATACTCAGACCTGGTGGGCAGGTATCGGCGGTGCAGGAGATCAGGTTTTTGATCCGGCCAAGGGTCAGATGGTGATCGGCGACGGAGCTGTTTCCTTTGTCTCTGATGTAGCACAAATGGTTAAAAACGGTACCATGCCGGAACCTTCTTCCGATACTGCAGATCTTTTTGCAGCCGGAAAAGCGGCTATGAGCTGGCAGGGAAGCTGGAATATCGGAACTTATGGCGGCGGGCTTGCCTTTAACTGGGATATAGCCTCAATTCCTACCGACAAATTGAAATATAACACGCTACATACCGGTTTTTACAGCATTAATGCAAAGAGCAAGAATCAGGATTCCGCGTTTAAAGTAATTGAATACCTGATGGGCGAGGAAGGTCAGGCCATTAACTCTAAGGCAAGCGGCAATCCTTCAGCAATCAAATCCATAGCAGAAAAAGGAGCCTGGAAGGTGGAGAGCGTAACGACAATCGAAAACTGGGATGCCATAACAGACTCCTTAAAAGCCGGTGTATTTGGATATACATGCTTGCCATCCGGTGTAACCAACAATGCAATCAGTGAATTTAACTCAGCGGTATTAGGTCAGAAAACACCGGAAGATGCGGTGAAGAATGCTTCCCAGTATGCAAAGGAGACGATTGGCTATTAAAGCAGCCAGGCACAGGAGCGGCCGCAGACCAGACGGAAAGCGGAAGGGAAGCGGCCGCAAAGAAAGGTCATTTGTGCCTTTAAGCGAAAGGATCGTGAATGCTATGAAAAATGAGAAAAGGAAGCCGATAAATAAAAAGAAGCTTACGAACCATCTGACTGCATATGCTTTTTGCGCCCCATGGTTTATAGGATTTATATGTTTTACCTTATTTCCCATTGTTTTTATGTTTGCAGTGAGTTTGACAAACCGGAAATTAAACGGTATTTCAAATTTTGTAGGATTTGCAAATTACGTTAATATGGTTCAAAGCCCTACTTTTTGGAATTCCATAAAAGTGACCTTGTTTTTTACGGTTGTTATGATGGTGGTTACTACGATCTGGGCAGTGATTCTTGCTATGTTGTTAAATTATAAACAGAAATTAAACGGCATATTCCAGTTCTGTTATTTTCTTCCTTCCGTTATACCGACGGTTGCGCTGGCGTATACATTTCGTACCATTTTCGGAAAAGAGGCAGGTCTTTTAAATGCCATCATTTCACAGCTGACTGCAAAAAATGTGATGGTGAACTGGCTGTATGATAAACGCACCATTTATCTTGCCGTATTTTTTATTACCCTGTTTACATACAACACCGGACAGATGATGTTAATCTTCCGCTCAGGCTTAAATGATGTTCCCAGAGAGCTTTATGAAGCGTGTGACATTGACGGTGCAAGTCCATTCCGGAAGTTTTTCGGCATAACCCTTCCCATGATTTCCCCCATTGTACTGTTTAATGCGGTTATGGGCTGCATCAGCGCATTAAATGGTTCCTTTGCCCTGCTTTATCCATTGACAGGGGAAAGCGGAGATCCCAACGGGATGACCCAGGTTTTAAGCCTTTTAATCTATAAGGAAGCTTTCAGCAATATGAAGGTAGGCTATGCCTGTGCGCTGTCGGTGGTCCTGTTTCTGATCGCCTGCGGTTTTGGGATCGGCATATTTGCAGTATCAAAAAAACTTGTCTATTACGAAAATTAAGGAGGAGAGGCCATGAATTCAGCAAAGGCAAAGAAAAGGGCAGGCAGGATTCTAATTTTTATTCTTAAGATTCTTGTTGCTGTTATCATGTTTTCTCCGATCATATGGGTGTTTTCGGGAGGGTTTAAAAATTTAACAGAGTTCACCACCTCTTCTGATATTATCCCTAAGAATGTGACACTGGAAAACTTTAACTATATCTTTTTTCATTCCAACTATTATTTATATGTACGAAATACCGTTCTATTAATGGCAGGGACTACGTTAGGGACATTAATATCCTCCTCCTTTGTAGCCTATCCTCTTGCAAGAATGGAATTTCCCGGGAAGAATTTAATCTTTTCATTGATTGTGGGTACGATGATGATTCCGGGTATTGCCCTGATTATTCCCCAGTACATTATGTTTGGAAAGATCGGCTGGCTGGATTCCCTTCTCCCCATGATCATTCCGTCATTTTTTGCTTATCCATATAATGTATTTCTTTTCCGGCAGTTTTTCCGGTCCATCCCTAAGGAACTGGATGAAGCAGCAACCATAGATGGCTGCAGCAAGCTGGGCGTGTTTTTTAAAGTGCTGGTGCCTCTGTCAAAGTCCACCTTTACCACGATTGGCGTGCTGTCCAGTGTATTCTGGTGGAATGAGCTGACCCAGCCGGTGTTCTATATTAACAGCGACAAGTGGAGAACGCTGACCATTGCATTAATGACTACATTTATGTATACTTCTGGTAATGCATTTGTCATTAACTGGCCGTCGATTATGGCAGCATCTTCCCTGATGATTCTGCCCCCTATGCTTCTTTACCTGTTTGGTTCCAGATTTCTGGTTGAGGGGATCAAAACTTCCGGTTTAAAAGGATAGCAGAAATGGGCTGCCATGAAGTGATGGGTAAAGAACGGAAAAAATGAAAAGAGGGAGTATATACTACCATGACATTAAAAGAAATTGCTTCTATGGCCGGTGTATCCGTAGCAACGGTATCATATGTGCTCAACAATACGGCTCAGGTAAGTGAAGAGACAAGAAAACGGGTAGAAAAGATCATAAAAGAGACGGGATACCGGTCCAATATCCTGGCGAAAAGTCTTCGGACAAATGAATCGTCCTTAATCGGAGTGATTGTTGAAGACATTACTGTCTGGCATACGGCCCATATCATTGATGGGATCAATGAAATAGCAGAAGCAAGAGGATATAATACCATCTTAAATAATTTAAGGCTTCTTAGCAAAATAGAATCCCAGTTTGAACATATTTCAAATTTTCAAAAGGACATCGATAAGGCGGTAGATGTTTTAATTGGAATGCAGGTGGATGGCATTATTTATGTGGGCATGCATGACCGCAAAATAAACCATGTACTTCATGATATAAAAAAACCGGTGGTATATTGTTACTGTTACACGGATGGGGAAGGATCCTCAATCCGCTATAGTAACGAAAAAACGGTTTACCAGATGACACAGATGTTAATAAGTAATGGACATAAGGAGTTTGGTGTGATTAACGGGCTTAAAGGATCGGAACCTGCTGCTCTTAGGTTTAAAGGCTTTCAGAGAGCCTTAGACGAGGCGGGGATAGAATTAAAGCCCGAGAACGTTGTATGCGGAAACTGGAAGTACCGGGAAGGAAAGGAAGCAGCCAGAAAGATTCTTAATAAAAAAGACTTTCCGACTGCGATTGTAGCAATGAACGACGATATGGCAGTGGGTGTTTATGACGCTGCCAGAGAGCTTGGACTTAAAATTCCAGACGATATTTCAGTAACGGGATTTGATAACGGAGATATTGTCCAATATGTGACTCCAAGAATCACCACAGTGGAAAGGCCTCTCCAGGAAATGGGATACCGTTCCATGGAGCTCTTACTGGAAAGCATTCATGGAACCAGCGTGGGAGATGTAAACATCACCTTGCCCTGCGCTCTGATAGAAGGAGAGTCGGTAAAGAAACGGAACGAAACTGCGGTTTATGAATAAAACTAATTGCTGAGTGAGGAAACGATATGGATGGTGGTAAGTTGACAACAGTGGATTTAAAAAGCATTATAATTAATGATCCATTCTGGAACAGATATATTGATCTGGTGGATCATGTAATATTACCCTTTCAATGGGAGCTGATCAATGATCAAGTAGAAGGAGCCGAAAAAAGCTATTGTATCAGAAATTTCCGGATTGCCTGCGGCGATGAAAAAGGAGATCACAAGGGCATGGTATTTCAGGATACGGATGTTGCCAAATGGCTGGAAGCTGCCGCCTATTCCCTCGCTAAAAAAAGGAATCCAAAACTGGAAGCCGCTGCCGACAGCGCCATCGATTTAATTGCCAGAGCCCAGTGTGAAGATGGATATTTGAATACGTATTATACAATTACAGGAGAAAAACGGTGGTCTGACTTATTGGAAGGCCACGAGCTTTATACCGCAGGACATATGATCGAAGCGGCAGTGGCTTATTATAAAGCAACGGGCAAGAATAAATTTCTTCATGTGGTTTGTAAGTTTGCCGATTACATGTGTACGGTGTTTGGAAAGGAAGAGGGAAAAATCCACGGCTATCCGGGACACCCGGAAGTGGAGTTGGCCCTTGTAAAGCTTTACCGGGTCACCAAAATGACAAAATATCTGGAACTGGCTGATTTTTTTGTAAAAACCAGAGGGGAAAGACCTTGTTATTTTTTAAACGAAGACTGTGTAAAGAATCAGAATTTCATTTTTCCTGAATTTAAAGATTTTGACCTGGATTATAACCAGTCCCATATGCCTTTGAAAGAACAGGAAACAGCGGAAGGGCATGCGGTGCGGGCGGTTTACTTATACAGCGCCATGGCTGATTTGGCTTATGAATATCAGGATAAAGAACTGTTAAAACAGTGCGAAATTCTGTGGAACAATATTGTGGAAAAAAGGATGTATATCACCGGAAGCATTGGTTCTGCATCCTATGGGGAACGATTTACCACGGATTACGATCTGCCCAACAATTCAAATTATTCTGAATCCTGTGCCACAGTAGGGCTTGCCATGTTTTCCAACCGGATGTTCCAGATCACAAGGGATGGAAAATATATCGATATAGTAGAAAAGGCTTTATACAACACTCTTTTGGCGGGGATAGCCTTAGACGGAAAACACTTCTTTTATGTCAATCCTTTGGAGGTGGTTCCTGAGATTGCAGAGAAAAATCCGACGTACCGCCATGTGAAAACCACAAGGCAGCTTTGGTTTGGTGTGGCCTGCTGTCCGCCTAATATTGCCAGAACCCTTGCTTCCCTGGGCAATTATGTGTATGCTTCAGAGCAGAATACGGTTTATGTGAACTTATTTGTCGGCAGCAGGATTGAAACCGACTTGCCCTCCGGCCATGTGGAGCTTCTACTCAGTTCTGATTATCCGGTAAAAGGCGATGTGACATTGGAAATCACTCCGGAAATGGACGGACAGGAGTTTACCGTAGGAATCAGGAAACCGTCCTACTCAGGCAAAGCGGAGCTAAGTGTAAATGGTATTAAGGAAGCTGTGTGCCTGGAAAAAGGATACCTGTATCTAACTCGTAAATGGAAGGCAGGAGATAAGATCACAGTGGTTTTTGATGTTTCTTTCCGTTTTGTAAGATGTAACCCCAGGGTACGTGATAACATCGGTAAGGTCTGCCTGATGAAAGGGCCAATGGTGTATTGCCTTGAGGAAGCGGATAACGGCAAGTATCTGGCATCAGATATCATGGACAGTTCGGTGCCGCCGAAAGAAGAATTTGACGAATCATTGCTTGGCGGAACCATGTGCGCCGGACTGGAAGGCATGCGCATTGATTATTCCAGAGTAGGAGATACCCTATATGAGGAAGAGAGACCCTCATACATAAAAGATACGTTTAAGGCGATTCCCTATTGCTGTTGGAATAACCGGGGCAAGGGTGAAATGATTGTATGGATGCGTGAAAAGTAAAAACAGGCAATTAAAAAGAAAATCCGGCGAGGTACTGGCCGGATTTTCTTTGATTGAAATCATTATAATTATCTAATTTCCGCATTCAATGCTGATCTCATTGAATTTCTCTAAAATGTGTTCCACATCCATACTGGACTTTTCGTCCCCTTCCGTGTCAATGATGGCATTTCCCTGATGCATCATCAGCAGACGGTTTCCATATTCTACGGCATACCGAAGGTTATGAGTGACCATAATGGTGGTCAAATGCTTTTCCTTTACAATCCGGTCTGTCAGCTCCATGATGTTCTCGGCTGTCTTTGGATCCAGGGCAGCAGTGTGTTCATCTAAGATCAGGAATTCAATGGGAGTCATGGTGGACATAAGAAGAGCCATGGCCTGCCTCTGACCGCCGGAAAGAACGCCAACCTTTACATGCAGCTTATCCTCTAAGCCAAGGCCCAGGAAGCGGAGCTGTTCCTTATAATAGGATATCCGCTGCTTATTAGTGCCGGGAAGAAGATTAAAGGGCTTTCCCTTGGTATCAGCCAGAGCCATATTTTCCAGGATTGTCATATTGGGACAGGTGCCCATAGCCGGGTTCTGGTAGACCCTTCCGATCCGGCGCTGACGCTTAAATTCCGGCATGTTGGTGATGTCGGCGCCGCCCACCAGGATGGAGCCGCTGTCCAAAGGAATGCTTCCGCAGATGATGTTTAAAAGGGAAGTCTTACCGGAGCCGTTGCTCCCTACCACAGATACGAACTGCTGATCTTTAATAGTGAGATGAAAGTTCTGGAACAGGCACATCTCATTGACGGTTCCCTGGTTGTAATATTTATTAATGTTTTGAAGTTCAAGCATGTTGTTTCACCTTCTTTTCCCTGCCGTTGCTGATCACCAGAATAGCCAGGAACAGCACTGATGTGATCAGTTTTAAGTCCGATGCTTCCATTCCCAGATAAATGGCAAAGGATACGCAGGCTTTGTAAATGATAGAACCAATAATGACTGCGGTGGTGGATTTCACAAATCCAAACCGTTTAAACAGCTTTGTACCAATGATTACATTGGCAAGGCCGATTACAATGGTACCGGTTCCCATACTGATTTCAAAAAAACCTTTTTGCTGGCAGTATACGGAACCGGCCAGAGCAGCCAGGCCGTTTGCGATGGCGAGACCGATGATCTTTACCATGCCTTTATCCTTGGCCAGAGAGGTAACAAGTGTTTCATTGTCACCCACAGCTCTTAACAAATAGCCGGAGCGGGTCTTTAGATACTGGTCAAGCAAAATCTTAACGATCACCACGATGACAGCTAATATGATCACAACGCTGATATCGGCAAGCTTCCCAGGTAACAGGCGGTTCATAAAACTGTTTTCAAAGATGGAATCATTATTAAAAAATGGGACATTGGATTTACCGGCTATCCGCAGATTCACAGAATAGAGGGCAGTCATGACAATAATACCTGACAGAAGATCCCGTACCTTTAATTTTACATGGATAAAGCCGGTGATGCATCCGGCCAGGGCACCGACGGCAAAGGCTATAAATAACGTTGCCGCCGGGTTCATTCCGGCCAGGATCAGGGTAACGGTAATTGCGCCTCCCAAAGGGAAGGTTCCATCAACGGAAAGATCTGGAAAATCCAGAATCTTATAAGTGATGTAAACGCCTAGCGCCATAATGGCATAGACAAGGCCTTCTTCTAAAACGCCAAGTATGATTGACATGGTTTAACTTCCTCCAATATTTCCAGTGTTATGATTTCTAGTGGGTGATATCTGTAAAAACTTCAGCGGCGGAACCGGTAAGCTCTGACGGCAGGCTGATCCCGAGATTCTCGGCAACCTTTGCGTTTCCGTAGAATGCTGCTTCCTTGATTACTTCAAAATTCATGTCGCTAGCCTTTGCCTCACCCTTTAATACTTTTGCAGCCATGATACCGGTCTGCTTGCCTAAGTCCACATAATCAAGACCCATGGAAGCCAGGCAGCCGATTTTCACCTGCTCTACTTCGCTGCCGAATACCGGTATGTTTTTCTTTCCGGCTTTATCTAAGATCAGCGGAAGAGAGCTTACTACGGTGTTATCCGTTAAATTGTTTAAGCAGTCAACCTTTTCTAAAATGCTGTCAGTTGCCAGAGGGATATCGGCAGTTGCGGACACAGCGCCTTCTACGATTTCAAAGCCATAGGAAGCGGCAGCGGCTTTATATTCCTTGATTGCTGCTTCTGAGTTCACTTCGCTGGTGCTGTAAAGAATGCCGATGGTCTTCGCATCCGGAAGAATCTTGCGG
>Ga0213824_1001639_pt1 | contig 12479 bp, 9 predicted proteins | sample MC6MC0906MG_FD_179892 | JGI IMG/M metagenome (GOLD analysis project Ga0213824, IMG submission 179892) | Enriched soil aggregate microbial communities from Iowa State University, Ames, United States - MC6-MC0906-MG | ecosystem: Environmental > Terrestrial > Soil > Unclassified | place: USA: Iowa...
ACGAGCAACTCGATACCTGGGTGCTGCACGCGACCTCCGACTGGAGCCGGCAGCACATCGACCTGCCCAAGGAGCAAGTGATCGAACAGCTGTGGGGCGAGTTCGCCGAGCTGGTCGGCTGCGTGGTGCCAGCGCCCAGCTTCGCCTTGGCCCACCGCTGGCTCTATGCGCGCCCCAGCAGCAACCATGAGTGGGGCGCACTGGCCGATGCTGATCAAGGCTTGTACGCCTGCGGCGACTGGTGCCTGTCCGGGCGGGTAGAAGGCGCCTGGCTCAGCGGCCAGGAAGCGGCGCGACGGCTGCTCGAACACATGGAATGATGTACGGCCATCCACAAATTCCTGTTTGCATAACTTCCCGGCTGTGCTGGAATAAACTTGTACAAGATTCTAGACTCGTACAAGTTTACCGGAGGCAGCCATGCACGACCCTTCAGCCCACAGCAAGCCGCGTATCGCCATCAGCGCCTGCCTGACCGGGCACAGCGTGCGTTACAACGGCGGCCACAAGGCCTCGGACCTGTGCCGTACGCAACTGGATGCTCATTTTGACTGGCTGCCGGTGTGCCCGGAAGTCGCCATCGGCCTGGGCGTACCGCGCGACCCGATCCGCCTGGTCGGCAACCCCGAACGACCGGAAGTGGTCGGCACCCGCAACCCTGGCATGGACTTGACCGACCCTCTGCGCAGCTATGGCGAGCAGATGGCCGCCGAGCTCGACGATATCTGCGGCTATATCTTCATGCAGAAGTCGCCTTCCTGTGGCCTGGAGCGGGTCAAGGTGTATCAGGACAACGGCCATCCGGCCCTCCACGGTGGGCGCGGCGTTTACGCCCAGGCTTTCTGCGCTCAACGCCCGGACCTGCCAGTAGAAGAAGAAGGCCGCCTGCATGACCCCGTGCTGCGCGAGAACTTCATCAGCCGCGTGTATGCCTACGCCGACTGGCAGCGCCTGCTTGCCGAGGGCCTTAGCCGTGGCAGCCTGGTCCGCTTTCATTCGCGTTACAAATACCTGGTGATGGCCAACAACCCCCAGGCCTATCGAACCTTGGGCCGCCTGCTGGGCAGCATGAGCAAGGATGACGACCCACACAGCATCGGCCCACGCTACTTCAGCCAGCTGATGCAGGCCCTGCGCCGCTGCGCCAGCCGCGGCACCCACTGCAATGTGCTGCAGCACCTCAGCGGCTATTTCAAGGACAGCCTGACGCAACAGGACAAGGCCGAGTTGCAGACACTCATCAGCCAGTACCAACAAGGCGTGGTGCCACTTGTGGTGCCGCTGACCCTGCTCAAGCACCATTTGCGCAAGCACCCCGACTCCTATCTGCAGCAGCAAGCCTACCTGCAGCCGCACCCCGAGAGCCTGGGCTTGCGCAATGCGGTCTGAGGACTTGCTGCCCATCGGCGAACTGGCCCGCCGCACCGGCGTCAACCCGGTCACCCTGCGCGCCTGGGAACGCCGGTATGGCCTGCTCAAGCCCCAGCGCACCGCCAAGGGGCATCGCCTGTACCCGCAGGAACAGGTCGAGCGGGTCGAGGCAATCCTTGGCTGGTTGCAGCGTGGGGCATCGGTCGGCCAAGTGAGCGAGCTGCTCGACAAGCCGTCCAGCACGCCGCCCAAGGGTGACTGGCAGGCCCGGCAGTTCCAGCTGATCGAGGCCATTGCCAACCTTTCACAGCGCGCCCTTGACCAACAGCTTAACCAGGCCATGGCCCTGTACCCGGCCGTGACCCTGTGCGAACAACTGCTGCTGCCGCTGCTCGACCTCCTCGACCTGCGGTGGTGCAATTACTTCAATGCGCAGCTGGAACAGGCGTTTTTCCACAGCTGGCTTCGCAGCAAGCTTGGTGCCCGCGTCTACCATGACAACCAGTTATTGCAGGGCCCTGCGGTGTTGCTGGTGGAAGACAGTGAACGTGCCTTCAGCGCCGGTTTATGGCTATGCGCCTGGCTGTTCACCAGCAACGGGTTCCCAGTCGAGGTACTGGAAAACCCCGTTGCAGGCCCGCACCTGCAACGCGCGGTCAGCACACTCAACCCCCGCGCCGTGCTCCTGCACCTGGGGCCCCGCATCGATGGCAAGGCACTGCAACGCACCCTGCACAACCTGCCCATGACAATCCTGGCCGGCGGCCCGATGCTGTTGCTGCATGAAAATCAGCTGCGTGCCCTCGAGCTCCCCAACCTCGCCTTGTTCGAAACCCCGCAGGTGGCACTGCGCTTGCTTCAAGCCCAAAGCGGCCACCCTGTAGAGATGAATGCCCCATGCACCTGACCTGGCTGCGCAGCGACCTGCGCATCGATGACAACACCGCACTCAGCGCCGCCACCGAGCGCGGGCCGACCATTGCCCTGTGGCTGGTCAGCCCCGGGCAATGGCAAGCCCATGATGATGCCGCCTGCAAAGTCGATTTCTGGCTGCGCAACCTGCGCGACCTGCGCCAGTCGCTGGAAGGCCTGAATATCCCACTGCTGATCCGCAAGATCGACACCTGGGACCAGGCGCCACAAGCCGTGCTTGAGGTATGCCGCCAACATCAGGTGGCAAGCGCCCACTGGAACGAAGAGTACGGCATCAACGAGCAGCGCCGTGACGATGCCACCCGTGCCCTGCTGGAAAAGTCGGGCATTCAGGCCCACAGCCACCTTGACCAGCTGTTTTTCCGCCCGGGCACCATCCTGACCCGCAGTGGTGACTACTTCCAGGTTTTCAGCCAGTTCAAGAAAACCTGCCTGGAGCACCTGCACCGCAGCCTGCCTGCCCTGGCCCACCGGGTTAAGCGCCAGGCACCGCTGCACATCCCTGCCGACCCGGTTCCGCAACACGTGGACGGTTTTGAAACACCCACGCGCGCCTTGCGTGACCATTGGCCGGCGGGTGAAGCCGAGGCGCAGGGGCGGCTGTCCCGCTTCCTTGACGAAGCCATCGACGACTACCAGCTTCAGCGTGACCTGCCTGCCAAGCCCGGTACCAGCCAGCTTTCGACTTACCTGGCCGCCGGCGTGATCTCGCCCCGACAGTGCCTGCACGGCGCACTGGCCAGCAACCGAGGCGAGTTCGACAGTGGCAGTACGGGCGTACAAACCTGGATCAACGAACTGCTGTGGCGCGAATTCTACAAGCACATCCTGAGCGGTTATCCACAGGTCTCACGCCACCGCGCCTTCCGCGCCCAGACCGAAGCCTTGCCCTGGCGTGACGCCCCGGCAGACCTGGAGGCCTGGGAACAAGGCCGCACCGGCTTCCCGATCATCGACGCCGCCATGCGCCAGCTGCTGGATACCGGGTGGATGCACAACCGCCTGCGCATGGTCGTGGCGATGTTCCTCAGCAAGAACCTGCTGATCGACTGGCGCAAGGGCGAGCGGCACTTCATGCGCCACCTGATAGACGGTGACCTGGCTGCCAACAATGGCGGCTGGCAGTGGAGTGCATCCACCGGCACAGACGCAGTGCCCTATTTCCGTATCTTCAACCCGATTTCACAGTCTCAACGTTTCGACCCTCAAGGGCATTTCATTCGCCACTGGCTGCCGGAGTTACGTGACATAAGCGAGGAAAATATCCATGAACCGATGAAATGCAGGGATTTATTTGCTAATAACTTGTATCACAGTCCTGTGGTCGATCTCGGCAGCAGTCGCCTGCGTGCACTGGAAGCCTTCAAGGCCCTTCCACGCCGGCAGTATTAGAGGACAACGTCTTGAATGACTCACGAAGTTTTTGGGTCACGGGCGCCAGCAATGGACTTGGTCTGGCTTTGGTGGAACGCTTGCTCGAACAGGGCCATCGCGTTGCCGCCAGTGCAAAGGAAAGCGATGAATTGAATAGGTTGGCAGCACAACATGGTCGGCGTTTTTTGCGCCTGCCATGGCAGCTGCATGCCGAACCCGACGCAGCCGATGCCTGCCAGCAGATATGCCATGCCTGGTGCTCGCTGGATGGCTTGATCATCAATGCGGGTACCAGTGATTACCTGCCGGCCGATGTAGCAGACAGCGAACTGTTCGAGGCGATAGGCAGTACCAACCAGCTGGCAGGTGAGCTGTGCCTGAGCAAAGCGCTGCCTTTGCTGGCGAAGGGCGATTCGCCGCAGGTGATGGCGTTGTTCAACCGGTATTCAGCGTTGCAGCTGTATGCACCGACACAGGTCATTGCGGGCTGGAACAACCTGCCGCAATGGATGCGTGAGCAACGCAAGCCTCTGAAGGAGCTGGGCATCGGGCTGACTGTAGTGGCGCCACAGTCGCTGAAGGTGCCGGTGACGTCGATGCAGGCGATACCGGAGGAGTGGACGCCGCAGGGTGTCGCTGAAGCGTTGTTGCGTCGGTGGCCGCAGGGAGAACCGGAACTGATCCTGGAAACCCTGGACGTCAGTAGCCTGTGGCCGTTGACGCGCTAGTACCTGAAAACAGGGTTAGCTTCTTCGCGGGCGCGCCCGCTCCCACAGGAATACCCAGATCTTGAATGCTGCGGTATCCCTGAGGGAGCGGGTTTATCGAAGCGTCGAACCGCCGCGAAGACGCCGGCGCAGGTAAACTCAGAGCGCCATGCGGTAATGGAGGCTGTAGCTTTCCACCCCATCGTTGGGCTCTTTGATACCCGCATTGGAGTAATGGATCGCCCGCACCCCGATCTCATGCCCGCCGGCAAAGCGCAAACCAAAGCCGATGCGGTCCTCGAACTGGAACGCCGAGCCTAGCTCGTTGCTTTCAAGCTCCGTGCTGGAAAACGCCGCCACACCAATCCCTGCCTCGATGTAGGGCTTCACTGACTCCCCGGCAAATTCATAGACGAAGACTGGCGCAAACGACAGGCTGTGGTTGCTCGCCGTCTCGTCACCATCCCAATAGGTGTAGGCCCCATCCCAGTAGCCAGTCAGCCGACCAACGCTGGTCTGCCACCAGCTCGCATCCCAGTTCGATTGCAGCCCTAATCGGTAGACCATGGTCGAGTCACCGGTCTGCCCTACCGAAAACGAAACGTCGGCAGCCTGTGCCGACATCGCTTGCCCCAAGGTAAAGGCAGCAGCCGCCGCCAAGCCAAGCAGTTTCCTCATAAGAAACATCCTTCTTCCTGATGCTGTTATTAGTGTCCGCCTCAAGCAGGCAAGCGGTAGAAAGCGGAAGTGGAACGATAGTTCAGCTGCTTTTCACGTTTTTTTCACAACGCAAAGCTTTGCACATCGTCGGACTTACGCCACAGCACAGGTAGGATTTTTCTGAGATTTTCTGGATCAGCGCTGGTCCAGAAGCGGGCATCGCCGGCCGGGCCTTCGGCCAACAGATCGTTGGCACCCAGCAGCCGCTGCAGTTGGCGCGCCACCGCGGCGCCGGTGTCGATGATAGCCACGTCCGCCGGCACCAGGTCGGCCAGCAACGGGCGCAGGAAGGGGTAATGGGTGCAGCCGAGGATCAGCGTGTCGCAGCCGGCGGCCAGCAACGGCTGCACATAGCCAAGCAGCATCTGGCGCAGCACCAGGCTGGTCAGGTCTCCGGTTTCAATCAGCTCGACCAGCCCCGGGCAAGGCTGGGTGATGACTTGCACGTCGTTGGCAAAGCGGTCGAGCAAAGCGGCGAATTTGGCGCTCTGCAGGGTACCGGTAGTGGCCAGCACACCGACCACGCCCGAGCGGGTAGCCGCCGCCGCAGGCTTCACGGCGGGTTCCATGCCCACCAGCGGCCAGGTCGGGTACAACTCGCGCAAATCAGCCACCGCCGCTACCGTGGCGGTGTTGCACGCCAGTACCATGGCCTTGGCGCCTTGTGCCTGGAAGAACGCGGCAATACGCCGGCAGCGTTCACGGATGTAGTCTGGCGACTTCTCGCCATAAGGCACATGGCCACAGTCGGCCACGTACAACAGCGTCTCGTTGGGCAGCAGGCGCTGGATCTCGGCGAGCACCGACAAACCGCCGACCCCCGAGTCCATCACGCCGACCGGCGCCGAGCGCTCAGCCATCGCGCTTGCCGCAAACAGTACAGGCCGGGTCACGCTTGACCCGCAACTCGCGAATGCGGGTGCCGAGGGCATCGATCAACAGCAGGCGGCCAACCAGCGGCTCGCCGAACCCGGCCAGCAGCTTCATCGCCTCCAGCGCCTGCAGGCTGCCCACCAGGCCCACCAGCGGCCCGATAACGCCCGCTTCGCTGCAGGTCAGCTCATCTTCACTGCCATGCCCATACAGACAGTGGTAGCAGGGGCTGTAGTCGCGCCGAGGGTCGAACACCGACAGCTGCCCTTCCAGGCGGATCGCCGCGCCGCTTACCAGCGGTTTGCAAGCAGCCACACAGGCAGCGTTGACCGCTTCACGGGTAGCGAAATTGTCGGAGCAATCCAGCACCAGGTCGACCGCCGCCACAGCAGCAGCGAGCGAGTCTTCATCCAGGGCCTGGCGATGGGCGACCAGGCCGATCTCCGGGTTGATTGCCTGCAAACGTTGCAAGGCCGAATCGACCTTGCTCATGCCGACGCTGGCACTGTCGTGAATCACCTGGCGTTGCAGGTTGGTCAGGTCGACGGTGTCGAAGTCGGCCAGGTGCAGCTCACCGACCCCGGCGGCAGCCAGGTACAGCGCAACCGGCGAGCCCAGGCCGCCGAGCCCGACGATCAGGGCCTTGCTCTGCTTGAGCCGCAACTGGCCGTCGATGTCGATCTGGGCCAGCAATACCTGCCGGCTGTAACGCAACAGCTCCTCATCACTCAGCATGGCAAACGCCCCAGGGTAATGCGTTCATGGCCGCCCAGGTCCGTGCGGCTGGCAACCTCGATAAAACCTTGCTCAGCCAGCAAGGCGCGTACTGCCGCTGCCTGGTCGTAACCATGCTCCAGCAGCAACCAGCCACCCGGCAACAGGTGCGCGGGGGCCTGGGCGGCAATCACGCGCAGGTCGTCCAGGCCATCGGCGCCGGCCACCAGCGCACTGCTGGGCTCGAAGCGCACGTCACCGGCCACCAGGTGCGGGTCTGCGGCGGCAATGTAAGGCGGGTTGCTGACAATCAGGTCGAAACGCTCGCCGGCCAGGCTGTCGAACCAGTGGCTTACCCGCACCTGGGCGTTGCCCAGGCCCAGGCGCTGGCGGTTGCGCTCGGCCAAGGCAGCGGCCTCCTCCACCCGGTCAACCGCAGTTACCTGCCAGGCCGGGCGATCGCTGGCCAGGGCCAGGGCAATTGCACCGGTACCGGTGCCCAGGTCGAGGACCTTGGCTGGCGAGGCAGGTTGCAGCTCGAGGGCCGTCTCGACCAGCAGTTCGGTATCCGGCCGCGGGATCAGGGTATGCGGCGCCACTTCCAGGTCGATCTTCCAGAAGCCCTGCTGCCCGAGGATGTAGGCGACCGGCTCGCCGCCACGGCGGCGCTGCAGGTAATCGGCGTAGGTCTGGGCATCTTCGCTGCTGACAATTCGCTCGGGCCAGGTGTGCAGGTAGCTGCGCGATTTACCGATGGCAGCAGCCAGCAGCAGTTCGGCATCCAGCCGCTCGGTGGGCGATTCGGGCAGCTGCGCGTTGCGCAGCAAGCTGGCGATGATGGTCATCAGTCCCCCAGGGCAGCCAGTTGATCGGCCTGGTATTCGGCCAGCAGCGGTTCGATCACTGCGTCCACGCCTCCGCTGAGGATGTCGTCCAGCGAGTACAAGGTCAGGTTGATACGGTGATCGGTCACCCGGCCCTGTGGATAATTGTAGGTGCGGATGCGCTCGGAACGGTCACCGGAGCCCACCAGCAGCTTGCGCTCGCTGGCAATGGCATTCTGTGCTGCGCTGGTCTGCATGTCGTTGAGCTTGGCCGACAGCCAGGACATGGCACGGGCGCGGTTCTTGTGCTGCGAACGCTCTTCCTGGCATTCGACCACGATGCCGGTGGGCAAGTGGGTGATACGGATCGCCGAGTCGGTCTTGTTGACGTGCTGGCCACCCGCGCCAGATGCACGGTAGGTGTCCACGCGCAGGTCGGCCGGGTTGATTTCGATGGCTGCTTGTTCGTCCGGCTCGGGCAGCACCGCCACCGTGCACGCGGAGGTGTGCACGCGGCCTTGGGATTCGGTTTCGGGCACGCGCTGGACGCGGTGCGCGCCAGACTCGAACTTGAGCTTGCCGTAGACGTTCTCACCCTCGACACGGGCGATGATTTCCTTGTAGCCGCCGTGCTCGCCTTCGTTCTCGGACAGGATCTCCAGGCGCCAGCCGCGTTTTTCGGCGTAGCGCGAATACATGCGGAACAGGTCGCCGGAGAAGATCGCCGCCTCGTCGCCACCGGTGCCAGCGCGGATTTCGAGGAACACGTTGCGGCCGTCGTTGGGGTCTTTGGGCAGCAGCATGCGTTGCAGCTTCGCCTCCAGCGTCAGCAGCTGCTCCTTGGCTTCACGCACTTCTTCCACGGCCATTTCACGCAGGTCCGGGTCGCTGTCCTTGAGCAGCGCCTGGGCACCTTCAAGGTCGCCCTGGACTTTGCACCACTCTTTATAAGCAGCGTAGACCGGCTCGACCTCGGCGTATTCACGGGAATACGCGCGAAAGCGCGTCTGGTCGGAAATGACCTCGGCATCACCGAGCAGTGCGGTGAGCTCTTCGAAGCGGTCCTGGAGGATATCCAGTTTGTTCAGCAGCGACGCTTTCATTGCGGGGATTTGTCCGTGGAGCCCTCGTTGAGGGCAAAGAGTTCCTGGGCCATGGCCAGCGCATCAAGGCGGCCCTCGGCCGAGAGCTTTTTCAACTGCACGCTGGGCGCATGCAGAAGTTTGTTGGTCAGCCCCCGGGCCAGTTGGGCCAGCACGTCCTCGGGGTTGCCGCCGTTGGCCAGCAGGCGCTGGGCCTTTTGCAGTTCTTCGTCGCGCAGACGCTCGCTTTGCTGGCGATAGGCCTTGAGCACGTCCACCGCAGCCAGTTCGCGCAAGCGCACCATGAAATCTTCGGCGCCCACCGATACCAGCTCTTCGGCAGCCTGGGCGGCGCCCTGGCGGCTCTTGAGGTTTTCCGCCACCACGTCGTGCAAGTCATCGACAGTGTACAGGTAGACGTCGTCCAACTCGCCGACTTCAGGTTCGATGTCGCGCGGTACGGCGATGTCGACCATGAAGATCGGCTTGTGCCGGCGCTGTTTCAGCGCACTCTCGACCGCGCCCTTGCCCAGGATTGGCAGTTGGCTGGCGGTGGAGCTGATGACGATGTCGCTGTTGGCCAGTTCCTGGGGGATGTCGGCCAGCAATACGGCATGCGCGCCGAACTGCTCGGCCAGGATACTGGCCCGCTCCAGGGTGCGGTTGGCCACGACGATACGCCGCACGCCTTGCTCATGCAGGTGGCGGGCGACCAGGGTGATGGTTTCGCCGGCACCGATCAACAAGGCCTGGCTACGGCCCAGGTCGCTGAAGATCTGCTTGGCCAGGCTGACCGCGGCAAACGCCACCGATACCGGGTTTTCACCGATGGCGGTGTCGGTACGCACCTGCTTGGCAGCGCTGAAGGTGGCCTGGAACAGGCGCCCGAGCAGCGGGCCGACGGTGCCGGCCTCGCGTGCCACGGCGTAGGCGGACTTCATCTGGCCGAGGATCTGCGGCTCGCCAAGCACCAGCGAGTCCAGGCCCGAAGCTACGCGCATCATGTGCTTTACCGCATCGTGCTCTTCATGCACGTAGGCGCTGGCGCGCAGCTCGTCCAGGCTGAGGCGGTGATAGTCGGCCAGCCATTGCAGCACGGCGTCGGCGGACAGGTGATCCTGCTCTATATAGAGCTCGCTGCGGTTGCAGGTCGACAGGATCGCCGCCTCGCGGCTGGAGGTCAGTCGGCAGAGCTGCTGCAGGGCGTCTACCAGCTGCTCTGGGGTAAACGCCACGCGCTCGCGTACGTCTACCGAGGCAGTCTTATGGTTGATACCAAGTGCAAGAAAGGCCATGCAAGGTCGCTGGTTGTGACGGGAAGCCGATAATTGTCCTCTTTCGCAGGTTTTAGAACAACCACCGTTCGCTATTGCGCTGATAGCGCTGCGGCTATCGCCGCTCCCGGGCCAGCATGAGCGTTGATTTCAGGTTTCACTCCCGCTTTTGATCTGCCTTTGATCTGGCTTTTGATCTGGCTTTTGATCTTCGCGACTTCAGGAGGCCGAACGCAGGCCTTGCGAAGGGAGGTGACGGGCATGGATGCCCGTCAAGCGCTGGGCCCCAGGATGGGGCCTGCAGCGCGGTCCTCCCGGGAGCAAGGCCGGAGTGAGGGAACCCCGGAGCGTAGCGCAGGGGCCGGATGATCGGAGCGCAGCGTTTTTTGGTTACTTTTTGCCGCGTTTGGCAAAAAGTGACTCGCCGTAAGGGCGAAAAGGTGAGTCAGCGTCGCCATCGCAAACGGACTGTTCGCTGAACCAAAACAGACAGATACGCTTTTCGCTTCGTGCGATGTGGGCCTTAACCCTCGCTCCGGGCTTGCTCCCGGGAGGACCGCGCTGCAGGCCCCATCCTGGGGCCCAGCGCTTGACGGGCATCCATGCCCGTCACCTCCCTCCGCAAGCCCTGCGCTCCGCCTCCTGAAGTCGCAATCCGCGTCGCCTGAGCTATCGCGCGCTTAGAAGCAAGAGCAAGAGCAAGAGCAAGAGCAAGAGCAAGAGCCGGAGCCGGAGCCGGAGCCGGAGCCCTGGGCATTGTGGCAAGCCTGGGGCGAACCCTGCGCGCGCTGCGCGGTCTGCATGTGCTAAGCATATGCTTCATACCTTCGCAGGTGGGTTTTGCCCCCGCGCTTGTGTCATCATGCTCCGACCGCCGGTGAGTCCTCCTAAAGCCTTCTATGAACAAACCATACGCATTGCTGCTTGCCTTCGCCCTGCTCCAGGGCTGCCAGAGCCTGGCCCCGCAAAAGGCCGAGCCTCCCGTCGCCGAAGCCGGCAAGGGCGAGGCCCAGAAGCCCGTGGTGTATGGCTCGTTCAAGCAGGACACGCTGTATAGCCTGCTGGTCGCGGAGCTGGCCGGCCAGCGCAACCGCTTCGACATTGCCCTGGCCAACTACACCGACCAGGCAGCAAAAACCCAGGACCCCGCGGTTTCCGAACGCGCCTACCGCATCGCTGAATACCTCGGCGCCGACGAGCCGTCACTGGACAACGCACTGGTCTGGGCCCGCAACGACCCGCAGAACCTCGACGCCCAGCGCGCCGCCGCCATCCAGCTGGCCCGCGCCGGCCGCTATGACGACTCCATGGCCTACATGGAAAAGGTGCTGCAGGGCCAGGGCGACACCCACTTCGACTTCCTCGCCCTGTCCGCCGCCGAAACCGACCAGAGCACCCGCGACGGCCTGCTGCAAAGCTTCGAGCGCCTGCTGGTGAAATACCCGGACAACGGCCAGCTGGTGTTCGGCAAGGCCCTGTTGCTGAACCAGGACGGCAAGGCCGAAGAGGCGCTGGAACTGCTCGAATCCCACCCGGCGCACAACGGCGAAATTGCCCCGATCTTGCTGCGCGCCCGCCTGTTGCAAGCCCTGGACCGCGGCTCCGAGGCACTGCCCCTGCTGCGCGGTGCAATTCGCGACAACCCGGATGACAAGCGCCTGCGCCTGACCTACGCCCGCACCCTGGTCGAGCAGGACCGCATCGCTGATGCCAAGGGCGAGTTCCTCAGCCTGGTCCAGCAATACCCGGACGATGACGAACTGCGCTATTCCCTGGCCCTGGTGTGCCTGGAGAACAAAGACTGGGATGAAGCCGAAGGCTACCTGCAGGAACTGGTCGAGCGTGACAGCAACGTCGACGCCGCGCACCTGAACCTGGGCCGCATCCGCGAGGAACGCCACGACCCCGCTGGCGCCCTGCGCGAATACGCCCTGGTCGGCCCTGGCCCCGACTACCTGCCGGCGCAGCTGCGCCAGGCAGACATCCTGATTGCCAACGGCCGCGGCACCGAGGCCTCGCGCCTGCTCGCCGAGGCCCGCGAAGCCCAGCCGGACTATGCCATCCAGCTGTTCCTGATCGAATCGGAAAGCTACAGCAACAACAGCAAGGACGCCCAGGCCAGACAGGTATTGCAACAAGCCATCCAGCGCTACCCCGACGACCTCAACCTGCTGTACACCCGCGCCATGCTGGCCGAAAAACGCGACGACATGGTGCAGCTGGAAAAAGACCTGCGCGCCATCATCGCCCGCGAACCGGAAAACGCCATGGCGTTGAACGCCCTGGGCTACACCCTGGCCGACCGCACCACGCGCTACGCCGAAGCCAAGGCGCTGATCGACAAGGCCCACCAGCTGACCCCGGACGACCCGGCGGTACTCGACAGCCTGGGCTGGGTCAACTACCGCCTGGGCAACCTCGACGAGGCTGAAACCTACCTGCGCCAAGCCTTTGCCAACTTCCCCGACCACGAAGTGGCCGCCCACCTGGGCGAAGTGCTGTGGGCCAACGGCAAGCGCCGCGAAGCCCGCCAGGTATGGGCCAAGGGCTTCGAAGCCCAGGCCGACAGCCCCATCCTGCGCAAGACCCTCCTGCGCCTGACCGGAT
>Ga0213824_1001642_pt1 | contig 12467 bp, 9 predicted proteins | sample MC6MC0906MG_FD_179892 | JGI IMG/M metagenome (GOLD analysis project Ga0213824, IMG submission 179892) | Enriched soil aggregate microbial communities from Iowa State University, Ames, United States - MC6-MC0906-MG | ecosystem: Environmental > Terrestrial > Soil > Unclassified | place: USA: Iowa...
GATCGCTTGCTTGATGAGCGGCTCGCCCGCCTCCACCAGCCCAATGAACGTTCGTTTCTCCACCACCGTGCTCCGATCAGTCGATCAGCGCATTATAGGTCCCTCGCCACTCGACACCTAAGCAGTGAGCGCTCTCCGCACGCCCTCATCGATGATCGCCTGCGAGTACGGATTGCCGCCGTTCTCGTGGATGATGATGCTGACCACCATCCCGCGTAGCGTGGCCGGGTCTTTGATGTTGATCGGGTCAGTGGTACGCACGCCAATCCGCTTGGCCACGGCGCCGGCGTAGGCCTGGGTGTCGTTCTCGCTGCTCGGCGCCCAGCGACTGATGGTTTCGAGCACCGTGTCGATACCCTTCCCGCCCACGCCGGGCATGCCGTCCTTGCCGCGGTAGTTGATCAGCAGCTTGCCCAGGGCGCGGATGCCGTTCTCAGGGGTGTCGAAGATGGCAAAGCGGCCACTAGGTTCCTTGCCGATCTGGCCCTGCCAGTCGTTGCGGGGGTTGAAATCGATATTGCCGGGGTTGCGATTGCGGACGCCGCGTGGAGTGCTCATTGGGCACCCTCTTCTGCCGGCGCCTCAGGCACGATGTCGGCCGCCTCTTGGGCAGTTACGCGGACCTGCGCGGAGTAGCGCTTGAGCAGCTGGGCGGTCAGCACCTCGGCGCCAGGCTGACTCTTCAGCAGCTCCCGGGCCGCGGTATCTGCCTCAGCCTCGGTGGCATATTCAACGGTGCGGATCGGGTCCAGGGCATTGGTGCGGTTTATGACGATGTAGGGCATGGGTTTTCTCCAGGCAAAAAAATACCGCCAGGCGGCGGTCGGTAGGTTTGGTGCGGATCAGGCGGGCATCGCAGGCCAGATGATGTCGTTGGGGTAGCCCTCCTGATCCGGCAGGCGGTTCAACGTCACGCGGAAGCGCTTCCATTCTTTCAACAGGGCCGTCTCCAGTTCGGTCGCCTCTTCGAGGTCGACTGCGTCCTGGAGTGGAGCAATGGCGGCATCGGCGATCGCACGCAGCCGGGCCGCTTCCTCATGCGCCTGCTGCAGCGGATCCGCCGGCACCGGCTCGGGTGGCTCTGGCGTTGGCAGCTCCTCCACAGCCACGTGCAAGGTGATGCTGTGCAGCAAGTCCGCCGGCTCACCATCCTTGGCGACGCTCACCAGCAGCACGCCGTTGGCGAAGCTGGTAGCCACGGAAGCACCGGCGTCCATCTGGTTGATGACGTAGCCCCAGCCCTCCGGCGGCGGGCACATACCGAGCGTCCCGGCAATCAGGTACTGGCCTGGGCCGGGGTGATCGACGGTGATATCGGCCTTGCCGAGCGACGTGATGTCGATGATCGAACCGTCACCGAGAATATTGATTGCTGCTCTTGTCATGCTCAGATCGCCTTCAATGTGCCGTCAGCGGCTCGGGTGGTATTGCCGGTGTGGTAGATCGTATAAAACGGCGTGTTCGCGTAGTTCCCTGATCGGAATCCAATCTTCCCGTTGAAGCCCATCCAGAGTTGAGAGCCGTAGGTGGACTGGAAAGGGAATCCCATGGCGATCATCGAGCCACTCGTGACTCCGGTGTTTGCCACATACTGGGTTTCAGGATCTTGTATGGAGTAGAAGCCCGTCGCGTATACGTTCATGGTGGCGGCAAGGGGGAGAGCTGTGGAGCCAAGCCCAAATGCGCCGTGCTGCAGGAGGTTGCCACTCGCTAAGCCGGCATTAAGGGTTGCGGCACTACCGAGGCCAAGACCATTGCGGGCGGCGGCCTGGGTAGTACCGCCCGTTCCGCCTTTGGCAACCGGCAGCGAAGCCGGCAACCCAGTGGCAACGTCATCCCCCTGCGAGACGTTAGCTAGCCAGTTGTATAACTCCGTGAAATTCGCCTTGGCCTTCACCCAGGCAGATCGACGGTCGTCGCCGCCAGCCCCTGTTGGCGACGACCCGAGATTGATGACTTGCTTTGCCATTGGCTGTTCCTTAAAGAGGCTTCATGGGACGAGAGGCGAAGAGCGTGCGCCCATTGACGCTTGCGGGGTTGATACCGTCGTGATTCTCGCAGTACATCTGCAGAACGCTTCGGTTGCCGGATAGAAATCCACCAAAGTTCGGCCTTACCTGCTGCGTGGTCTGGCCAACGTTGGTACTCGAAAAAAGTGCATTCCCAAGTACATAGTCGCTATAGCTCCCAGTCCAAGGCATCTGCGCTGGGGAGGCGTAATACCCTGTGCCAGTGATTGCTGTTCCTGCAGTATAAAAAGAGTTCGTCGCTGGCTGACTATTCAGTAAAGATAGATTGGCCGAAGTGAGAAACAGTCGATTCCCAGATGCATCCCTGATGGACACATCATAATTCCCAGCAGGTGTATTGGGTGTCATGTAGCTCGCGCAAAACCACTTAATATCCATTGGATAATTTGCGATGTTCCCATGCGCCTGCGTCGAGGGATATGCCTTGATCCTGAAGCCGGTCCAGTTCCCCGGAGACCCCATGATCCGCAAGCTGCCAATCATCATGTAGTCTGCAGCGTTGAAAAAAATCAGAGGCCGCTCGTATGTGGTGACAGGCGAAGAAAAATTCACCTGCCCCCACTGGATAAAGTTTCCAGACCCAGGCCCCTGCAGGCCAAGATTGAGCGAGCCGCTATATCTGATTGTCAGTACTCTGTTTACAGCGTCAACCTGGGTGCGAATATTATTATTGTTTGCTCGCACCCCGTAACTTCCAGCGGCTGAAAAAGGCTCGCCGCCTTGCGAGAGGATCATCACTTGCCATTGCCGATTGAAAGGCCGGCGAAGTTGCAGCTGGCCTTGGGAGTACCACGCCTGAGGGCTGTATGAGGCGGTATCGCCACCATCAAAAAGCGCGTCCACGACTACAAATGAAGACGCCTGAATTTCAGGTATGGATATGTACTGGTCAAGTGCGTTATTCCCCGTCACCTGCATCATCTTCAGCGAACGAATTGGGGTAATGGTCGTGTCCAGGGTGATGGCCCCGGCCGCATCCCGCGTCCGGAGCCCATACAGATCAGCCATCAGGTAAGTCTCCCCACGGCCGTACGCTCGATGCCGTTGGCGTCGTAGACGTAGAGGCCTCCGTTGTTGAGCAGGGTCGAACCGTTGCCATCCTGGCCCCGTACGGTGAACGCGCCAGTGACTAGGTTGATTTCAATGAGCGGCAAGCCCTGGGCGTTGACCGCCTGGGACTTCAGCGTCATGCCGAGGACCAGATTCTGGATGAACGCCTGATTGATCACCGCTTCGTTGATGAACACCTGGCCATTGGAAACAACAAACGGCAGGGTCACTTGCCCAGACGACTGGTCGACAATCGCGAAGCGCTGGGCATAGGCCAGTATCTCTGCCGTCTCCCCGTTGCTTCCAAGAGCCAGGCCGGCCATTACTCGGCGCCCGCCCGCGATGGTTTCCGCCTTGATGGTGGTCATGGCTGAAACCCGCCCATCTACCCCCGCGATCGTCTCAGAGACTTGCTGGACAGTCGCGCTGACGGTCTGCACGGATCCTTGCACTCCATCAACTCTGTCTTGGACTACCTCAACTTGCGATTGCACGGTGTCGACCCGCCGGCCAGTAGCGATGCCGTCCTCGATCCGCCCTGACTGCTCCGTCCAGACACCGACAAAGCTGCCGGTAGCGCCTGCCAGGCCGGTCGCATCACCTTCCATTTCCGGGTTCACCTGGACATAAAGGCCGTCGATCCGGTTCGCCTGGGCAGTGATAGCGGTTCCCTGTTGCGTCACGGTGGTATTCAGCTGGCTGATGGCCGTGGCCTGGCCACTTACTGCACGAGCCGATGGTCCAGCCACGAAAGGCGAAGGCGTATTGCTCTCGCCTACCCGCTTTTCGATCATGACCGAGTCGATGACGACTGAGTGGTTCGCCAGGCCTGACCTGTTGAAATACACCGTTATGCCGACTCTGGCGCTGTCGGTGACCGTTATCGGGAACACCATACGGGTCCTGGTCATCGGCTGCGTTTGCCGCGCTGACAGTCGATGGCTGCCGTTGTACAGGGAAATGTCCATCTGACCTGCGGCCGAAGCGATCACAAACATCGATACCAAGTACACGCCTGGCTCAATGGACACGTTCCACCCCGCCAGGTTGTTGGTAGGGCAGAGCATCACCCATGAGCCCGCGATACCGTCGGAAAACACCGAGATACCGAACCCCGAGTCAGCCGCTGCTACTGCTGCGCCCTCCCTGGCGGTACCGGAGTTAACGGAAATGGCAGGCAAGGTGGTCGACGTCAGCCAGCTGTAATCGTCCGCCAATAGGTTCGACCCACTGCCACCGATGCCGCCGATGGTGCTCTGCAGCTGGGTAACTGCCTGGCCCTGGGACGTCAGCGTGGTGCCCTGCTGCGTCACGGTGCTCTGCAGCGCCTGCAGCGCGCTGTTGTCCGCCTTGCCTGCGACAGCGTTGTTCAGCTGGGTGATGGCAGATCCTTGGCTGGAGACCGCTCCCTCCGTTGCGGAAACCCGAGCGTCGACGGATTGCAGCGCGCTCGCCTGAGCATTGTCCTGGCCGGCGCGCTTGCGGGCAGTCGGTGAGGACAGAAACACATCGCTGGCATCGCCTGCCGACACGCGGAAGGTCATCGCCATTCGTACGCAACCAGCCGGCACCGTGGCCTGCCCCGTCAGCTTCGTCCAGGTTTGTCCCACAGTCGTGAGGCGAACCCCATCCCCCGCTGCCACCACCCAGTTATGACCGACGCTGGCTCCTTCAAGGTCGTAGAACTGAATCCACAACCCGTGCTGACGCGCCACCGAGCTGTAGGCATACAACTCGAAGTCATAGACCTCGCCAGCCGTAACCGAGATTTGTGAGGTCACCGCATTCTCGGGAGGCCGGACATTCAGGGCGCTCTGGAAGCCCAGGTAGGTGTTGCCGGTAGCTGTTGCCACAGGCCATTTCACTACCCGGGGCGAAGGCGCCCCTGCAGGCACAGACGCATCATTGCGCGCCAGCACGCTGAATCCTGGAGAACCAGAGAACACCGGGCCATCCGCGAATGTCGGGTTGAACAGAAGGTTCTCAGCGGACAAGACGCCAACCGATGCCTTGATGTTGGTGATCTCACTTCCTTGTGCCGTGATTGTCGATCCCTGCTGGCTTACCGTATTGCTCAGGGCCTGGACTGTGGAGGCATCGGCCTTGCTCGCCACTTGGGTGAGCGCGCTGGCCGCAGCTGCAGCCGCATCCGTGGCCACCTTGTCCGTCACGGCCACCCAGGCGCTGCCGCTCCACCGCTTGGGCGTGTTGGCATTACCCGTGGTGTCGATCCAAAGGTTTTGAGTCAGGCGGTCGGCCACCGCCGGCGCGGTCGACTGGTACAGCACCTTGCCCTTGGCGCCTGCCGCATCCGCCGCCGCCTGGGCGGCCTGCTGAGCAGCAGTGACGTTCTGGTTGGTCGTGGTCAGGCTGTTCGACAAGCCGGTGAGCGCCTGGCCCTGCGAGGTGATGGTGTCGCCCTGCTGGGTAACCTTGGACGATATCGAATCGACAACGGATGCATCAGCCTTGGTCTGCGCCAGCGCCAGTGCCGAGGCCGCGGCCGCAGCCGCATCCGTTGCAGCCTTGTCGGTCACCGCAACCCACGCCGAACCACTCCAGCGTTTTGGGGTGTTGGCGTTGCCGGTGGTGTCGATCCAGAGGTTTTGCGCCAGCCGGTCAGCGGTAGCAGGTGCAGCCGACTGAATGATCACCTTGCCCTTGCCGCCGGCCAACGTGTTGGCGGCGTTTGCGGCTTGCTGGGCAGCGGTGACATTCTGGTTGGTGATGGTCAGGCTGGACTGCACGCTGTCGATCCGCTCGGCCTGAGCCGTCAGCTTGCCGTCCTGCTCCGTCACCTTTGTTTCGACCGTGGTCACTCGGGCGGCCAGGCCGTTCGCCGTTTGCACCGCTTGGCCGATGTCGGTCCAGTAAGTGGCGCTTGGCGGCGGGTTGCCGGCCGGCACGTTCTGCTTTGCCTGGTACAGCTTGCCATCTTCTCCAAGCACCGCCTGGCCCGAAACATAGGCCTTATCCGGGTCGTACGGCATCGAGTCCGCCAGGTCGGCTATGACCTCGATCTGCTCCTGCAGGTTGTCGGTGACCTCGCGAACCTGCTCGTCCAGCTGCTGAAGCCGGTCATTGACTGACCCCGGCAGGCTGGGCGGCCCGTCGATCAGCGCGATCTTTTCCCGCATTGCTGGAGCGAGCTGGCCGTTCTCGATCTTGTCCTTCAACGCATCGAGCATGTTCGTTACGTCAGTCGACGTGGAGGCCACCACCTTCAGGAAGGCGCTGACGCCGTAGGCGTTCTTGGAGCGCACGAAGTAGGCGTAGTTGGTGGCGAAAGCCAGGCCGGTATGGGTCAGGGTCAGGCCCTGGCCAAGGTACTCGCCCTGCGTGGCCTGGGGATTGGTGGAAAAGAAGTACTCGTAGGTACCACCGTTCAGGCCATGCAGCGTATTGCCCGGGATCAGCGTGATGGTGTCGATGGTGGCCTGCACCACGCACGACTCAGGGATGGGCGGGCCGTCGATGCTGACCGTAATGCTGGCCTCGCCGGAGCGGGTCAGCGGGCCCAGGGCGGCCACGCTCATGGTGTAATTGCCGGACGGCAAGCCCGCAATAGGCAGCTGCAGTGTGGTCTCGGGCACCTGCTGGGCCTGCACTGCGGTTCCGCCCTGCCGGACGGTTACGGCGTAGCCGGTGACGATCCCGGCAGGCTGCACCCAGCTCAACACACCCTGGCTCACCTCTGCCGTTTCGGCAGGTGTCCAGGCCACATTGGTAGGGCTGCCCAGCCCCCCGGCCGGCATGCTGATGAAGCCGATCGGGTTGTACGGCTGCCCCACCGCATCGTCGAACTGGGCAGCTTCATACTGCTGCAGCTGCGCGGTGCACCCTTGGTCCGCCCCCATGCTCCAGTTGGTGACGATGAACTCGCCCAGGATGTTCAGCGACGGCAGATTCACGCGAACGGCGCGGCCGGGGCGGCAGTTGTAGCCGAGGAAGTTCATCGGCACGCTGATGGTGCCGCCCGCACGCCGCCGGCGCAGCTCGATGTTGGCCAGGCGCTGGGCCTGATAGGCATCGGTCACGTAGGAGAATGACAGGGTTTCCGCCGCCTCGCCGCCGTCCTCGACAACCCATTGAGCAATGCTCACCTCGGGGTAGTCGGTTTCAGTCCACGACTGGGCGGTGTCGATGAACGTACCGCGTACGGTATTGATCGCTGCGTCGTTGGTCGGCTCGGTGCTGCCGGTGATAGTGCCGACCACCATGTCCTCGGTGACTTCGAAGTCAAAGGGGCCGTAATAGGCCCCAGCCTGGAACATCCAGCGCCCACCGACACGGATGGTTCGGCCGCCGCACGCAGCCTCGAGCTTCTGCAGCACGCTAGTGCGCTGCTCGTCGGCGCCGATCACGCAGCTGCTGCGATAGCGCGGGCTGGTGGTGTCGTCAGGGTTGCCGACTGATTCATCGCAGACGTTAGCGCCGCTGGCGAAGGTCTCGAACACGATCTCGTCGTCCGGCACGCCGCAGCGGTTACGCAGGAACCAGAGGATGTGCAGCGCGGTGTTTTCCGTGTACACGGCCATGCCGGTGCGCGGGTCGTAGATGTCGTTGCGCCCGCGCACGATGAAGCGCGCGTCAGGGATTCCGGACGGGAACTTCTCGGCGCTGTACTTGAGCGAAAGGCGCACGAACGACAGGCCACGGCCGATCTGCTCATCCTTCCAGTCCGGGCAGTTGGCCTTGAGGAAGGCGTTCACCTGAGTCGGATTGACGATCAGCTCATAGGAGGCGTGCTCGCCGTAGGTGGCGATCTCCTCCTCGCCCAGGTAGATGTTCTCCAGGGCGTCGACCGGCCCTTCGCAGAGGACGTAGACCAAGTGAAGCCACTCGCCATCTGTCTGGTCGCCGGCCTGCTCCTGCGCCCAGACCAACACGCCGCCGGTGCTGACACGGCCGAGGATGAAGCGCGCGGGCGCCTTGGACGAGCGCACGGTCTGCGCCGAAGGCTCGTTGTCGCGCAGAGGGGATTTGGTGCTGAGCTTTTCCTGCTGCTCGGCCATGTAAAAAGCCAAGCCGGCGCCAATGGCCGCGCCCACCGGGCCACCCTGAACGAAGCCAATGACCGCGCCGACGGCGACCTGTGCAATCTTCCTGACGCCACCGGACATTATTCGATTCTCCAGACTGCAAGGGGGTCGCAAACCACGCGGGCCACACCGTCGTCAGTGGTCGCCCAGAATTCGTTGGCCCAGTACACGGCCATGGACCGGCCGCCAGGCGCTTCGTACATGGCGATGTCGCCACGTTGAATGAAAGCCGGCGCAACTCGGGTAAAGCAGGCGTCCCAGGCGGCCTCCAGGCTGCCGTGGTTCTTCTTCAGCGCCCGCTTGGCCCCGGCCTCGGTCTTGTAGGTTCCGCGATAGGCCTGGGCCGGGTCGGTACCGCAAACCGCCACCGCGCAGTCGGCAGCAAACAGGCAGCAGTCAAATTCGCCCCATGAAAAAGGCCGCTCTAAGGCGGCCTTGATCACTTCGCTGAGGCGTGTGGTCCAGTCTCGGTAGCGCATGCCTATTTCTCGTAGGTGAACGTCGGGGCGTCCTTCTTGGAGCCCCAGTAGATGGGCCATTCGGACATTTGGGCGATGGCGTAGAAGAACCGGTCACCCTGGTGCCTGGCCCGGTGGTTCTCGTCGGTGAAGCGCTCGGTGCCGGTGCGGCTCCACTCGGCCATCCGGTCAACGATCGGGACGGTGATCTTGTTGCCGTCCTCGCCATTGCCGGCGTAGGAAAAGGTGGCTGCGTCCATGCGGCCAGAAAACAGGATGTCGGCGGCGTAGTTGCCCTGCTCGTCGAACACCACGAACAGGAGCTTGCCGGCCCGCCCGCGACAGCCGCGGATGTTAGTTTCGGTGATGATGTAACTGTCCAGGCCTGTGAGTGCCAGGTCGATCGACATGGGCGAATTCGAGTTGTCGCTCTCCTGTGACTGCCCGACCTCGCCGAACTGCCCTACCCCGAGGTACGTGATGCCGCCGATCACCAGGTCACCGGTGCCGGTGTGCGCGTAGACCGGGCCATCCTCGAAGTCGAGCTGGCAGGCGTAAACGCTCAAGAATTTGCCCGTGGCGATGATGTCGACCACGCTCTGGCTGAACGGGAAAGTCGAGGGCATCAGAAGGCCTCCCTAAATTGGTAGCTGCCATTTGCCACGGCCTGGCGTACGGTCATGCTCCAGGTGTCCTGCGTCATGCGCATTTCGGAGTACGGGTTGAGGTACTCGATGGCCGAGCCCACAGCAAGCGTGCGCCGGATACGCTTGTTCACCTGCACCACCGCCTGCCCCTGGGCATTCGCAACCGCCGGCTTGATGACTTCAAACATCTCGCCGGCAATGGTCAGATAGTCACCGAACCCAAAGATCTGAGCATTCGGCGTTGCCCCGCCCACCTGAATCGATCTCGACTGGGCTGGGCCACTGACGACCTTCAGCGCCCCAACGTTGTTTGCGCGGCGACGGGTGAACGCTGGCAGGTTTACTGTGCCGAACATGCCGTCCAGCTCGCCCAGAAATGAGGAAAGCTGCCGCTCCTGCTTTCGCGTGAGGAGCCCGAACGTAATGGTGCACTGCCAATACGCCCCCGGCTGCCCAACAATCTGCTGGGCGTTCGAGAGCGTCGAGGTGAAGGCGCGGCTGTTGTTGACCAAGCCCCACGTCATTTCAGACGGGCGCAGCGATGCCGGCCATTGGATAGCCATGCAGTACTCCTTTTTGCTATCGGTTGCGGGCGAGGAGCTGCCGCGCCGGGCCATTCATCTTGAGGTCGCGCAGCACTAGGTTGTAGCCGTCCTGAGCGCCTTTCTGTGCGGCCTGCTGGATGCGGGCCATGGTCGCTTCGTCGGCGGTGCCTTGGACCGTGATTTCCTGGTGGATCGCCGGCATCTGCCCCGAAGACGCATCAGGCTGGCTGCCGGCGTAGGACGACGCATTTGAAGCAATGCGCGGCGTCACGAATCCGCCCGAGGCATAGCCCCTGACGTTGAGGCCTTCGAGGTAGTTACGCATGCCAGGCTGAGCGACCACCTCCTTGCGGAGGACGAATTCGCCGCCGTGCACCACGCCCTTCGGCTCAAACTTGCCGCCGTCCCCCGTGTAGCCGCCGCCCGAGAAGCCTGAAGAGGCGATCGTTTCGCTGTAGCCAGTCATGGTGCCCTGCCCCAACGCCTGACTTCCACCGGTCAGGAAACCGAATGCCGAGCCAAGGAAGCCTGCCGCCGCCTGACGCACCTGGATGCGGATTAGGTCCTCGATCACCCCGTCAGCGAAGTCCTTGAACGACAGCTTGCCGGTCTTCACGAACGTGACCACCGCGTCTTCCATGTTGCTGAAGGCATTGGTGAACAAGCTTCTGGTCTGCCCGGCAACGTTCTGCGCCTGCTCGAGGTAGGTGTTGAACGCCGCACGCGCGCCCAGCGACCAGTCCGACTGCTGCTCGTCGACCCGGAGGTAGTACTGCTCCTGCATGGCCAGTCGCTGATCCAGCGCATTTTGTAGGGCTGCATTTTCCTTCTGGTACAAGCTCTCGCTGATCTGCCCCTCGTTGCGCTGCTGCAGCAGGTTGTCCATTTGCTGCTGGTACTGCTGCTCGATGCTGAACCGCTCTTGCAGGCGCTGCTGGGCCTGATCGCCTAAACCTGCGCCGGCCAGGCTATTGCTGAGGCCTACCGACGATCGCTGCAGCTGACTGTTCAGGTTGGCTTCGAAGGCTGCAAGCTTCTGCGCTTCTTCGGTAGCCACCTTGCGCAGCTGCATCTCCCGCTCAAGGGCTGCGTTGCGCTTCAACTGCGCAGTGATCAGATCCTGATTTGCGAGGAGCGACTTCTGGTCGGCGGTCAGGACCTTCTTGTCCTTGATGTCGGCCAGTTGCTGCTCCCATTTCACGAGCGCCTGACCGGCCTCGCCTAGCTTCTGAACTTCACCGCGCTGGGCGCCGATGAGCGTGTTCTGCTGCTGAAGCACCGAATTCTGCTGACGAGCCTGGTCCAGCGCGCGCGTGCCCGCACTTTCTCGGTAAGCCGGGACTTTTGGGTCCTTGTACTGCTCTTCGATGCTCGCCCGGACGCGCGACACGGTTTCAGGCGCCAGCCTGGAGTCATTCGGGTTGTTCTTTCGGATCGTGGCAAGGGACTTCTCGTATTCCTTGAGCGCTTCGCTTCTTTTGCGTGCGTTGTCCCAGGCTGATTTTTCAAGCGCATCCACCTTGGCCATGGCCTTGACGGTGCGCTCATTGGCATCGGCCTCGTCCTTATCGAGCTTGGCATTTTCCTCTTGGGCAGCCTTCTTATCCCGCAGGAATTGCAGCTGATCGGTGTAGAGCGTGACCATTTCCTTCTGGTCTTGGAAGAAACCAACATCACCAGATATGGCGCTAGCCAGATTGGCCTCGGCCCTGGCGATATCGTCATCGATACTTGGTCGGCCAATATCCTTGAGCCTGTCAGCAGCTCTGGCCACGGCGTTGTAGCCGCGCTCCCAGAAACTCAGGTTCTCAATGATTTTTGGCGTACGGTCGTTGATCGCGTCGGCGAATGCATCAGTTGCGATCTTCACCGCGTCGGCATGCCTACCCTGCTGCTCCAGCGCAGTGATTTGCGAATATACCGAGGCGGTGAGGTAGTTGTACTGCTCGTTCAGCGAGGCAGAGGCCTTGACAGGGTCGTCTGCGAGCTTGTTGAACTCCGCCACTGTTTCAGATACGGCCTTGCCAGTAGCAACCTCCATGGAGATTGCAGCCTGGGCTACTTGTTGAAAGCTGTCACCCGCGATCTTTCCGCTGCCTGCGATACTGGCCAAAGCAGCGGCCGCCGCCCCAGTTGTGCCAACAGTGCTGCTGATCTGCTTCGCCATCGCCCCGAGCTGATCAGAGGTAAGACCAGCAGAGTTTCCGGTCAGGATCAGTGAATTGCTGTATGCATCCGCCTCTTCGGAACCTTTATAGAGAGCGTACCCAAGGGTTGCTACACCAGCTGCGGCGACCGAGAGCGGCGTGATTAGGCTTAGGATGTAACCACCAAGCGCCTTGGCTGCCGGGCCAATTCCGCCAAACATGTCCTTGAGCTGCCCGCCCTGCTGGAGGGCAACCATGGTGATCGGCTGGCCGGCGGCGATGGATGTGAAAATGTCTGTGAATTGGGCGGGAACGTTCCTCAGCGCAGCAGCAGTAGCCTTGGCAGTCATCCCCGTTTTGTCTAATGAGGTATCGGCACCGCCCAAAGCTAACCTGGCCTGGTCGATTTTGGTTTTGTACTCGCTGAAGGTTTCGCCGTCCAACGCCCCAGTTGCCTTGAAGCCTTGGAGCTTCTTCTCCATCTCATCCAAGCGCCCCAGTGCCGCGACGGTTGGATCAATCTTGCTGAGAAGGCCGTCTAGTTCTCG
>Ga0213824_1001643_pt1 | contig 12450 bp, 5 predicted proteins | sample MC6MC0906MG_FD_179892 | JGI IMG/M metagenome (GOLD analysis project Ga0213824, IMG submission 179892) | Enriched soil aggregate microbial communities from Iowa State University, Ames, United States - MC6-MC0906-MG | ecosystem: Environmental > Terrestrial > Soil > Unclassified | place: USA: Iowa...
CAATAATTTTCTCGACAACTATTTGAATAGCATGTGTTTGTTCATTTGTTGAAGCGGTTATTTCCTCTGTACCTGCCACATTTTCTTCTAGCATGTGATTTACATTTTCTACATGCTCAAGGACTTGCTCACCTAATCCCTTCGAATGCTTCATACCTTGTGCTACTTCTTGAAGCTCACTCATGATGCTTCGAACTTCTGTTTCAATACTTTCAAATGCTGATGTTGTTTCATACATGGAGGTTTTTTGTTTTTCAGCAATTTCAACTCCTAGGTGCACTGAATTAGACATATTTTGCACACCTGCTTGGATAGCACCAACAATGCCAAAAATCTTCTCTGTAGATTTGCTTGTAGCTTCGGATAAATTGCGTACTTCTTCTGCTACGACTGCAAAGCCCTTGCCATGTTCTCCTGCACGAGCTGCTTCAATCGAGGCGTTGAGCGCTAGTAAATTCGTTTGCGCTGAAATACCGGCAACAACGCCAGCCATTTCTTCGATACGAGCTGTATGCTCCATAAAGGTATTTGCCACATCATGAATGACTTTTACCGTTTGAATGTTTTCTTCGATCATTTCTTGTTGAGAGGAAATGACTTCTTTCCCTTTATCAATCGCGCCAACAGCCAGTTTGCCATGATCAACAGAAACCGTTGAGCGCTGTACGTTGTGATTGAAATCGGTATCCATTGTTTCGACAAGCTGCACAGTATGATGGAGTGAATTTGAAACGGATAGGGAATCACTCGAAATTTTTTCTGTGGCACTTGCAACATGTTCACTGATTTCAGCGAATAATTTGTTTTCACGCTCTAAATCATTCGTTAATGTATCTATGTGTCCACTCACGTTATGAATCGCATCTAGTAACTGCTTTAATTGATTTGTCATTGTATTAAATGAACGATTTAACACACCAATTTCATCATTCGTTTTATAATGAATAGGCTCCACCATAAGATTTCCAGAGGCAATTTCATTGGCATTATGGGCCAGTTTACGAAGCGGTTTTGTAATATTTCTAATAATTAATACTGTAAAGACACTCCCAAATAAAACTAACAGAATAATGCCTATTAATGATAGTGTAATAACAAATTTAATTTGCTGTGTTAAATCTTTTTGTATATCTTGGTAATGCTCATTGGCATACAGGCCTAGCACATGCACATCATTTAAAATGCCTGCAATACGTGCTTCTTGTGTGCGTACATTTGTTGCATTTTTATCGGTTACTGCCTGGTTAGTTGCAGTTAAGAAGGCTGTGAATTTCCTTTGCATCTTAGTAAAGACTTCTATATTCTCTTTATTTTGTAACGAAGGTTCGATAATTGCTAATTTATCGTTAATCGTACCTTCTAATTTTTTCAATGATTCAATTTGTTTATCTGTCACACTCTGTGGTTGAGCGACACCAATAGCTGTTGCATAGCTGCTTAGCTCATTTTGTGTATTTTTCAACTCGGATTCAATCACTTGAATATTAATGATTTTCGGCAAAATATCTTGGTTTGATGATTGAATACGTATCATTGCCATAATGACAATGGCAATCAGAGCAATCGAAACCGCAATGAGCGTAAACGAGTTTACTAATATTTTTTTATTTAATGACATTTTCTTAACTCCTCTTATTGGCCAAATTGTTGCTGTGATAGTATATTTAGTTCATCTTCAATCTTCGTTGCATTATCAATCACACGCACAGGTGCAAGTTTCATCGCTTTTTCTTTCATACCTAAGGCAATACGCTGCTGCCCAGTTGGTTGTTCTTTTGTATAATTTTCTACAAATTCATAAACGGCTACATCAATATTTTTTAACATAGAAGATACAACTGCTTTTTCTGCATACGTATATTGATCTGTATCAACCCCAATCGCTAAAACGCCACTTTCTTGCGCTTGTTGCAATAAGCCAACACCTGTATATCCTGCAGCTGCGTAAAGGACATCTGCTCCTTGATGAATCATGTTAGCAGCCATTGTCTTTCCAACCTTATCATCTGAAAATGTATCTGCATATGCCACAATCACTTCAATAGTGGGATTGACAGCCTTGGCTCCTTCAGCAAAACCTTTTTCAAACTTTTCGATCACTGGATCTACCATTCCACCAAGAAAAGCAACTTTTCCCGTTTTTGACGTCTTTGCAGCTAATGCACCTGCTAAATAGCTACCCTCATTTTCTTTAAAGGTAATAGAATGTATATTTTCAATGTCTGACTCTGAATCAATTAGAACAAATTGTTGTTTTGGATTTGCCTTTGCGATCTTTTCCAAATCTGCTTGTAGTGAGAAGCCTACTGCAAAGATTAAATCATTGCCCTCTTCCACTAACTCTTTAATCCCTTTTTCATAGTTCGGCTCATTGCCAAGCTCACGGTAATCAAACACAATCCCAAGTTCATCCCGTGCCTCGATTAAACCTGCTACTGCTAAATCTGCAAAAGACTGATCACCGAGTCCAACGTCTGGCAACATAATCCCAACTTTGAATCTATCTTCTACCCGTAATTCAGTTGAATTTTCATTTTGTGCCGAGTTGTTCCCACAAGATGCTAGTAATAATCCTGCTGTCATCGTTAAGGCAAATAACCTTTTTTTCATAATACCTAACCCCATTCACACTTATTTTTCCAATATTCTTAAATTAAAAAACTTCTGATTTTTTTCTACATCTATATTCTTAATCCTCACTCACCACTTTCTGCGTATAAATACTCTTTTTAATTTTTCATCTTAGGATAGAGACCGGTAAGGCATGTTTACTTACAATAAAAAAAGACTACAAACGAGCTAATATAACAGCCCGTTCGTAGTCGAAGATTTTCGGTCTTCAGTAGAGACCCTTAGCCCATATTACTAAGGATATACGAATGGTTTTTCAGTACATAACCTAATTATTACCAACATAACTTTTACCATCACTGTTTCATTAAATCAATTCACTTTGTTACGTTTCAAAGTTAAATTCGTCAAATCATATTCATATAAAGAATCTCTTTTGACATAAGAGAAAAGTCCTGAAATACCATCATTCCCCATATTCTGTGGGTAATTTGAAATATGCCTTACCACCCGTTACTATTATAAATAATTCTTTCAAAATTTCAACCAATTAATCCCAAAGACCATAATTAATACCTAATTCATTATATATTAAATCATGTTAGAGTGCTTAATAACTATTTTTGATTTTAACGGTTATTTATGTATTTTTCTATTGAAAATCTTTGCTTCACGATTATTCAACCATCGTCAGCAGCAATCGAAAATGGCTTTTGAATCTTTTAGATGCCCTTTTTAACGAGTAAATTTATATAAATTTTTTTTATGAAATTATTATGGACCTAATACAAGCTCATTTCGCTGCATTCAACCTATACACTAATTACTTTGTCTGTTCATTTTGGACATAATAACCACTTTCAGGATCTAAGGTAATATCTTCTGATTTTTCCTGTTTTCCCTTTTTAAAATTCTACGGTGGAAGGGCTTTTTCCGTTTCCTCTTAACCTAAATTTGATTCAATTCGAAGTTTCTTTTTAGACTATCATGTATTTTGCTAGGAACATCTTCACTCTTTTTTACCTACAAACGTGAATGTTTGAATGGGAAGAGGAGATGATATAGTCTTTTGTATTTATTGGTTGAAATTTTGAAATAATTATTTATAATGGTAACGGGTGGTAAGGCATATTTCAAATTACCTGCAAAATATGAGAAATGATGATTTTTTAGGGCTTTTTTCCTGAATAAAAAGAATTTCTTTATATGAATATGATTGTATTTTAGTTCGATTCGTCGCAAAAGTCTGAAAAAATATTATGTTCAAAGTTAGAAAGTATATACAGGGAGGATTAAGGAAAACTAGTTTTATGACAGTGACGCAGCTAAAAGCATTTGTGTATACTTATTGGATTCTTTGTTTTTTCTTTGGTTCTCCCAATTGAAGGAGAGAAATAAATGAAATCAATGAAGCAATACTTGTTAGTTGTTATGTTAGGGCTTACGATCATACCGATCATTATATTAAACATAACGAATCAATTCTTTTTGTCTCATGATCTTACACGTAGTGTTGAGCAATCAAATAAAATGTTTACTGCTACTTTATCTAAAAGTGTAGAAGATTTTCTTGTGCAAGCTATTCAATTAACGCAGTTACTAGCTAATAGCGACGACATTAAGGCTTTTGATTCCCAGAAACAAGAGGGAATTTTACGTTCAACAGTAGCTAATAATGATTATATAGATCTTCTTTATGTGCAAGGTATGGATGGCATGCAAACAGCTCGCTCATCTGGAGAAGTTGCTCTTCGTCGTGATCGTTGGTGGTTCCAGCAAATGTTAGTAGATCCAAAGCCATTTGTAAGTTCGACCTATTACTCAGTGAATGGAAATGTTCCTGTAGCATCGGTTTTTCACCCTGTAGAAAATAACAATGGCGAGATGATTGGGGTGATGGGAGCAGATATGAAATTATCTTCCATTCAAGACATGGTGGAGAATTTTGCTACAAATTCAGAAGATATCTATATTTATATCATTGATAACGAAGGGAAGGTTGTTGCTCATCCAAATCAAAATTATGTCGCTGAGCAATATAATTATAAGACATTAACTAAAACAGTTCTTGTTCATGATAATGGTGGAAATATACGTTTAGATGAAAAGGGTAACCATATTACAGAGGAAAAGGAAATTGAGGTCCCAGTAGAATTACAACAAATAACAGAAAGCGCTCTGATGGGAGAGCATGGTGTATCTGAATATGTAAACGAATTAGGGGATGTTGTTATTAGTGGCTATCATCCGATTCATATACCAGGTCAATCAGAGAACTGGGCGGTTATTTCTGTTCAAGATAAAACAAGTGCCATGGCTATGATTAAAGATATGTTGTATAAGAATGTTGCCGTTGCTGTTGCTTCAATTTTGGTAGTTATTATCATTGTTTTCATGACATCAAAACGTTTAATCAATCCAATTATTGAGGTCATTGAACGAGTGCGAGAGGTAAAAGAAGGGGACGGAGATTTAACGAAAAGAATTGATACAAAGGCATATTTTGAAATTGCTAGATTGATTAAATATATTAATGGTTTTATTGAGCATGTCCATCAAATGGTTCAAACAACAAAAGATTCTATTAAACAAGTATCGCAAACGGCTAAGCATGTTTCGGAACAAACAAATCAAATCGCTCATGAATCTGATAATATTGGAGCTAGCTTGCAAGAAAGTAGTAGTAATGCAGAAGAACAAATCGGTCAAATAGAAGATGGAGCAAATTCAGTTAGTCGAGTAACTGAAGGTATTCAAAAACTTTCAAATTTATCTGAAAGTGTGAAAATGGCTTCATCGGAAACACAAGATGCTTCCAAACAAGCACAGATATCGTTTCAAAGTATTTCTTCACAGATGCAAGATATCCATAAATCTGTAGAGAATTCTGTTCAAATTGTCAATCGCTTAGGTCTCCGTTCACAAGAAATCCACCAAATTACAGAGATGATTACTACCGTAGCAGAACAAACGAACCTATTAGCTTTAAATGCAGCCATAGAGGCAGCAAGAGTAGGGGAACAAGGAAAAGGTTTTGCGATTGTAGCAAATGAGATTCGGATGTTAGCGGAACGATCAGCTGCTTCTGCCAATGAAATTACAAATGTTATCGATGAGATTCTAAATGATACAATGCAAGCTGTTTCTTCCATGTCAACGGGCGAAAAAGTCGTAGAAAAAGGATTGTCCATCGTTCAAGAAACGAAACAAATCTTTGAAGATATTGGCGATAAGTCAGAACAATCTGGCTTACTGACGAATGACATGAATGTAGAAATTACAAATGTTTTAAAGGAATCTCAATTGGCACGAAAGGCAATTGAGAATATTGTTCAGCTTTCTAAGGAAACAACGAGCATGATCAAAACGATGAGTGATTCCTCTCAAGAGACGATTGCGTCAACAGAAGAAATAGCAGCATTAAGTGAAATGTTGACGAATTTAACTATAGAACTTAACAATACAATTAATCATTTTAAAACAAATAGCTAATGGCTGTTTTATCCATCATAATTACGCAATATTTTGAAATTACATTTAAAAGTGAATTGATTTCAATGAAACACAGATGGTATTAATTTAATAGGTTGTGTACTGGAAAACCATTCGTATATCCTTAGTAATATGGGCTAAGGGTCTCTACTGAAGACCGAAAATCTTCGACTACGAACGAGCTGTTTTAATAGCCCGTTCGTAGTCTTTTTTTGCTGTAAGAAAACATGCCTTGCCAATCCCATTCCTGAATAACGAATCTTTATATTCTCAGAAAGCGATGAGTAATGAGTAAGAATAGAGATATAGTGAAAAATCAGAAATTTTTTTCCGTTTAAGAATATAAGCTTTTGCAGTTGATTTTAGAAAAGATTTGGATTTTTGTTGTCTTTTATAAATATCAATCCAAAAAAAGGTTTGATTTGTATAGTAAGGGAGAAAGAATAAGAGTGAAAAGAAATTATTTTTTTAAGTCTACTTTGTTTAGGAAGAAAGAAAAGGGAAATTACACATATTGGTTAAATGATGCCAAGCATAAACAGGTGAGCATAGAAATTCAGGAAACGATGATCTTGAAACAATTAGAGATGATTGATTTATCGAATGAAGAGATAAAGACGGCAAAAGCGATTCAGCCGTTAATATCAAATCATATTGATGAAATCGTGGCAACTTTTTACCAAACCATTACAAATGTAGAACAATTAAGAACAATTATTTTAGAAAATAGTTCAATAGATAGATTGAGAAAGACGTTAGAGACACATCTAATTGAAATGTTTTGTGGTCAACTAAATGAAGAATTTCTAGAAAAGAGAATCAGGATTGCTAATATACACTATAGAATTGGATTAGAACCAAAGTGGTATATGGCTGCATTTCAAAATTTACAAAGTACGTTATTACATCTTGTACATCGTCATGTGGAAGATCGAGATGAAAGTATGGAGATTATTCAAGTCATAACGAAGATTTTAAATTTTGAACAGCAGCTCGTACTAGAAGCATATGAAAAGGAAAATCTCCGTCAACGTGAGCTCCAATACAATGAGGTAAAGACTGAGTTAAAAGCGAAAATAATGAGGGTTTGCGAAGAAATGACGTATATTACTGAGCGTACGAATGTAGCTGTCCAAGAATTAGTAACAAATAGTGAGGTGGTGAATGAATCGGTTTTACGAGGAGCTGATGCTTCTAGGGATACGCACCTACTAGCAACTGATGGGCAAGAGAAATTACTAGAATTAGAGTCACGCATTGACTCTATCTTTAGTCGCACAAATAAAATGGAAGAAATTGTAGGACAATTAAATCATTCTGTCCAAGAAATAAGTCAGGTTATTAATCTTGTTCAATTAATTGCGAATCAAACGAACCTGTTGGCGCTTAATTCATCTATTGAGGCAGCACGGGCGGGCGAACATGGCAAAGGGTTTTCTGTTGTAGCGCAAGAAATAAGAAAACTGGCGAGCCAGACGAAAACATCAGTTGAACAAATTAAAGGCTATGTTGATGAGACACAAGATTTTACAGAGGAAGTTGTTACGATTATCGAAGAAGTTCACCATTTTGTAATAGAAGGAAAAAAAGAATCAGATGCATCTGACTTAGCATTCAATCGCATTATGGACTCAATGTCAACAAGTTTAGACGATGTCGAAACGGTTGAACAGGGAATGGAAGCCCTTATATATAATATAAAAGAAATTAGCAAAGCAATGGAGAAAGTTGCAACGTCTGTAGATACATTAAACGTTGCTATAGGGAATTTATAACGGGGAGTAGGTACTATGTTGCAAGATGTAGGTAAAGTTGAACACACGTTGAGGTTATTAGAAGGGGCGTTCAGTGTTTTTGTAACCGATATAAAAGGAACGATAACGTATATAAATAATCTCTTTTGTGAAATTTCTAAATGTAATAAATCAGAGCTAATCGGTCAATCATACAAAAAAATGAAAGTACAGTTTGATTTCCGTAAGAAGCAGTTTATTCAAACGATTTTTGCTGGAGAAGTATGGCGCGGGCAAGTAAGATACCATTCGGGGGACAATAAAGAATACTGGTTTTATCTTGTAATCACACCGATTTATAATAGTGAAGGGGACATTTATCAGTTTTTGGCTGTAGGTAATGATATAACAAATCATAAAAAGTTAGAATTATCTCTCAATGATACTCTCAAAAACTTACATGATATAAAAAATGCATTAGATGAGGCTTCGATCGTTGCCATCACAGATGAAAATGGTGTGATTACCTATGTTAACGAAAAGTTTTGTGAGATTTCTAAATATGAAAACGAGGAACTCATTGGTAAAACACATCGCGTCATTAATTCTAAATTTCATCCAAAATCGTTTTTTAAAACGATGTGGGAAACGATTAGACAAGGGAAGACTTGGAGTGGCGAGGTGAAAAACTGTGCAAAAGATGGTAGCGAGTATTGGATGAATACAACGATTGTTCCTTTTCTTGATAGTGAAGGGAAACCATATCAATATATATCAATTAGAACAGATATTACCGATAGAATTAAGGCGGAAACGTCCTTAGCTAAAGCGCTAGAAAGTGATTTTAGAAAAATTGTTCAAAATCTGCAAAACTGTGTGTTTAAAATTGTTAATCATGAAGATAAGAAGATTGTTTTTACTCTATGTGAAGGTAAAATCGCAGAAGAACTAGGGTTGGTAACAGACGCCATTCAAGGTAAATCGTCTTTTGAAATTTTTGAAAGTGATGTTGCTACGCAATTAGAGCTGAATTTCCATAAAGCTTTAAATGGAGAAACGATAAATTTTGAAATATCCTGCTATAATCGATTTTTTTATATTACATTATCACCAATTTGGGACAATGGAAAGATTGTTGAAGTCATCGGATCGATGATGGATATTACTGAGCGAAAGAAAGCTGAAGAAACGATTCATTATATGGCTCACCATGATTCGCTGACGAATCTAGCGAATCGAAGACAATTTACACAATTATTAAATTCGGCTTTGCTTAAGGCAGAGCATAATCAAGAAAGTCTATGTGTGATGTTTATTGATCTAGATAGGTTTAAAAACATTAATGATACACTTGGACATTTAATCGGAGATGCACTTTTGCAATCAGTGGCTGTTCGCTTACTCAGCTGTTTACGAGACAGTGATGTAGTTTCGCGTCAAGGCGGCGACGAATTTACGCTCTTCTTATCAAATATTAGTCGTAAAGAAGCTGATGCTGTTGCAAGGCGAATCATTAAAACAATCTCAAAGTCACTAACGCTTGACCATTTGGAATTGTATATAACACCAAGCATCGGTATTAGCATGTATCCGGATGATGGAGAAACGGTGGAAAAGCTAATTAAACATGCAGATGCTGCAATGTATTTAGCAAAAGAGTGTGGTAAAAATAACCATCAATTTTATACGAAAGAGTTACAACAGGCTACACTCAAAAAGTTGAAGCTAGAAACAGACTTGCGAAAAGCACTGGAAAAGAATCAGCTGATACTTTATTATCAACCCAAAATTAACATTATAACTGGAAAGATTATTGGGACTGAAGCATTAATTCGCTGGGATCATCCGAAGCTTGGTATCGTGTCGCCAGATCAATTTATTCCACTTGCTGAGGAGACAGGTCTGATTGTTCCGATTGGAGAATGGGTCATTCGGTCTGCGTGTAAACAGGCAAAAATATGGCAAGATGAGGGGCATCCTAACTTAACGATTGCAGTCAATATTTCTTTACGTCAATTTATGCAAAATAACTTACATGAAGTTATTGGTGAAATTCTTGATGAAACAGGCTTAACGCCAGAATATTTGGAGTTAGAAATTACAGAAAGTATGGCATTAGATGTCAATTATACAATGCGTGTCTTAAAGCGTATAAAAAGTCTGGGTGTCAGTATAAGTATAGATGATTTTGGAACTGGCTATAGTTCATTAAGTTATTTAAGTCAATTTCCAATTGACCGTTTAAAAATTGATCAGTCTTTTGTAAGAAACTTGAATTCTAGCAATCAGGCGATTATTAAGTCGATTATTGACATAGCACACAATCTGAATATTGAAGTTATTGCTGAAGGGGTAGAGACTGAAGAACATGTTAATTTTTTACATGGGCAAATGTGTAAAGAAGCACAGGGATATTACTTTAGCAAACCACTTCCGAATCATGAAATTGATCAGATTTTAATGACAGAATTGAAAGAGGCATAAATACACTGCCCTATTTGTTAGATGTAACTAACAAAAAAAGCGTAGTGAAGTTATACGTAAGATGCTTCACTACGCTTATAATGAGAAAACACCCACTTTCATTTTTTAATCGGAAAAGACTTGGGGTAACGCTTTTTTATAAACTATATAGCTAGAAAATTTTACAAAAAAGAGAATGCAAGGTAAAATAAATACAATCCGAAAACAGAAGGGAGATTAGACTTTTATGCTAAAACTTATTATCGCAAATTAAATTCCAACGAATTTAATAATTAGGGCTATTCTATAATTTTAAGAAATTATAGGTTTATTTAGTTATGTCCTTTTGCGATAATTGAGAGAAGCAAATGTTGTCTAATCCATATAAGCAAATAATAAAGTATTAAATCAAACTAAGATATTAGATTTGATTTTCAATACTTAAGTTTGCGTATAAAAAGACTTTATGAGTTTATTCTCATAAAGTCTTTTGCTGTTTTTAGGAGGTGATAATTCCCATAAAATACATGCAATGCAACAAAGCGATTGAAACAAAAATTGGAGGGAATTGAAATGGAAAAATATGAATTAGTAAGTGATTATCGAAATAATGAAAGCTTGAAGGAAAGTTTTAATGCCTTAGTAATGAAAACATTCAAATTAGATTTTCGAGCCTGGTATAACAAAGGGTATTGGAATGACACATATATACCATATTCATTTGTTGACGAAGGTAAGATTATTTCAAATGCTTCAATTAACAAAATGTCAATAATTATTAATGGTAAAGTGTATAAAGGCATTCAGATTGGTACAGTAATGACAGATGAAAATTATCGCAATCAAGGATTGGCTAAGCAATTAATGCAGCATATTATGAAAGAACACGAAAATACCTGTGATTTCATGTATCTTTTTGCAAATGATACGGTATTGGATTTTTATCCGAAGTTTGGCTTTACACGTCTAAATGAAAGTGAGTTTAGTTTAAATTTAGCAGAAAGTTCCATTCGAATGAAGACAGATGCGAAAGTTAAGCAGCTTTCTAGTGAAAATGATCTTGCCTTACTTGAAAAATTTGCGAAGAATCGCCATGTTAACTCAATGATTTTAGATGTTGAGCGTAATGAAAGTTTATTAATGTTTTATTTTACGGTAGTATTTCATGAGGCCATTTTCTATGTGGAAGATTTAGAAACAATTGTGCTAGTGGAGGAAGAAGAAGATACGCTACATATTTTCGATATCATTTCGTTTAATGCTCAAAATGTGGAAGCTGTATTAGCAAGTATTGTAAAGAAAACAACGAAAAAAGTGGTGTTTTATTTCACACCTGATTTTACAATCAAGGGCATGACAGCAACCATTATGCCAAATGATGATGATGCGTTATTTGTTTTAGCGAAAAAAGGATTGCTAAAGGGTAACTTTATGTTCCCGTTAACATCACATTGTTAATAGGAAAAGCAAAACCTCATTTTAATCCCAAAATGAGGTTTTTTCTTAGTGCTTATGTATTCAACATAAAATCTTTTTGCCCGATTGCTCTGAATTAACTATTGTATCAAGAACAGAGTAGCAGGGCATTGTCATTTGCTCGTTTTCAAAGCCTCCCAATAATAATTTTCCCAAATCAATAGCTACATCGGGTTCCTCCGGTTCAAGGTAAACCTGCTCGGGTCAGAAGAAAAATCGCTCCGGTTCAAGGTAAACCTGCTCGGGTCAGAAGAAAAATCGCTCCGGTTCAAGGTAAACCTGCTCGGGTCAGAAGAAGAATCGCTCAGGATCAAGGTAAACCTGCTCGGGTGAGAAGAAAAATCGCTCCAGTTCAAGGTAAACCTGCTCGGGTCAGCGCTCCGGTCCAAGGTAAACCTGCTCAGGTCAAAGAATTGCTCCGGACCAAGGTAAATCTGCTCGGGTCAGAAGAAAAATCGTTTCGGTTCAAGGTAAATCTGCTCGGGTCAGAAGAAAAATCGTTTCGGTTCAAGGTAAACCTGGTCAGGTGAGAGGAAGAATTGCTCCGGTCCAAGGCAAACCTGCTCGGGTCAGAGGAAGAATCGCTCCGGTTCAAGATAAACCTGCTCGGGTCAGAAGAAGAATCGCTCCGGTTCAAGGTAAACCTTCTCGTGTCAGAGAAAGAATCGCTCCGGTTCAAAGAAATCTGCTCGGATATTTTTTCAGTTTTATCTCT
>Ga0213824_1001645_pt1 | contig 12442 bp, 10 predicted proteins | sample MC6MC0906MG_FD_179892 | JGI IMG/M metagenome (GOLD analysis project Ga0213824, IMG submission 179892) | Enriched soil aggregate microbial communities from Iowa State University, Ames, United States - MC6-MC0906-MG | ecosystem: Environmental > Terrestrial > Soil > Unclassified | place: USA: Iowa...
TACGATGCCCGTTTCTTCATTATAATCTAACACTAAACCAGCAAAATCATACGTTGTTTTCTTACTATGATTTCCAAACATTTGCTCTTGATGTCCTGGAACCCCTTCAAAGAATGCAGGAGCTGTGTCACGATTGGCACATTTATCAAGCTCATCTAACCACTCTTGTTTAAACTCAAAGTTATCCGGATCCGCACAATACGCATCAATTACTTTACGATATACAGTTGCTACAGTCGCTACGTAATGGATAGATTTCATACGTCCTTCAACTTTTAAGCTATCAATTCCAATTTCAATCATTTTCGGAATTGATAAAATTAAATTTAAATCTTTTGGACTCATCGCAAAGTGAGCATCTTCTTCTTGGAATAAAGGAAGCTCTTTTGCATCTTTATGTTGTGATACCGTTTGAACTAAATCATAGTCCCAGCGACAAGATTGACAACAACCACCACGGTTAGAGTCACGCGCTGTCATATGGTTACTTAATGTACATCTTCCTGAATATGCGATACACATTGCACCATGGACGAATGCTTCAATTTCAATATCCACTTTGTCTTTAATTTCTTTCATCTCTTCATAGCTTGCTTCACGAGCTAATACAAGACGATGTAAACCTTCTTCTTTCCAATACTGTGCTGCTTTCCAGTTGGATAGCGATTGTTGTGTACTTAAATGCACCTCAACAGAAGGTGCTACACGTTTACATGTCTCAATAATAAGCGGATCAGCAACGATAATTCCCGTTACGCCAGCTTTTTCAATCCCTTTTAAATATTCCTCTAGCCCGTCCATATTTTCATTATGTGCAAAAATATTTGTTGTTACATATATTTTCGCTCCATATTTCTTTGCAAATCCAACGCCTTCTGCCATGTCTTCCAGCGTAAAGTTACCTGCATTCGAACGAAGACCAAATTCTTGTCCACCTAAATATACAGCATCTGCCCCATAATGGATAGCTACTTTTAATTTTTCTAAGTTACCCGCAGGGATTAACAGTTCAGGTTTCTTCACAATAACGCGTTTGCCATCGATCACTCGTGAAATTTCTTGTACAGTCATTTCCTACACCCTCCTCGTTTAGTAAACCGTCTCTTTAAAGAAGAATCCTGTATCTAACGGACGATTTACTGGTTGCATTTCTTCTATCTCTTTATATAAATCGTCTTTCACATCATAATACGCATCACGGTCTTCTACACATAAATCGATTGCTTTACGATACTTCTTCGTTACCTCAATAATGTATTCAGAATTTTTTAGGACACCATCAATTTTTAAGCTATCCACTTCAGCATCGATTAGTTCCTCTAACTCATCAATGAAACAAATATCGTTCGGACTCATAATGTGAGTACCATTTTCATCTTCATAAATTGGATATTTATTATTACGCTCTGGATCATACAAGAACATATTCTCTTCATACTTTTTCTTTTCAATGTCGAGATTACGACCTTGATACTCAAAGTAGTTTCCTACTAATGAACGCTTTGATTGGAACATGCAAGTCATACCGTGAATTTGCACTTCAAGTTCCACTTCCGCATTTTCTTTTAATTCAACAATTTCATCTAAGCTAAGTTCACGAGCTAATACAGCGCGTTTCGCCCCTCTTTGCCCCCAATAGTTACAAGTAAACCAGTTTGTTGCTGTCGTTTCTGTGTTCCAGTGCAACTTCATGTTTGGTGCAACTTCACGAACAGCCATTAATACCGCTGGATCTCCGAAAACAATCGCATCTACATTTATCTCATTTAAAAATGCAACGTAGTCTGTTAATTCTTCTACTTTATCATTGTGGAACATCGCATTCATTGCAACGTATACTTTCACACCATTTTCATGTGCAATTTTAACAGCTTGTTTTACATCTTCACGTGAAAATTCCCCTGCTAAACGTAAACCAAACTTTTGTTCACCGATCATTACTGCATCTGCTCCTGCTTTTGCAAGAGGTTCGATATCCGCCACTGCTCTAGGCGTTATTAACAATTCAGGTTTCTTCATACCTTTGTCACCCTTTCTTTTTACTTACAGCCACTCCATCACCAATCGGGAAAATCGTTGTATCATATCCTTCATGGTTCATAAGCCATTCATTATACGTCTTAATACGACGAATCAAACCACGTGTACGTCTATTTTCAATTTTCTCTTTTGTCGTTACAAGGCCATGGTACATAACATTATCTGAAATAATAACGCCACCAGGATTTAATAACGGTTCATATAAGTCAAAAAAGCGACGATATTGCCCTTTCGCTGCATCAATAAAAATAACATCAAATGTTCCATGTTCTTTCACTTGTTCGCCTGTTTCTAAAGCATCACCGTAAATAACAGAAATGCGATCTGTTACTGGAGAACGTTCTATATATTCAAGTGCCTTTTCATATCGTTCACGATTGCGCTCTACTGTCACAATACGTGAATTTGGAATAGCTTCCATCATACGAATACTAGAATAACCGATTGCTGTTCCAAGTTCTAAAATGCTTTTCGGCCCAATTAAACGTAAAAATTGCAGCATAAATTCCATTCCAAGTCGATCCATAATCGGCACATGGTTTTCTGTTGCATACTCTTCCATTTCAAGAATTAATTTATCTTTTGGATCAATAAATGATAATAGGTACTCGTTAACTGCATCCTCCATAATTGGTCCTCCTTATTTACATGGAGAAGTGCCTCTATGACGCGTCAATCTTTGTCTTTTCACACATAGAATGCAATAAAAATACAAGCCAGCTTCACCCTTAGCTTGTACGTCCCGTTTTGATATTAAAAACGATTCTTCTGCCAGTTTTTAACCCGATATATTTTACCACAAAAAAGAGGGATGTGCGACCTTTTTCGCTATCCCTCCCCATTTCACTGTTTTTTCGTAATATATTTTTGCTTTAATGCATTATGTTCTTCTAATGTTTTCGCATAATACACTTCACCACTTGGTGCAGCTAAGAAATAATAATACTCTGTTTGCGCAGGCTCTAACGCCGCTTCCACTGAATGTTTCCCTGAGTTTGCAATCGGCCCAACTGGCAATCCTTTCACAACATACGTATTGTACGGTGAGTTTACTTTTAAATCCTCATATAATACGCGTTGTTTATGCTTTCCAAGCGCGTATAACACTGTCGGATCTGTTTGAAGTGGCATACCTTTTGCTAAACGATTATAGAAAACACTAGAGATCTTTTGACGATCTGTAAAGCCTGTTGCCTCTTCTTCAATAAGTGAAGACAATGTTAAAAGCTGATGAACATCCCAGTTTTTCGCTTTCATTTTTGCCTCGTTTTGAACAATAATTGCATTCGTCTTCTCAAGCATTGGAATTACGATTTCTTCTAACGTCGTATCTTTTTTATAGAAAGAATACGTCGCTGGATATAGATAGCCTTCTAATGGATATTTAATATTGCTATCAAAAATTTTATCCGTTAATAACTTCGGATACTTTTGCTGCATTTTTTGAATAAATGCTTTATCGTTTAATTGACGCACAACATCATCTTTATTCCACTTTAATTCTGCCGCAATCACTTCTGCAATTTCAGTTACTTGCGCCCCTTCTTTAATCGTCACTTTATAAAGAGCTGGACGATGCACGTTACCAGATGACATTTGTTCGATAACATCTTTAGCATTCATCGAAGGATTTAATAAATATGTACCTGCTTGTAAACTTTTCGATTTAGCCTTTGTATAAAAACTAAAAACTGTACCGTTTTTCACAGCACCTTTTTCTTCTAAAATTTCTCCAATTTTACTTGTAGATGATCCTTTCGGAACTTCTACCTCGATCTCTTTTTTATTCCCGCTATCAACCGGTCCTAACGCCGATAAAATATACGCATAGACTGAACCACAAACTAAAAGCAGTGCAATAATCGAAAATAAAAAAATGCGTCTACGCTTCTTTTTCACTTGATTCTCTATCAAAGCTCTTCCTCCTTATTCAATTGTAGGCCATATGTACATATTTCTATACAACACGATGAAAAATCACAATAAACTTACCTATCATTTTTTGACAGATATTTTATTTTTCTACAATCCGTCTCATTATACTACAAAGGATTACACAGTTTCGACAAAAAATCTTTCATTTTACATATAAAAAAAGATGGACTGTATGTCGTCCATCTTTTTTTACTTATTCTTCTTTTGCTTCTTCTTCTTCAACAAAAGTATTATATACTTCTTGAACCATTTCCCATTCTTTATCTAATTCAATCGGAAGAAGACGACCGCCATCTTCTTCACCTTCGTTTGGTTCGCAAATTAATGCGTCAACAATTGGATCTCCATCTTCGTCAACTTCACCAATTGGTGAAAAGATTACATACCACTTGTTACCGAATTCTTCTGATTCAAATGTGAATAAAATATCACATAATTTTTCCTCGTTATTTTCATCAACAATAATAATTTGTTTTTCTTCCATTTTGGTCACCTCTTATTTACTATCTAAAAATCCTTGTAAGATCACGACTGCAGCCATCTTATCGATTACCTGTTTTCGCTTCTTACGGCTTACATCAGCTGAAATGAGCAGACGTTCCGCTGCCATCGTCGACAAACGCTCGTCCCACATTACAACGTCTAATTGTAACAGCTCTCGTAGGTTTTCTGCAAATTGCTGGCACGCTTCACCACGCGGGCCAATTGTACCATTCATATTTTTAGGTAAACCTACTACTATTTTGTCCACACCATACTGTTTTACTAACTCAGAAATACGGTCAAAACCAAAATGACCTCGTTCTTCGTTAATCTTAATTGTTTCCAGCCCTTGTGCTGTCCAGCCCATTTCATCGCTCATTGCAACTCCGACTGTTTTTGTACCTACATCTAAACCTAATATCCGCATAAACTACTCCTCACGATGATGTTTCAAGTAAGACTTCACAAGCTCTTCAATTAACTCATCACGTTCAAGCTTGCGAATGATGCTTCGAGCATCTTTATGGCGAGGTATGTATGCTGGGTCTCCACTTAATAAATAACCGACGATTTGGTTAATCGGATTATAGCCTTTTTCTTGAAGTGCATCATACACAGTTAAAAGTACATCATTTACATGGACACTCTGTTTTTCATCTTGAATGCTAAACTTCATTGTTTTATCAAAACCGTCCATTTCAAGCACCTCACTTGTAAGTAGTAAGTATAGGGAGAAGAACTTCTCCTCTCCCTACCATTGTACACTACTATCTCTTTATTTTGAAACAGATTTAACATACTCTTGTACAAACGCTAAAGCTTCCTCAACTTGAGCTGGGTTTTTACCGCCTGCTTGAGCCATATCAGGACGGCCACCACCACCGCCACCACAACGAGAAGCCACTTCTTTCACAAGCTTACCTGCATGATAACCTTGGCTAATTAAATCTTTCGTTACGCCAGCTAAAATGTTTACTTTATCATCATTTACAGACGCTAATACAACAACTGCAGACTCTAATTTATTTTTTAGATCATCCATCATTGTACGTAAGTTGTTCATATCTGCAACATTTACTTTCGCCGCTAATACGTTCACGCCGTCAACTGTCATTACTGAATCAGTTAAGTTTCCAGCTTCGATATTGCTTAATTTCGCAGCAAGAGATTCGTTTTCTTTTTGAAGTTGTTTTACTTCAGCAAATAAACCATCAACTCTTGTTAAAATATCTTTCGGATTTGTTTTCATTTTACCTGCTGCTTCTTTTAATAAACCTACTTGATCGTTCATTAATTCGTATGCAGACTTACCTGTTACTGCTTCAATACGACGAGTTCCTGCACCGATACCAGACTCAGCAACAATTTTGAAAATACCGATAGAAGCTGTGTTATCAACGTGACAACCACCGCAAAGTTCTAAGCTGTAACCGCCAACTTGTACAACACGTACCACATCTCCGTATTTTTCACCGAATAATGCCATTGCACCCATTTCTTTCGCTTCTTCGATTGCTTTTTGAGAAATCTCAACATCAATACTTTCCCAAATTTTTTCGTTTACGATACGCTCAATTTTTTCTAATTCGTCAGCTTGTACTTGGCCGAAGTGAGAGAAGTCAAAGCGTAAACGCTCAGAAGTTACAAGAGAACCAGCTTGGTTAACATGCATTCCAAGTACGTCTTTTAATGCTTGGTGCAGTAAGTGAGTTGCTGTATGGTTTTTCACAACGCTACTACGGTTCTTCGTATCAATAACAGCTTTTACAGCCGCATCTTTCGTTAATGTACCCTCTTCAACAACAACTTTGTGTAAGTTTTGACCATTTGGCGCTTTTTGTACGTCTTTTACAAGAACTTTCACACCGTCAGCAAGAAGATAACCACGGTCAGCAATTTGTCCACCGCTCTCAGCATAGAATGGCGTTACATCAAGCATTAACTGTCCTTCTTCACCAGCTTGTAAGCTATCTGTATACTCACCATTTTTCACAAGTGCAACAACGTTACTTTCTGTTGCAACTGTACCGTAACCAACAAACTCGCTCGCTACTTTAACTTCACCAAGTACACCGCCTTGAACTTGCATAGAATCAACGTCTTGACGAGCAGCACGTGCACGCTCACGTTGTTTTTCCATTTCATTTTCAAAGCCTGCTTGATCAACTGTCATACCAGCTTCTTCTGCATATTCTTCTGTTAATTCAATTGGGAAACCGTATGTGTCATATAGACGGAACGCGTCTACTCCAGAAATAACAGTTGTTTTTTCTTCTTTTGCTTTTGTGATAACTTCAGCTAAAATTGCTTCACCATCATGAAGTGTTTCGTGGAAACGCTCTTCTTCGTTTTTCACAACTTTCGCAATGAAATCTTTCTTTTCAAGTACTTCTGGATAGAAGTCTTTCATTACTTCTCCAACAACCGGTACTAATTCAAACATGAATGGACGGTTGATGTTTAATTTTTTCGAGTAACGAACCGCGCGGCGTAATAAACGACGTAATACATAACCACGGCCTTCATTAGAAGGAAGTGCTCCATCACCAACAGCGAATGTTACTGTACGGATATGGTCAGCAATTACTTTAAATGCCATATCTTTTTCTAAATCGCCATTACGATATTTCTCACCAGAAATTGATTCTGTTGCACCAATCATCGGCATGAATAGATCTGTATCAAAGTTCGTAGGTACATCTTGAACGATAGATGTCATACGTTCTAGACCCATCCCTGTATCGATGTTTTTCTTAGGAAGCGGTGTATATGAACCATCTGGATTATGGTTAAATTGAGAGAATACAAGGTTCCATACTTCTAAGTAACGCTCGTTTTCTCCGCCTGGATATAACTCAGGGTCACTAAAGTCATTACCATAAGCTTCTCCACGATCATAGAAAATCTCTGTATTCGGTCCACTTGGTCCTTCACCGATATCCCAGAAGTTTTCTTCTAAACGGATGATGCGCTCTTTTGGAACACCCATTTTCTCATTCCAAATTGTGAATGCTTCTTCATCTTCTGGATGGATTGTAACTGATAGTAATTCTTTATCGAATCCGATCCATTTGTCGCTCGTTAAGAACTCCCAAGCCCAAGTAATCGCTTCTTCTTTAAAGTAATCACCGATTGAGAAATTCCCTAACATTTCAAAGAATGTATGGTGACGAGCTGTTTTCCCTACGTTTTCAATATCGTTTGTACGAATTGATTTTTGAGCATTTGTAATACGTGGATTTTGCGGGATTACACGTCCATCAAAATATTTTTTTAATGTTGCTACACCACTGTTAATCCATAGAAGAGATGGATCTTCATGTGGAACTAGTGATGCACTAGGTTCTACTGCATGTCCTTTTTCTTGGAAAAAGTCTAAAAACATTTGACGAATTTGTGCGCCTGTTAGTTGTTTCATTGTATTTTCCTCCTTAAATATAAAAAACTCCCGCCCCTATAAAAGGGACGAGAGTTAACTCGCGATACCACCCTAATTATGAATTGATTATTATAACAATCAATTCATCACCTCATGGTGCCGTAACGTGGCAAGACGGCAGTGATTAGCTGCTCTCAGGATTAGCTTTCTGTTACCCTTCATTTAAAGCTCCTTTCAGCCAGTGGAAGCTTCTCTCTACAAATGGACTGTAACGTACTTGTTCCGTCATTGATTTAATGTATTATATGACTAAATATAATAGAATTCTCTTAAGTTTGTCAATGTAGATAATCATTTATATTGTATTAATCATAGGTATTCTACTATTCATTCTTAACAGCCTTTCAATATATTATGCATTTATTACTAAATAGGAATCTCCTCACAAAAAATACTTTATACAAATTTCTAAATATTACATTATTTGTTATAATTAAATTATTAACAATAAGGGAGCGATTACAATGACAACTTTATTGAATCAGGCTAAAGAAATGTTAACAACTGATGAAAAAATCCTTTTTTATGCAGCGTGTTCATTAGATATATTTATTTATCGTTCCGTCGCAAGGCCAGGACTGTTAATTTTAACGAACAAACGGCTCTTCTTTTATGGACCAGATGTAAGCAAAAATCCAATATTTGAAGAGTACTCTTTCGCAAAAATTTCTAATCTAAAAGAGCAAAAGCGGCTTTTCAGCAATCAAATTATATTTATATATAATAATGAATGGAAAAGAATAAAACATATTCAAACAACTGATGTAAGCTCTCTCGTTCAACAAATACACGAGCAACTCTCTAAATAATTACAGCCCTCTACTTTTATAAGTAGAGGGCTTTTATATTACACATCTTCTTTTTTCCAAAGAGGCCTCACATGAACAATCACTGTACGAATGACTGCTAAAACAGGAACTGATATTAGCAATCCTACAATACCTGCTACTTCTCCTCCAACTAGTAATGCAAGCATAATAATAACAGGGTGCATACGAAGCGACTTACCAACGATGTAAGGAGACAAAATGTTACTTTCCAAAAATTGTAAAATAGCAATTGTAATCCCCGCCTTAATGAGTAAACTCGTTGATACCGTTGCCGCAATCATCAACGTGGGAATCGCCCCTAAAATTGGACCAAAGTACGGGATTATATCCGTCACCCCAATAATAATGCCGAGTAATAACGGATATTTCATACCGATAAACCAAAAGGAAAGAACAGATACTCCCCCTAATACTAAGCAAACAAATAACTGTCCTCGAATATAACTTCCGAGTGATTTATCAATTTCTTTCGCAAGCATTTGACCCGTACTACGCCACTTACTCGGAACTAGTTTCCAAAAGATATGATAAAACTCACCGTAATCTTTTAATATGTAAAATACAATGAATGGAATTAAGAAAATAATGAGTAACGAATCCAGTACACCACGAGCTGTGCTCATGACTTTATTTAAAAGCGCTTGAATCTTCGTTTCTACACCACCAAAAATTTGTTTCACCTTTTCATGAATAAATGATGGGAAATTCGCTGTTTGTTCCGTTACCCCATCCATCCAAGAATCGTACATTTTTGTAAACTGCGGAAATTGTTCATTAATCTCTTGCAACTGCTTAATAACAATTGGCGTTCCTTTATAAATTCCATAGCCAATCCCGCCGAAGAAAAGTACGTAAATGAGCAAAATGGCAAGTGTGCGAGGCATCCCTTCTTTATGGATTTTTTCAATTAAAGGATGCAATAAGTACGCAATGAAACACGCGATAAGAAATGGTGTAATTGCCACTTTAAATACAAAAATAATCGGTGCCCATAATGGCTTAATTTTTAAAAAGACAAGCAAACAAAGAAAAATGAGTAACAATAATCCTAAACGATATATCCAAATGATTTTAAGATTCTTCACACGAAAAACCTCCTCCACCTTTATTTTGAAAATAAATAGGTTAGGTTATGTGCAAAAGTTTTAAAATCTTTTTATAAAGACCATACTGTTTTTTAAAGACGTACATATACATAACACAATAAGGACAACCACCCCTGAGAATGCAGCATGAAACAATATGATCAGGAGGGTTAATAATGGTTTTATTTATGCTCGTATTATCAGCACTTTTTATGATTCTTGAATGGGTTTGTATCGGGTTTGGTATTTGGAAAGGTTTCTTTATTCGTTCCTCGCGAAAAGAAAGAGCGAAGCAATTATTTCATTACGGAATGCTTGGCGTTGGATGTTATGGCCTATCTTATCTCTTCTCTGAAATTGGACTTTTATATTTGCATACAAATGCATAAAAAAACTCCCTTATGACGAAGGGAGTTTTTTACGCTTATAAATAAGATTTAATCATCTTACGTGCTTTTTTCATATTGCGTTTTGAAAATACATCTTGTTTGCGCGCATATTGATATGCTGCAGCTCCAACACCTAATGCGATTAATGAATTGCGTAGATTCAAAGTAAATCCCCCTTTTCGTTATCCGATCGTTCTTTCATTCTCATCAAATAAATCATCAAGAGAGCTTAATGAACCATCTTCCTCTACTTGATGCGTATGGATTTTCCCCTTTGAAACCGATAATTCGATATAACAATTCCAGCAATAAAATTGGTTGACACCTATTTTTCCGATGTCTTTCCCTTTGCAATTTGGACAAATAAACATATGGCTTTCATCTCCTTACAGTCTCCCAGATTCTATTCGCCATTATGTCCAAACCGCATTCATTTATACATTGCTGGAGCCTTTCAACGTTATACGTTTGAAAGTTTCACTATATAATTTCACCTCGTTACATGAAATCATACGGTGAAATGTTTTCCACGTCCATTTCTTCGCCATTAACTGTTACCATCTGTACTTCTCCTTGTGATTCTTGCAATCGACCAGCTAAAGTCGTTTGACGCATTGCATCATCAAGGCGATTTACACCGGATTGAAAAGCCGCTTCCTCCCCGCAAATAATAAGGAATTTTTTACTCCTTGTAATGCCCGTGTAAATTAAATTACGACGTAACATACGGTAGTAGCTCTTTACAATCGGCATAATAACTATTGGAAATTCACTACCTTGTGATTTATGAATCGAGCAGCAATATGCATGGGTAATTTGGTTCAAATCAGGCTTTGTATACGTTACTTCAATCCCATCAAATGAAACGATAATCATATCTTGTTGCTCGACATTTTCTTTTGCATAAAAAATCGAAACAATTTCTCCAATATCACCATTAAATACTTGGCTTTCCGGCTGATTGACTAATTGAAGTACTTTATCACCTCTTCGATACACAACGTCACCGTAGGCAATTTCTTTACTTTTTTCTTTTTTCGGATTAAACACTTCTTGAAGAGCTTCATTTAACACATTTATACCTGCTGGTCCGCGGTACATAGGTGCCAACACTTGTACATCTCTTGCGCTAAACCCTTTCGTCTTCGCGTTTTCACATACTTTTTTTACAACTTCAACAATTTGAGCCCCTGCACAGCTGATAAATGAACGATCTTTTTTATTTTGCGCTAAATCTGGTGGAAGTGTTCCGTTTTTTATCGCATGGGCAAGCTGAATAACAGACGAACCTTCTGCCTGACGATAAATTTCTGTAAGTTTTACCGTTGGGATGGCTCCTGCATTTAATAAATCTTTTAACACTTGTCCAGGTCCTACAGATGGCAACTGATCTTCATCACCTACAACGATAACTTGAATATTTGTCGGAAGTGACTTGAACAGCTGATTTGCAAGCCAAATATCAACCATTGAAAACTCATCAATAATGAGTAACTTTCCTTGTACCGGATCGGTTTCATTGCGCTGGAAAGACCCTTCTGGCGTCCAACCAAGCAAACGATGGATCGTACAAGCTGGAAGCCCTGTCGATTCACTCATACGCTTCGCCGCTCTTCCTGTTGGGGCCGTTAATAATATTGGAAATGGATTATCATCACTATATTCATTCGGATTTAATGATAATCCGTGCAGTGACGCATACATTTCAACAATCCCTTTAATAACTGTTGTTTTCCCCGTTCCTGGTCCACCTGTTAATAGCATCATCGGCTTATGAAGTGCAGTTTGAACTGCTTCTTGCTGAAGCGGTGCATACTGTACCTTTAACTGTTCTTCAATTTCCCCTAATGTTTTTAACACTTCTGCTTCAGGGAATGCAGGGGTTTCTTCTTGGTTCATAAGACGACGAATTGACTTTACAACGCCTTTTTCAGAGTAGAATAACGAAGCTAAATACACTCGCTCTTCTTCTATAATGACTTTCCCTTCACTTTGCATCATTTCAACGCAGCCTACAATATCTTCCTCAGTCACTCTTCCTTCTTGATTGTTTAAAAGTGACATCGTTTCTCTTACAAGTTGATCTTTCCCCATATAAACGTGACCGAGTTGCAGTGAAACATTCTCTAACGTATAAAAACAACCCGCACGTACACGGTCATTATGATTACCCGATATACCTAACGCACGTCCTATATCATCCGCTCTTCCAAATCCAATCCCGTCCACTTCTTCAATAAG
>Ga0213824_1001647_pt1 | contig 12432 bp, 13 predicted proteins | sample MC6MC0906MG_FD_179892 | JGI IMG/M metagenome (GOLD analysis project Ga0213824, IMG submission 179892) | Enriched soil aggregate microbial communities from Iowa State University, Ames, United States - MC6-MC0906-MG | ecosystem: Environmental > Terrestrial > Soil > Unclassified | place: USA: Iowa...
ATTGGGACGATTAAATTTTGGTTTAAGTTATAAAAGGCAGTCATGACGATCTTAGTAGACATGATTGCAATCATAAAGAATAGAATATATTTGATTAAATCACTGCCTACAAGCCCTGTAGTAAACCATATGGGTAGATGCCATATCCCCCACCAAAACCCTATAATGATCGAAGCTTTTAATGGTGAATGCTTTTTTTGGAGCTCCATTTGAGCGAAACCTCTCCACCCTAATTCTTCTCCTAATGGTCCAGAAAGAAGGTTTTTAAAAAAGAAATAAACCAACATTCCCCATGAAGAAATAGTAAAAATAGCGTCTACTTCACTATTTTTCGAGACGAGAAATAAAATCATCAAAAATATGGAGGCTTGAATCATAATTGCAGTAAGAATCACAGAAAATTTTAGTTTATTGTTGAACTTATCTTTTACAAATTGGATAAAACTTTGCCCAGGATAAATTTTTTTAAATAGTACTGCAAAAGCAAAGGTTGAGGACCAAGCTGATAGGCAAAACATTACATCAATAACCCATGCAGGTAATCCTAACATGCTTATGATTCCTATTAGACAAAAAAGTGGCAAAAAAATGAGATTGGTTAGTAGAATAAAACTTGCTATTGGTTTTTTAAATTTCTTTTCACTATTCATACATACTCCCCGCTTCAAACTAAGTATTTCGTAAATATAATAACGCGCATATTTACCAATATCATCAGCTTAAACCTAGGAGTTACTCACAGGTCAATACATGCTTGTATTATTTTATCCCGCAGTAACAAGCACTAAAATCCAATTTCAGTTTCACTTGATAGGTGCATAAATTTCTAAAAATACACGTTCAAGTCCATCTTCATAAGTGGTCAGTAGTTGATTAATATATACTAGCCCCAAAAGTTCATCCCCTTTGTCTTTTGCTACTTTTCTTAAACTTGCTTCCACGTTATGGTCAATACTTTTTCCACCAGTTGACCATCTTCCATCTTCAATAACAGTATAAATACATTTTGGATGAGATCGAATTTCTCCTTCTATTTCTTTATCTAAGTCCTCTACTTTTCTTACAACGAAAAACTGATCTTCTATAATACCTTCTTCATTGAAACTTATGACTCTTCTTAAAGATGTTAGCGTTACTGCTTTTTTTAGGTTTTCTGCATTCTTTTTTAGCGTTTCATATTCATCAAACGCAGTAAAATGTTCGATTTCTCCTTTTATTTCTAAAGGCTTCATTTCTTTTACTATGTATTCGCCTAAGAATTGTTTAACTTTTTCACAATCCTCTTTTACTGTCTGAAGCTTTTTTAAAAGCAGCTTTTTATATTCTATCTCCTCTAAAACCTCTTGTTCTTTCTCTTCTAGCAATGACTTTATTCCCTCTATACTCTTACTTTTTCTTAATTCCTGAATTTTTTTAATTTCAATATCAACTTCTCGATAGAAATTTACTGTTGTTATATCGTAAATATCGAAATGATCATATTTTCTATACCCATTCTCCATATTTTGCTTAGGCTTTACTAATTTCTTTTCTTCATAAAATTTCAAGGTATCTCTAGAGACTCCTAAAAATTTAGCTACTTGTCCTATGGTGTACATGTTACTCTCCTTTAACATTGCTATAATCTTTATGATATTTAAAGTAACACTTGAAAAGCAGTGTCATGTAATAGTGGACACTGTGAACTTTAACTGCCTACAGAAAACAACACAAAGATTAGGATATAAACGAAACATAATTTATTATCTTTATAACCATATAATACCATCACTTATTTATAAATTAAAAATGCAGGATATAAAAAATGATGACTGTTCGTATTAATGAGGATTTTGTAACGAAGCATTTTCCTGAATAAAAAAACGCGGGCATATGTAAGCCGCCCTCTTAGAAAGCTTATTCATCAAGAAAAGATGTCCCCATCCTACCGGGTCTCTCCGACAGTGCAGTAGGGAGCAAAGACCTCCGGATTATCGTCTCGCCATGCTCAAAGAGTCTGTTTTATTACACTGTTGACATTGATACTGCAAATACTTGGAAATTCAATCACTAAATCGATATACTTTGAAAGAGAGGGGGAGAAAAAGATGAATAAGTGGTTAAAAGGTTGGAGCATATTCATTTTTTCAATTGGAGGAATAGTGATATTACTAATATTCGGGACTGTCTTATTATTTTTTAATTTTAGGGCATCGTTAACACCAGATGAAAAAGAAGAAGCAAAGGTACTTTCACAAGCCGAACAATACTTACAAGAGAAATATCCAACCATGGAATACGAAATCTCCGGTGTCGAGTATGATACAGAGTCGCAACACGATAAATTTAATTATGCTGCAATGATTTTAAATACTGAAACACAAAATACGTTCTTGGTTTATGAAAATAGACATACGAACCAAATGGAAGATGATCTAGCATTTCAAGAATTATCAACATTCATAGAACAAGTAAAACCTAAAGTTTATAGTTATGTAACTGAAACATTCGGGGAACCACAAGGTATGGCTTTTACGCCTTCAATCGATCCCCCCTCTTCACTTACTATAAAATTAAATAACAAAAAAGAAGAGGTAAACGAAGAAATGTTTGAATCTTTTATTGATTATCTTCAGCATGAATTAAAAGTCGAACACGCACATGTAACTATTATGTATGAAAATGAACATTGGGATAAAGAGTTTTAATAAAGCATGAGGATACATTTTTCTCATGTTTTATTTTGATAGCATCATAAATGTGATTAGAATGTAAAGATAAAATCCATAAAGGGGTCGTAATAATTGCTTGACTCCGGGAAGCATCATTTGTTAAACACAAGCTCAAAATTTCTATTCGTATAATCAATCACCAAACGCCCTTCTTTAGCAATATCACTACCAAAAACACCATCTAGCTTAAAAAATGTAGCAAGATCTGTCAACATCTCTCTCATGTTGTCTAAGCTGATGGATTGATGCTCATTCAGATATCAAAAAGTCGATTCCTTTGAAATGAAGGAAAATCGACTTTTTTAATTTTGAATATACTTAGCGTACAAAAATTTCCGTCATGTTGGTGATCCCCCTTCAATTGAATCTTTTTTTATAGAAAGTTTAAGGTTATACACTCTAATTGGTTTATCATTTTCTGACAGAGAATTCTGATTTTAAAGAAACCAAAGCTGGCGTAAAAGTCTTCTGCTACAGGGTTATTTGGGTTATAACAGACAATATTAATTTGTCATTTTTCTCATAATCCATTCAATCGGTCCTCTTTTAAATTTTCTGCTCCATAAAACGGAAAATAAAATACTCGCTACGAAAAACAATAGTGTAAATACTAATGAAAATGCTAACGTTTGGTTTTCTAACCTATTTAATAAAGTTAATATGCCAACACCGATGAATACATGGCTTACATAATGGGTTAGTGTTAATTGTCCTGTTTGAATCAGTGATTTTGTCAACCATTGTTCTGCAAAGTTTTCTGCGATATAAATAGAAGCAACGATGACAATGATCGCTGAAGCGGAATTTGATAACATATATAATATGTTTGGAGGAATTGGTCCAGTTTGAAACAAGAATTCTGCACTGTTTACATCTAATACCGATTGAGATAATCGCATTAATACTTTTGAAAGTACCTCTATTGTTATGAGTAGAATTATAGAAATAAACAACATTTTGTTTCTTACAGTTTTCTTTGATAAATCAAGTCTACCAAGGATCATTCCAAGCAAAAAGAAACAGATCCAAGGGAATACTGGATGATACCCATTAAATAAAAGATTTCTGATAAAACCTTCAATCGTCCAAAAATCAAGATATTCCATAAATGGTTGATCTGGATGCCATCCTTGCAAATAATTCATTGTCACTTGTAAGACTTGCGAGGTGATTAAAAAAACACTAGATAGAATGATCATGAGCTTTGTAGAAGCTACGATAAGAAATGATCCAATCAGCATATAAACACCATAATAATGGAGGATATCCCCAGTCCAATCTACAACATATAAAAGTAAACCTAGAATAAAAAGAAAAGCGGAACGTTTCCATAATTTCACCTTATTTTCTTTAATGTAAGAAAACTCACCGCCATTTCTAGCTTTTCTTGTCATTAAGGCAACCCCGATACCTGCCAGCGTAACAAAAGTGGCGGATGCTCTGCCTTCAAAAAGTCCAGTAAACCAAATAAGCCAATCCGGCCCATTTCCTGCCGCTCCCATAATAATTTTAAAGTTAACTATAAGCATCCCCAACATAGCCAATGCTCGAGCGAAATCTAACCCTTCAATACGTTTAGATTGTAACTGTTCGGTCATAAATGTTCCTCCTTAAGTACACTATTAATACCTTAATCATTTGGCCGATAGTCAAATTAAGACATCCCTTTATAGATATAATCGACTTTTTATTTCTATATAAAGGATTGATGAAACCATTCTTGATCAGAAACCTATACACTTTTTATTATTGCCCCTCTTAGTACATCATCACTATAAACTATAGGGTTGACCTAATGTCAAACCAACTTTTGTTTGCGCCCACCTCTCAATTCATTTGCTCAATTATCCATTGGTAGGATGATGCTAAAACCCACAAGGAGCAAATCCGTTAGCGTTATCACATGGAATTTATACCTACAAATTCTTGTATCCCATCCATTCCTTTCATTATCAGTGATGCTTGTTTTAGGTTTTATCTTAGGTTTATTGTTTGACATTAGGCTAGCCCTAGAGTTTATATTTATCTAGAGAAGAGGGATATTATGGATGAAACAATTACTATAAGTCAATTGGCTAAAATATTTGATATCAGTCATCATCAAATACGATATTACGAAGAAAAAGGGCTCTTATTTCCATCCTACACGGATAATAATAGGTATCGAAAATATTCTCTTAAGGAAATTTATCAACTTGCTCAAATATTAATGTTGAGAAATTTAAATCTTTCAATCGCACAAATTACAGAGGTTTTAACGACGTATGAAAAAAATGATTATTTGAGTTTATTAAGCGAAAAATCAAAAGAACTTTCAGACGAAATAAACAAACTACAAAAAATTAAAAAGGCCATTGATCACCATTATGTAAATATTACAAACCAAAAAGTAAATTCAACAAAATACTTAAAAAATAAACATTTAGAAAAAAAAATCACTTTAAAAACAAATGAAACTTTATCAGCCAAAGATTTGTTAAAATTTCAATTATCAAAGCAATTTTTTTATTATGATATTATTTATGTTTTTGAAGAAGATGAATATCATATATGTATAGAAACAGAACAGAAAGCTGATTTCATCATGAATGAAGGTAAATATAGTTCTATATTTATTATGGGCGAAAATGATGATGAAATTGAGAAACAAATATTATCTATTATCGACAAGAAAAATACCCCTATCTATGTAATGGAGCTCTCAAGCGGTATTTTTACTAATAGTAATATTCTTGAGTTAGAAATTCTAATTCCCGAAAAAAGTGATAAAAATTAAAGCTAAAGTTTTCGATTCCCGATTAGTTGTGAAATCGTTTAGGGTATAGTTTTTTGACAGATAGCTATTTATTAGAATATTAACCATTTGCTAGAGAATGTTATATTACAGAGACTTCTGTTCATGCGGAACATAGAAGCAAAGGAGTTGGATAGCTGTTATTGCGGTGGGCAAAGAATTTTGCTCGAACTCATTTTCAATCAATTGAGTTGAGTTTACACGTCGAATAAATCAAAATTATAAGCACCATTTTAAACGGCTCACACGTTGAACAAAATCGTTCAACATGTGAGCCGTTTTTTTATACTGAATTATGCATTCATATCTGTAATAGCAGGAATATTTATTTCCTTCACACATGAAACTGGTGATAGATTAATCACACATTGGACAATGGCTACAATATCTTGTACAGGAATACGTGTACCTTCATACAACTTAATTGCTTTTTCAGCCCCTTCTTCAAAAGGTACTTCAGCAGCAAGTTCTCCTGGATTAATACACGTTACAGAGATCTTATCTTTTCTCACATGCTCGCGTAAAGCATTTGTAATGCCTCGTAAGCCAAATTTAGATGTCACAAACGAAATTTGCGCATTATTTGTATGATCTAAACCAGCTGTCGATCCTATTAAAATTATTTTTCCATTCTCCGCCTGTCTTAAATTAGATAAAAGCGCCTGAATATATGTAATTGTGGAAGTTAAATTAATATTAATTAAGTTTGCAATATCCCCAACTTCATCGTTATCAAACGTATAGTCATCTTCAAAACCACGCTTTTCCCATACTCCAACATTGTAAATTAATACATCAATAGCAACGCCTTTTAAAGCTTCTTTTAAAGCAGGAATATGTTGTTGACTAGATAAATCAATAGTCAGCCATTTACGATTTACGCCATCATTTATATCTAAACTACTTGGTCGAGTACGTGACACCACCCATACTGTATCCCCTTCAGTTGGTAAACCCTTTACGAATGCATCACCTAATCCTTGGCTTGCTCCAAATATAATAAAGTTCTTACACATCCCATCACCCTTTCTATGTAACTACAACGTAAGTATAGTTAATATAAAAATTAGTAACAACTAAAGTGATTTCTAGGAATATTTGGGTAATAAAAATTATCTATGTTTTATACCTCTTTCACCCAATAAGTTGTACAATCGTCGCTTCGATCTAGAAAACCGTATTCAATTAAGTATTTTCAAATTGAAACATAATCGCTATATATTGGCTTTACAATCTCATTTACTTCTTTTTCACAATATTTATTACCTACCTCAAACTTCGTGACAATGTGTTGCAGCAAAATAATTTTTCTTTTTTCCTTACTCGGAAAGCTTTCAATAGAACCATCTAAACCATTTTTAAAGTATGTCGCTAGTACTGTTTCTTTCTCTTCAACTGTAATCGCATAACGCTCATCCACCCTTTGACTTCGGCAGCTTGATCTTAAACTCTTCTTTACTTACTTTCCAAGATAATCTCCTCTTCATTATCATTCCAACCCTCATTTATCCAGAATGTTTGTAAAAAAGTGTCCCCACTTGTTGTAGAAACACCCACTTTAACTTACTAAGTATTGTTAATTCTTCATATTTTCATAGGTTTTCTGCAATAAAATTTTTTGCCATAAAATAAGCATTTGCCGTAAATAGCTGTGTTTTAATTTTATTTGTAATCATTTCATTTCCAAAATTATCAAATTCAAACAATTTAACTTTTATCTCTTCTGTATCATCTAAGTCTTGTTCATACGCTTTGAATGCTTCCAGAATTAGAAAGGTTTTCACTTTATTGTTTTGTGTTGCCGGATTCACCATAAATTCACCTAAGAAAATCGGCCTTCTTAAAGAAGTGTAACCTGTCTCTTCTTTTACTTCTCTAATTAACCCTTCTTCGTCTGTTTCATTTCCTTCTTTTTTACCAGCAGGGACTTCTAAGAAAAAGTCTTCCCCTGCATAACGATATTGTTCAACCAGCACAATCTGGTTTTCTTTTGTTATTACAACTGCATTTACCCAATCAGCATATTCATTGACATAATAATCATCAATCAATATGCCATTCGGAAGTTGACAACGATCTTTTCTGATATTCCCGAATGGACTTTTGTGCAAATACTCTGACTTTAATCTTTTCCATTTATCCATAGTTTTCCTCCAAAATTTGTTACTTCGATCAATTATACCGAGGCATAATTGATCGAAGTAACTTAAATTAACATTCATCTCACCGCCTATAGAGATGGGAGAATTGATTTCTTGTTATTGTTATTTAAACCAATTATGAGTAATTAAAATAAACTACGCTCGAAAAAGTTTCTGTTAAACCTCTTTCACCCAATAGGTTGTACAATCATCGCTTCGATTTAGGAAGCCATACTCAATTAAGTATCTTCTAAGTGAAACATAATCGCTATATATTGGCTTTAAAATCTCATTTACTTCTTTTTCACCATATTTATTACCTACCTCAAACTTCTTGACAATGTGTTGCAGTAAAATAATTTTTCGTTTTTCCTTTCTCGGAAAGCTTTCAATAGAACCATCTAAACCATTTTTAAAGTATGTCGCTAGCACTGTTTCTTTCTCTTCAACTGTAATCGCATAACGCTCATCCACCTGTGTTGCCCCCCTTATGAATTGGCTCGTAAACTTTTGTTGTTTCCAGAGCCTGCATGATCACTAGAAAAACTTTTGCTTGTTTTTTCTTTTCTTTTAATTTAAACCAATGCAGTTGAAACACTATTTGCAGAAGTGCTATTAATAATTTCCTTATCTGATGCCCCCTGTGCAAATAGCTTAAGCAATTCCGTTTGGATATCTGATATTCCGTCAATCTCTTATCTAGTTGAACTAACGCTTCACCATATTCTTGCTCGATATGGAACTGTATATTTAGCTGTATAAAATCGATCACTTATTTTGAATTCTTCTTGGGCATTAAATGTTTCCTTACAAAATATACATGCATAGGTATCACCAGTGTTTACATATCGATTCGATAATTCCTCAATTGTCAAATCACCTATATTCACAAACACCCCCTCACTTCGTTCACTATTCACCAAACAACATACAATATGTTTACATATTTGTAAACATCAGAACCATTCGTTTATGAAAATATGAATAAAAAAAGAAGAATCCATTTTGAATAGATTCATCTTCAATATGCTCTTGCCTTGCTTGAGAAAAACGAAACGAATTTTAACCAATTACAAATATGCTTGTTTTCTCAAATCATATAGTTTGTAAAAGGTGGTAGATTTTTTATTTTCTACCATATTTCTGATTTCCTTATATAATGAAAGTATGAAAAAATTTATAGTAGAAAAGGAGGTGAACTAGGTTGTATTCTCATAAGCCAAAAGATTATGAGTGTCCTTTTTGTCGAATTTTATCAGGTAAAGAAAAACAAAATAAAGGTACAAAACAAAGAGACATTATTTATCAAAATAAACATGTAACAGCATTTATTGCGAGCAAATGGTGGCCTAATAATAAAGGACATGTTCTACTTGTTCCGAACGAGCATTTTGAAAATATATATGAACTTCCAGCAGAAATGGCTGCTGAAATCCATCGTGTTGCGCAATTAACAGCATTGGCAATGAAAAATACATACGGATGTGATGGGATTTCTACTCGACAGCATAATGAGCCTGCTGGAAATCAAGATGTGTGGCATTATCATCTTCATGTATATCCCAGATATAAAGGTGACAATCTTTACATGACGAAAGGTTTCTACACAGAACCTGATGAACGCCCTTTCTACGCGGAAAAATTACGGTCATGGATAGATAAAAATATTTAGTGCACTAATTAAGTTTTAATTTAAACTAATGGCTATGGACGTTTTTCGTTTTTCGTTTTTCGTTTTTCGAAAATTAAATATTAGGAAAGCCCATCTATCGATAAAGCTGATAGATGGGCTTTCAAGGAAAAAGAAATGAGCTCCGTTAGCGAACTCTGTTTTAAATACTTTAAACGCCGCTTCAGCCACAGCGTTGTCATAAGGGCATCCTTTCATGCTCAGTGAGCGTTTGAACCGAATGTTTCAAGACTCTCAGAAATAAGTTTATTTTATCAAATTCTTTCCCTCGATCAGTATGAAATATTTTGACATCATTCAAATTGGCTTGGATGCTCGCAATCGCTTGATACACAAGTTCTGCGGTTTTATTCGCACCAGCACTATGACCAATAATTTCGCGATTAAAAAGGTCGACAAATAAGCATACATAGTGCCATTTTTTTCTTACACGAACGTATGTTAAATCGCTGACGATGACAGCCAACGGCTCTTCTTACTCAAACTGACGCTGTAAAAAGATAAAAGCAGACTACAAGAGATACCCTTGAAGTCTGCAACTTTTTTGAACTAAAGCACCCGTTACTAAAAAAACATACTTACCAGATTGTTATTATCACATACGCTAGTTGTATAAAAGAAGAATGGATGACTATTATTGGCATAAGAACATTAGACCCTCTTGTCACGTTTGTCTCATGGAAAACGAGCAGCGGTGCACTGACCTTCATCGATGGAGACGTCACACGGATCGCGAGAGTCTTGTCTTCGAGTGATGTGCTTACTAAACTGTGGGTTCTAAACTTTCAATTAACCATAGTGATACAAAAATCACATTTTCTACACCAGGTTCTTTTAACGTAGCTACACCATCACGGACTTCAATCACGTTTACCCGGGTTATCGAATTTAAGCCAGTTGAATAGACATTTAATAATTGGTTATTATCCTTGTGTAATTCTAACTGGTCGCGAATGGATATTACACAGGGGTCTTCAATACAACTACAATTTTTGCATTTTGGCCTAACACATGTTGAAGTATTTACCATTAATGGCCTATAGGAAAAAATATAACATATTGCAAAATCCAATTGTCCACCATCATTAGGAAGATTTGCTGTAACCGTTCCACAGGAAATGTCCGAAAAATTCAACACAGCTTTGCTTCTAACAATAGTTTGAATTTCACCAGGTGAATTTCTAAAATCACTTAAGACTTCCCTCATGTCCCTAACAGAAACAGTTTCTAAACACTTGCAAGCTGGTCTTACTCCCATTTATCTCACCTATCCTTTCTATAATCTTTAATAGCATATGTTTAAATAATAGGGAATGATAGGTAAGATATCCTAAGTCATTGACCTAAACTCGGATGCGGATTTGCCTCACGCTTGTAATCTAATTATTTGTTTTATTCTAATCTAAACACGAACGTCTTTAATCGGCAGAGGACTAGTCTGATTCTGTTTACAAAATTTCAGCAGGCGCTAACCTCAAAAACTTCACCTTAGTTTAGGTGAAATAATGCTCAACATGACTTTAAATCTCAATGGATTACTACAATCACAAACGAATTAAGACAAAATTAAAAGGATTAATTCCGGTACAATACCGAACTCAATCCTTACAAGCTTCTTAACTAAATAAAGTGTCTAACTTTTTGGGGTCACTTCAATTGTATACGTAATAATTTCAACGTTTTAGGTGGCTCTTTTAAAAACCTCACTTATGATACAGTTCATGACCGTAACGTATCTAAATGAGGTTTTCGATCAAATGTACTCATACATTACTCTGGCCCTACGCATGTCAGCTATTCGCTATTAGTCGGTGCTTTACTATCATCTAAAAAGAGAGATAAAACAGAACAGTATTTACGTTTCCTATAGGTAAAAACTATAGACTATTCATTCTATGAAAAAGGCGAATAAATATTTGCTACCCATTCTTTCAATGGTTAACTTTACTGCCGAGTCTAAAAAACTAGAAATATGATATCGCTCAGATGTTATCCTTCTGATTAAATAAAAAACTGATTCCTAACTATCTATAAGCTATGGGATCCCTTCTCTTTTAGTTTACGTAGATAATTATATGTTAATCCTTTTTAACTTTTCCAATGAATTGTTACTTTTCCTCTTGATCACCATTCTCACCCTTATTTATTGCACGACCGCCTCCACCAACCGCATGCTGCTGCTTCGTATTAGAACTTCCTATGGCTGAATTAGTTCCTCCCGTACTATCTAAACCGCTTCCGCTTGCTACTTGAGTAGCTGACGACTGTCTTTGACCCTTATTTACCTGATTATTGATGATGATAACAATTTCTTCGTCACCATCACAGTCTTCATGCTGTTCGTGAGGTTGAGTCTGCTCTCCCTTCATTCCGCTGTTTCTAGCCACCCCTTGTGCTCCAACACTTTGCTGTTGATCGGTATTCGAGGAATCTATTGCAGCATTACTACCAGCTGCACTATTTCTTCCTGCCCCACTTGCAATTTGCGTGGTATTAGGTGCACTAGTGAACTGATTATTTATAACAATTACAAGCTTTAACTTATCCGATACAGGAGAATCAGTCCTAATTTCTTCTCCATCTTTTTTTACAATAATCCTTACTTTTTCATTTTTACTTTCCACACTGCTTTGTAATTCCTTGGAATTAGACCCATCATTACTATCTTTATTACCTCGTTGATTTGACATTATACCACCTTCTTTTCGATTTAGAATAGTATATCTTATTCGAAGAAGAAATTTAGATTTAGTCAAATACATTAATTTTCCTAAAGTATTATGTGGATAATATCTTTGTGTATAGCATTCTACAAAAATCTTCCCATGGCGAGGTGTATGTCTAACCGCATTATCCAATAAATTGTTCACGTATCGCTCCAATAAGTGCGAATCATCAATGCTATCCAGAGGAACTTCTATTCTCTGCTTTACCACTATTCTGTTCTCTCATAAGGAGTTCATTCTTTTTATACGGTCAAACAACAGAAAAACACTTATTCCACTATTTGGGGAGGTGCTGTACTATTTTTCAAAAAAACCTCACTTACTTATGTGATACGGTTCACCGTGACTAGTCTAAGTGCGGTTTTTTATA